>Ga0307517_10008225_pt1 | contig 14995 bp, 7 predicted proteins | sample 23_EM_MG_FD_194515 | JGI IMG/M metagenome (GOLD analysis project Ga0307517, IMG submission 194515) | Populus trichocarpa ectomycorrhiza microbial communities from riparian zone in the Pacific Northwest, United States - 23_EM | ecosystem: Host-associated > Plants > Roots > Unclassified | place...
CTTGATAATTTTTGTTTTATGTTTTTAAGGCACTTTTAGATGTGAGATTCAAAAATGAGTAAATTAAAGATAAAATTCAGACCATGTTCCAACCTGTGTCAAACATTGACAGATTTGACATCTGATCGATGTTTTATGCAGAACTTGAGTTGTAAAGGTTGAAATGAAGTGATTCCAGTGGCAATAGAAAGTTAACATCCATACCTTTCTGTACATATATGGCAAGAAAATAAAAAAGAAAGAGGATGGAAATTTCAACCTCCAAAGACAAGTCTCACATTTTGTCAGTTTTGACTTTCGTCCATTCCGACTCAAATATCTTGAGTTAAAAAAGTCCATTTGATGCAAACTCAATTTTTTTATATTCCTGACTCAAATACCTATCAACCTACCAAATTTCAATAGAAATAGCTCATATAAGGGAGATATAAGTTTTCTAATACAACCTATAAATTCTATCAGCGAACAGGTTTTGTGAAGAAACAAGTACAACTTGCTTAAATGTAGATTGTTTACCTTAGAAAAGACTATTTTTATATTTTTTGGAAGAATACAAATGGATTGGAGGGATGTGGGGATTAGGCTTTCCTATCAAATACAAAGAAAGAGAAAAAAAAGAGAGGAGGCGACCGGAAAAAAGAACACAACTTCACCCTTTTCTCCTATACCTGAAATTATATTCTCCTTTGTTCTATTCATTAGTTTTTCAATAGACATGCAAGGCTAAATCATTTTTCTTGGTTGAAAGGATATATAAACCTTTAAATTTTAAAAAAACTATGAGATCTATTCTATCTATTCTTTTTAGTTTATATAATAAATATAAATGTTTTCCTATACTTATTTTCTATGATTATTTAGTTTGAATGTTAGAGCGGACTCTAAATTATTATTCTAAACCAATCTACTACTAAGTTTGCTATCAAAACCAGAGTTGCAATATTTGAACTTTTGAAGCAACTCAGTTTAATAATTATGATGGATCTATATTGTTAATTGTTGCGATATCGTGGTCACACAAATTAATTACCCTAGCTTAAATAAACAAGATAGTATAGAGCAAGTAAGGAGTCAATCCCACGAGGAAGGTTTAGTTAAGATTTTTATGTTATATGATATGCAATTGAAGGGGAATTGAGGTTATCTAAGCTATAACAGAATAAAACAATCAAGCTAAATTAAATAAATCAGAAAAATATCAAGAGAACAAACCTTGGTTTCAAGTAGACATCCACCTACGGAAATCAGAACCGATCATTGAAACAATACATCAATTTATATTTTAAATATTAATCTTTTCTTAACATTTCTTAACATTGGTTAGTTAACAGATTCACCGTATAACTAACCCTAACCATCAAACAACCACAGTGTCCGCACTAGTAATTTAATTCAATGCCAGCCTTAGAACGAGATAAGTTGATTAATCTAGACAACATAATTGTCCGCAGTCCATGTTTAATTTGATTGAATGTTTTCCCTAAAATTAATAACATAGATCCGCTATTATTATTAAACTTAGTTGCTTCACAAGTTTATATACCATAACTCCAGTTTTGATAGCAAACTTACTAATAGATTGTTTACAATAATAACTTAGAGTTCATTCCAGCAATTAAAATAAATAATTATAGGAAATAAGTATAGGAAAACAAACATATTTATCATATAAACTGAAAAGAAAAGGTAAAATAAATCTCACAGTTCTTGAAATCCAAAGGTTTTTATGTCCTTGCAACCAAGAAAAAGAGCTTAGCCTTGCATGTCTATTGAATAACAAATCAAAAAAAAAAAAGAATGCATGATTTCAGGGTTCTTTTTAAGGAAATGGTGTATTTTTCTTCTTTTTTCTAGCTGCCCATTTCCTTTCTTTGTCTATTTCTTTTCATTTGATAGGAAACCCTAATCCCTTTTCAACAAAATAGTTATTTTCTAAGTAGACAATTTACATTTAAGTATTTCAATAACTATTTGCCTAAAAAAAGAGAAATAGACTTGCATAAAATCTTCAAGCTTTGACTTTTGACTTAGAGGAGCTAAATTTCTGAAATAAAGACTTGGATGTCAGTTGAGAAGTACTTTGGACTTGTTTCTTCACAAAACCTATTTGTTGGCAGAATTCATGTGTCGTCTTAGAAAAATCATATCTCTCTCATATGGGCTCTTTTTCTGCTGAACTTTGGTAGGCTGATAGGTCTTCGAGTCAGGAATCCAAAACAATTGAGTTTGTATCTAATGGACTTCTTTAGCTTAAGATACTCAAATTGGAATGGATAAAGGTCAACACTGGCAGAATGCGAGATTTGTCTTTGAAGGCTGTGATTTCCATGCTATTTCTCTTTTTATTTTTCTTTCCATATATTTATAGAAAGGTATGGATGTTATCTTTCTAATGCCACTAGAATCACTTCGTTTCAACCTCTAAAGCTCAAGCTTTGCATAAAACATTGATCGGAGGTCAAATCTGATAATTATCTCTAATTTACTTCTTTTTCAGTCTTACATCCAAAAGTGCCTTTAAAACATAAAAGAAAGAATATCAAGACATTTTATATATAAAACATAGGCAAAATATTAGGTAAATATGGGTAAAACTATCGAATAATATGGTTGCATCAAATACCCCCACACTTAGATCTTGCTCATCCTCGAGAAAGGATAGATAAAATCAAACTTAAACTAAATAAATAAAATAACTATGACTAATCTCTGAATCTCCCATTAATGTCTAAAAGTACATGCATTATAAACAAGAATACAATCAAGAAGGATAAAGAATATAAATTTTCATGAATTTATTTACATACGAACTTCAAAACTCAATTAATCATTGGGATTTAAATGAAATCTATGCTATGTCAAAGTGATAGGTCCTCTCATTGATATACACTCCAACACTCATGTGTTTAGGATTTATGTGTTTAAATCTCTCAAATTCAATCAATGAATATGTTCTAGCATAAGCTTGCTCTTCTATCTCATCTTCATTACTAAAATATTACAAGCAATGCATGAATGAAAATGTCTTACTTTTTGGTTGTAATGAGGCTAAGGTTAAGGTGAGGTAAAAGAAAGGAAAAGAAAAGGCCAAAGGAAGTAGAACATTCTAAAAAAAAATGATTTTTTGAAACAAGATATCCCATCAAAGCATAATTTTCCATCTTTAAGCACCAATACTTAACTTCTTTTGATTTCAAGCTCCGTCAACATAAAATTTGAAGAATACAATGGAATACTTTTCTTTTTCTTTCACCTTTGGCAACTTTGCCTATTCTTTTCATCTAGCATCACTTTTTTTTCTTTTTATATAATTTCCAACCATAATCCCACGTGATATCAACAAGTATATGCTCTACTAATCCTTGACCAGGGGAAAGGAAAAACATATAAAAAGTTAAGGCTTACACATGGGTAAAGCAAAGAAAAGATAAACAAGCTCAAAAGGGGCTCACGAAGGATGATACTCTTTAGATTGGCTTTTTGGCTCAAATGGTTAAAGTTCCTAATGCATTTATCATCTTCATGTACATATGTAACGTGAATGTAATCTCAACAAGATATAAAACAAGTTCTAGAGATACATATCATTGAAAGAATGCACAGTCAAAGATTATAATTTTGAAGGCTCTAAAGCTTGCATTGGTGCAACACTATAAAGTCAACATGATATATTTTCAAAGTCAATCCCTAGACTAATTAAACTTTAAAACTTTTATGCACACTCATTCATTCGATTTATAATTGCATCTATCTCAACTAATTCTTATATATAATACTCATATTCTCATAAACCAATGGGAGTTCAAAAGATAAAACTTAAACTTGTTTTTTTGTTTTTTTGTCCAAAATTCTCTCAATACCCCACACTTTAAACACAACATTGTCCTCAATGTTGAAATAAAAGAAAAAGAATATAGGAGAATGACAAAAATAAAGTAAAATATGAAAAAAAAAGATAAGGGAAAAAAAAAAAGCAAATCTGATTTATTTTATTGGGTTGCCTCCCAATAAGCGCTTTTGTTTTATGTCATTGGCTCGACACATCACATGCTTATGCCTCATAGATTGGTTCAGCTAACTTCATGGAAGCGATGCGTTTTGTCGTCCAACCTTCATAGAAAATTTTCAATCAATGCCCATTGACCTTGAGCACTTTGTTTGTTTCTAAACTTGTAATTTCAATTGCACCATAAGGAAAAACATTATAAACAACAAAGGGTCCAATCCAATAAGAGCGCAACTTTCCAGGAAAAAGTTTCAAACGTGAATGAAAAAGAAGGATTTTGTCTCCAACATGAAACTCCTTTCTTGTAATCATTCGGTCATGAAGACTCTTGATCTTTTCTTTGTAAATCCTTGTATTCTCATAGGCATCATTTTGTATCTCTTCCAACTCTTGTAATTGCAACTTTCTTGCAATCCCAGCAGTATTATAATCCAAGTTACATTGTTTAATAGCACAAAAAGCTTTGTGTTCAAGCTCTACTGGTAGATGACATGCTTTTCCATAAATCATCCTATAAGGTGACATTTCTATAGGTGATTTGTAAGCAGTCCTATAAGCCCAAAGTGCATCACCAAGTCATAGACTCCAATCTCGCTGGTTAGGTTGCATTGTCTTCTCCAAAATAGACTTGATTTCTCGATTTGAAATTTCAGCTTGGCCATTCATTTGAGGATGGTAGGCTGTGGAAGTCCGATGAGTCACATGGTATTTGTGTAATAATGCTTTCATTGAACGATTACAAAAATGAGTGTCATGATCGCTAATAATAGCTTTGGGGATTCCAAACCTGTCAAATATATGAGTCTTGGCAAAATCTAAAACAACCTTAGTATCATTAGTTCGTGTGGCTTTCGCCTCAATCCATTTGGATATATAATCAACATTAAGAAGGATATAAAGATTACTGAAAAAAGAAACATTAAAATTTCATTTATAAGATTATTTGTTAAAGGCACTTGGTTCTTATGAGTGATATTACCTGGTCTTTGGCATTTTTCATATGATTTGCAAAAGTGATATACATCCTTAAAAATAGAAGGCCAATAGAGACCACTTTCAAGTACCTTGTGGGTCGTTTTTTTCCCTCCAAAATTCCCATCATAAGAATGAGAATGACAAAAAGTGAGAATGGAATGGAATTCATCTTGTGGTACACATCTTCTAACTATTTGATCAGCATAAAATTTTCACAGATAAGGAGTGTCCTAAAAATAACATTTAGCATCAGCTCGTAACTTGTCTTTTTGGGATTTAGACAAACTTGGAGGGAATTCTTTGGTGACTAAATAGTTTACCAAATCAGCATACCATGGTCTCGTAGAGAAATGTAACACATACAACTGCTCATCGGAGAATGTCTCTCTTATTGTTTCGGTTTGTATATCCTTTGTCCTTAGTCGGCTCAAGTGATCAGCCACATGGTTTTCGACACCCTTTTTGTCTTTGATCTCAAGATCAAATTCTTGTAAAAGTAAGATCCACCTAATCAATTTTGGTTTGGACTCCTTTTTCTTCAAAAGATATCTCAAAGTTGTGTGGTCAGTAAAAACAACGACTTTTATCCCAAGTAAATATGACCTGAATTTTTCTAATGAAACACCACTGCAAAAAGTTCATCTTCAGTTGTATGGTGATTGCATACAAAAAGATCTCATACGAGGGAGATATGATTTTTCTAAGACAACCTATAAATTATGCCAACAGACAGGTTTTATGAAGAAATAAGTCCAACTTACTTAAATGTAAATTGTTTACTTTGGAAAGGACTATTTTTATATTTTTTGAAAGAATACAAAGGGATGGGAGGGATTTGAGGATTACAGTTTCCTATCAAATAAAAAGAAAGAGAGAAAGAAAGAAAAAAAAAACAGCCAGAAAGAAGAACACAACTCCACCCTTTTCTCCTATACCTGAAATTATGTTCTCATATGTTCTATTTATTAGTTTTTTAATAAATATGCAAGGCTAAGTTATTTTTCTTGGTTGAAAGGATACATAAACCTTCAGATTTTAAAAAAACTATGAGATCTATTGTATCTTTTCTTTTTAGTTTATATGATGCTTATAAATGTTTTCCTATGCTTATTTCCTATGATTGTTTAGTTTGATTGTTAGAGTGGCCTTTAAAATATTATTCTAAACCAATCTACTGCTAAGTTTGCTATCAAAACCAGAGTTGTGATATTTAAACTTGTGAAGTGACTAGGTTTAATAATTATAGCAGATCTATGTTGTTAATCTTAGGGAAAACATTCAACTAAACTGATAATATATTATAGACAGTTATGTCGTCTAAGATTTATCAACTTATCTACTTTTTAAAGCTGTCATTGAATTAAATTACTAGTAAGGACACTATGGTTGTTTAATGGTTAGGGTTAGTTATACTACGGATCGGTTAACTGACTAATGTTAAGGAAAAATAGATATTCAAAATATAAATTGATGTATCATTTCAATGATCAGTTTAGATTTTTGTTGGTAGATGTTTACTTGAGACCAAGGTTTTTCTCCTTGATAAGTTTCAGATCTATTTAATTTAATTTGATTGTTTTATTCTGTTTAGCATGGCATAACCCATATAACCTCAAAAACCCCTAACTGAATCATCTAGCATAAAGACTTGAACTATATCTTTCTCGTGGGATTGACCCCTTACTTGCTCTATACTATCTTGTTTGTTTAAACTCGGGTAATTAATTTGTGTGACCGCGACATCACAACAACCGCCGGTATAAACATTGCATACAATCGCATAGTTTTAACCCAAAAAGGGAAACATATAAGGAGAACTTGTATATTAATATGGATGAAAGTTGCAATGAGTTATCTTGAAAATACTAATGATTTAAGTAGATAAAATAGTACAAAAATTGGATTTAGGCATTAAAATTACATGTTGTCCACTTTTACACTGTCAAGTATAAATTTTAATCTGACTGTTGAATTGGGCTGAGATTTCGCATGGAGTCACTTGACATATGTTTTTACTTTGGGTTAAAATGTTAGGGAAATCGGAGTTTAGAAAGACCCTACAAAAGTGTTAAAAATTATAATAAAATATAGAAAAAAAATAAAACATGGATACGTGAGGGATAAAAAAGTCATTTAACTAAAAATCCACCCCTCTTCCTAGAAAAAAGTCATATAACTAAAAAAGTCATTTCAGCTACACTAGATTAAGAAGGGTTTGAATTTGTTGATTCAAATTAACATGGAATTTGTGTTTACACATGTTGTATCATGTAATTAATGAGTGGGTGTGAGATAAATTTGCATGAAAATCAAAGAAAAACTTATGACCTTATTTAATGTTAAGCCTCGGCTTGGGTGAGGAAAAGGAAATTGGGATTTGTTGAGTTAGTTGTTGTGATATGATTTGTTAAATGATTTTTTTTTTGTTTAATGATATTGTTTTGGAATGGATATAGAAAAAAGTTAAACAAATTGGCATGATAGGTGATGTTAATATAAAGGTGTTAGTAAGGGTAAGTTGGTGTGATAGCATAATGAATGAGATATGTAGTAAAATGTGGGTGGTAATGAATAAAGTTGATATTGAGAAATGAAAATTTGATTTAATAAAGACATATCTTATGTAGTGGAGAATTTATTGGTTATATTATACAAAATATGAGAGATTGTTTAAGTTATATAAAAATCAATAAGAAGTTATATGAGAATTAATAATGGGAAGATGTGGTTGAAATATATGTTGGGAAGATTTGTACACATGTATTTATAGTTGTACAAATATGATTTATATGCCAAAGTATGATTGGAAGTGAAAATAGATATAGGTTATAATTGGAAGAACTAATACGTTAGTATGTTAAAAGAATTTGATATCAATAAGTAAAGTCTATAATAATTGGGCTTGAAAAGATATTTATGTTGGTACCTCTCTTTCAGGATAAGGAGAGGAACCCAGAGTCGGATCATCTACAATTGGAGGAGCTTGATCCATTGAAGGAAGAAGTAGGTGTTTAACATCTTATTTGAATTTTAAAGTCATTAAATTATCTTATTTCAAATACTTTGTTTGGTTGATGTGTATTGAATGTTTGAAGTGTAATGCAAAGAAATGAATACTATTGCAAATCTAATCATCGGAATAAATGACATCCGTGAGGGGCTGACTGGACAATTGAAAACTAAATGAGTTGGCCAGAATAAATGGTTTCCATAAGGGGATGGCTGGACTATTGGCAACTAAATAGGTTGGCCAAAATAAATGGCATCTATAAGGGGATAGCCAGATTATTAGCGACCACATAGGTTGACCAGAATAAATAGCATCCATGATGACCAAATTATTAGCAACCAAATTGGTTAGCCTGAATAAATGGCATTCATAAGGGGATGACCAGATTTTTAGAAACCAAATGGGCTTACTGGAATTATGGTCAACCTTTAGGAGAAGGCCGGTAATTGGTGACAATAGCGTAGGATAGTTAGAAATATTGAATAATGGATTAGAAAGGAAAAATAATAATATATGAACTAAGGTGTTAAATGACTAAAATGCATGAGTAAAAAATAAAGTGGTTATTTAGTTAGCAAAGTTATTGGTTAAATTACTAATTTAAAATATTATATGTGAATTGAGCATTTTCAGGAAAGAGTAAATGTAAATTGTGGACTTAATTGTCCGGGCTAAATGGACAATAACTTTTGGAGTTTTTAGTGCATGCTGTTTTTTAGTTTCAAAGAGGGATAAACTATCTTTGATTTGATTCTTAAAACATATCTTGAGAAAAAAAAAGTTTGGGAAAAATCATGACCGGTTCACACAATTGTCTTAACTAGCTGACCGGTTAAGCTAGAACATCAACAATAAAATTGATGCCTAAACATTATACAATAAAAAAAATAATAAAAACATTAAGTTTATAGTCTTATTTTCTTAAATACTTTTTATAGAAAGATTAAATATGTTACAAAAGTATAATGGATACTCAACTATTAATATATAGTCCTTAGTAAGGACAAACCGAGGGAAGGATGTGAATATTGAGTAACTTAAGAATAAGTGAAATTATAATGAAATTTGAATAAAAAAGGTTTTAATGCAACTGCATATGTCAAGGATTTATTGAATATGCCTAATAAATATTTGTATTTGAACTGTGAAGTTGTGCATTAATCAACTTATTATTGTATTGTTATATGTGTTGCACGTCCAATGGATACCATTGAATGAAGTTTTTTTAAATCAAAAGTAAGGATCACTTTTGTATTATTGTATTATTATATGTATCGTATCTCAACTTGATGATCACTTCATGGATCATTCCACAAAAATTAATATGAAGATATGAAACGGTTAATAAGGTCGTGTATTGTATTTAAATAAATTATTTATATTTATTAAGTAATACATAACGAGTGAGATGATGATGGTTAATAATAAGTATTAATAAAGGAAGGGATTTCATCCATAGTGGATGAAAAAGTATTATGTTGAAGTTTGTCATGGAATTTGTACAAGCAAGTTAATGATTTTGAGTTGCTAATATAGATTGATAAATACTAATCATTATGACTATATGAATGCCAATTAAATTTTATAATCTTGCACGTGTCTCAGGAAATTATCTTGGATGGTATCAGCTCTTTATAAAGGATTAACAAGTTATTTAGTTTATTTGATAGATAGTTCCTTGTGATGGAGAAGAAGAAATTTGTAATTAAGATATCCGTATGTAATATCGAAAGTGATGGAAAACATACTAATGGGTAAAAATAAATGGTACATCCTTGTACAAGATGTTAAAAAACATACAAAGTGCGGGACGTTACAAACTCAATACGAGATTAGGACATAAACGTGCCATTGAAAGACTTGAATCTTGTAGAGGGGATGTAAATCTATAATTGGGAACAAACCACACTTGACTTGGAGGTTTGTAACTCCACATTTATTGATTGGAAGATTGGCCCTTGATTAACTTGAATTTGCCAACATAAAAGAGGTTGACTAGAGATAAGATGTTGGCATGTTCATCGATCCAAATAAGGTGTAAATGTTTAATATGGATAGATGATCTTTATAGTGAAAGTATTTTTAGTCGATTAGTGCCAATTAAAGCCCCTGAGATGGTCAAAGATGTCACATTCATTCATCTAAAAATGGCTCTCAATCAGCCTTTTGGCAGCCTTTCGGCTGAAGAAGAAGAAAACATAATGACTAAACGACATGTCATTCCTTTTCTTCATTAAAGTCTAAATGACACATTGTTTGTTTAAACCTAAAAAATTAAGGGTTTTAAATAGGATTTTAAATTTTTTTAATTTAGTCCATGTTCTTCTAATTTCAACGTATGTATCATTTATTAATCTAAACACTTTTCAATCTCTGTAACTGCATCCCTAGAAACATTGATTGAGATCCTTTAGAATTTGCGTGCCTTTTGCAATTTAGTCATTGGTTTCCAGATTATGGAATTTGACCCCTATTTTTCATCAAACTTTTAATTTATCTCAAATTGACCTCTAGTTTGATCAATCTTAGTCCCTAGATCTATGCGTCTTTTTCACCTTGGTCTTTGGTTTTGAAGTTTTGCAAATAAGTCCTTAATTAACCTTTAAACTTCATATTTTCAATTAAATCTCTGATTACACCAATTTGGCTCTTTAAAGTTTTAATTGGGTCATATTTCTTCTGATTATTACAAATTAACTTGAATTAGTCCTCCAAACTTAATTCTTTTTCAATCGAGTCCTTGATTAAATACACAAAACCCGTTAGGAGTTTAATTAAGTCCTTAAACTTAATTAATTCTTCCAATTTTTGCCAAATTGACTTTCAAACTTATTTTTCTGCTTCAATTAAGTCATTAATTAAGTTAATCAAACTTGTTAGAAGTTTAATGAAGTCCTTAAGCTTAATTAATTCTTTTAATTTTTATCAAGTTTGGATGTCAACCTCAATTTTCTTTCCATTAAGTCTTTCTTCAGCTCATTTTGTCAAATTATCATAATCTAACTATTCTTCACAAGGGTATTTTGATTTGTTGCATCTCAAGGGCTTATCTCTCCGTGTCCCAAAAATAATACACACACACACACACACACACATATATTGTTTTGAATTATCATTATCATTTGAATTATTATTATTTGGATTTTTGAATAATATGTAGTTTTTATAAAAGAACTTTGTGGAACCTAAATTTAGGTTATGATAGTTAATATGTTTCTTAAAGCCTTAACAATCATCAATTGAATGACCCATAACTCATACATGTTTGGCATCTTTGTCATATCATTTAGGGAATGGCAGCTGAATGGGTTTGAGTGGTTGATGTACTATTTGATAAGTATTCATATGATGTTGATATATATATATATATATTGATAACATTTATGCCCATCCTATCATGCTTTATAATCCTTATATGTCATTTTACATGCATGTTTACCTAGTAAAGACTTGGTAATTAATTAAAATGAGTCTTATTCTATTTTCATAAAATTTTAGTTGAGTTTTCCATACACAAATTCTATTCAAAAAAAATTTCAACTTAATCTCTCGTATAAAACTAATTTCACACAACATGGTCTCCAACTCACGATCCAAACATCCATATTAGTTATAAAATAATTAGTCTCAAGTACACCACCAGCCAATTTTAATTAGGTTCACTTCTTTAACACAACATATGATATGCAATTTGTTCAACAAAGATTATTCAACATTCAACCATCATTAATCTTCCCAGCACCAAAAGCAACAACACAACCTCTCACATCAGTTCATCACCATCACTTGCTCCCCCAATCACTCACCATGAACACTTTCAATTGAAACAATTTCATTTTAACTAAACAACACCATCTAAAAACTAGATCATCCTTCTTCACAAACCACCAAATTAGCCTCAACCAAAGACCATCTGCCTCCTAGCCAAACCACTATAGCCTACACATTCACTACACCTACCATAAACCATCAACCTTTGTAAAACTCCATTTCCTACCAACATCACCATAACCACCTTACAACCAAACCCATAACAGACTCCCATCTCACCAAATACACAAACTAGATCTGCCCCTAATATGAACATCTCGTAGCTTTGCTATACTCTAGTTGTAATCCATCATTTTTGGTCCATACATAACAACTTTAAACCCATATAAAAACAACCATCCCTAACCTGAGATTCACCACAAATTCCCTAAACAATATCCCTAAAAATTACAACCTCTATTACCCAAGAAAATGAAATTTTTTGTGTTATTTTTTTTAGGTCAATAGCGCGGTATCAAATGTGTGCCCAACCCAACTATTGTCAATCTACTAGTGTGTGTGCCATACACGTTGCCACTACTAAGTTTAGTTCCAATGCTTTCCAATCAAAGCCAACTATTCTTAATGTTTTTTTTTTATTTCCCATACATTATCTTTGATCAATTATTAATTTCCCCATATAAGAAATTTATGATTGGATGTTTCAACAAATTTAAATTCACGGGTGGACTTGCTTGAACTTGTATTTGAATTTATTTATTTATGGTGAGAATGTATTTAAATTTGTTTAAGGATATGTTTGAATTTGATGAGGATGTGTTGAATTTGTGTATGGACCTATTTGATTTTAAATTAATAATTATCATCACGAAGCTTGTATGACTTCTATTGTGGGTTGATGTTTATATCATTAATATTAATAGGTCTTTTAAGAATAAAGGTTTTAAACTTTTATTGTGTGACAATTTATTTAGCTTTGCTCCCGCAAGTCTTTTTTTAGGTGAAATTATATAATAAGTAGGGCATTTGTATACTTTATAGACAAGTTTTTCATGATTTTCCTGTTGTCTTTAGATCATAGGTCTACCCATATTCTTTTTTTTTTTAAGAAGTAAATGTGATTGACTTCTAATGCTTTTTGAATATGATTCTTAAAGATAACATAATTATTAGTATCATGTCTTCATGAGTCATGCCACTTACAATATTTCCTACACATGATGTCTAGGAATGGAGGAGCCGCCAAAACAATTTATATGCCGCTAGAAGCCACTATTTAGCCACTAGGAAATGTCATACAAACAGTTAGAAGCATGACCGACACACATGCGCTGACGCGTACAACCCACGCGCCAACAACGTTTTTTATTTAATAATATTTATTACCAATTAAAATACCACTTTGCCCCTCAACCTATTATAACAAAACAAAACAAGGGTGAAAATATGAAAAAGCCCCTGGACGATGGGTTATTGTCTTTTTTATTTTACTATGCCTTTTAAATTAAAAGGTCCAAACAACCCTTATATTCGAGTTCAATTTTCTTTACTCTCAAGAGTAGTATAGTCATTTTACTATGCGTAAAGTATAAAAAAACTCTAGTACCCCTAATAGTCAATTCAAAATTTTTTTGGTTAGAACAAGAATGAAAAAAAAATTATTTAAATCTAAAATATTTGTTTAATGCAAAATAAATAACAATAAAAAAATAAAGACTAAATTAGACATTAAAATAAAATGAAATTAAATATTGAGGGATGAAATTGAAAAATAAAATAAATTAAGAAAATAATTAAAAATAAAACAAATAGCAATCAAAAGAATTTATATCAAATTTGATAAATATATAAAAAATTAAAGATGGATGAAATTGAAAAACATTTATCAAATCTATAAATAATTTCATATAAAACAAATATTAATAAAAAGAATAAGGACCAGATTCAAATGAAAAACAAATTAAAAGGCTGTTTTGAAATTTTAGAGGGTAGGTGTGGACCCCAAGGAAGAGAGATAAGGAAAAAGAAAAGAAAAAAAAAGGTCATTGGTGCCAAATCAGAATTATGTTCACCACATATGATGTCTAAGGAATGGAGAAGCCGCCAAAATAATTTGTATGCCGCCATAGAAGCCACTATTTAGTCACTAGAAAATGACATCCAAATAGTTATAAGTATGACCAACACCCATGTGCTGACGCGTACAACCCACGCGTCAACAACGTTTTCTATTTAATAATATTTATTACCAATTAAAATACCACTTTGCCACTAAGCCTATTATAACAAAAAATTAATTAGGGTGAAAATATGGAAAAGTCCATTGATGATGAGTTATAGTTTTTTATTTTACTATGCTTTCAAACTAAAAGGTCCAAACAACCCTTATATCCGAGTTCAATTTTTTTTGCTCTTAAGAGTAGTATAATCATTTTACTATGCATAAAGTATAAAAAAACCTTAGTACCCCCAATAGTCAATCATATATTTTTTTTGTTAGAAGAATGATGAAATAAAAAAAATAATTTAAATATAAAATATTTGCCAATGCAAAATAAATAGCAACAAAAAAATAAGGACTAAATTAGACATAAAAATAAAATTAAATTAAAAATTAAGGAATGAAATTGAAAAAGAAATTAAATTAAGAAAATGATTAAAAACAAAACAAATAGCAATCAGAAGAATTTGTACCAAATTTGATATATATATATATATATAATTAAAGATGGATGAAATTGAAATTTTTTTATCAAATCTATAAATAATTTCATATAAAACAAATATTAATAAAAAGAATAAGGACCAGATTCAAATGAAAAACAAATTAAAGGTTGTTTTGAAAATTTAGAGGGTAGGTGTGGAAACCAAGGAAGAGAGATAAGGAAAAAAGAAAGAAAAAAAAAAGATCATTGGTGCCTCAAAGCTGTGTTCACCACATATGATGTCTAAGGAATGGAGAAGCCGTCAAAATAATTTGTATGCCGCTATAGAAGCCACTATTTAGTCACTAGGAAATGACATCCAAATAGTTAGAAGTATGACCAACACTCATGTGCTGACGCGTACAACCCACGCGGCAACAACGTTTTCTATTTAATAATATTTATTACCAATTAAAATACCGCTTTGCCACTAAGCCTATTATAACAAAAAATTAATTAGGGTGAAATATGGAAAAGTTTATTGATGATGGGTTATAGTCTTTTTTATTTTACTATGCCTTTTAAACT
>Ga0307517_10008226_pt1 | contig 14992 bp, 7 predicted proteins | sample 23_EM_MG_FD_194515 | JGI IMG/M metagenome (GOLD analysis project Ga0307517, IMG submission 194515) | Populus trichocarpa ectomycorrhiza microbial communities from riparian zone in the Pacific Northwest, United States - 23_EM | ecosystem: Host-associated > Plants > Roots > Unclassified | place...
GAATTCCTAGGGATGACGAAGACTTCATCAATGGAATTACAACACCTCCACGTCCAGTAAAGTAGACAAGACATAACTAACGCTTAGTCACACAATCTTGCAAGCACACTGGGTATATGTCCCCAATATATTGTCGTTTCCGACTAAATAAGCTAAGCTTCTCATGAAAGTTGAAAATGTCGGCCATCACTTAGATTATGTGAACATGTAATATTTTTATGAGCTCAAATTTGTCCATCTTCTTTCAAATTTATTAGATTTTTTAAAAAAAAATTATTGTGTATTTTTATGGTTTGAATGGACACTTTAAAAAAAATAAATTCAATTCAATCTTTAATCGAATAGTTTTATTTAAATAAAACATTACTCATTAGAGATATACAATTTAATCTATATATTTGTATATTTAAAGCTAACGAAATAATAATATTTTTTATTTTACTCTATTTATCTATGGATCCTAGCTGGACATCTGCAATGGTATCTCCATCGATAATAATAAAAATAAAAAATAAAAATAAAAAGTCATTCATTGCATGTAGTCCTGTTTGTTTTTATGTTTTAAAAGTGTTTTTAAAAAAAATTAAATTTTTTATTTTTTTTATTTGCTTTAAATTAATATATTTTTGGTATTTTTAAATTATTTTTATACGTTGATATCAAAAATGATTTTTAAAAAATAAAAAATATTATTTTAATATATTTTTAAATAAAAATTATTTAAAAAAACAACCTCAACCAAACTTTCAAACAATATTAAAATAACCACATGCAATGACAAGTACGAGATCCATGGATGACACCAGCAAGATAGAAAGCAAAATTCGGTAAGGGATTTCACAATTTAAGGCATGGAAGGAAGCAGAATGATTCGAAGATTTCCAAATTAATATTCCGTTACATGTGGCGCTTGACATGCAAAATAGAATCATCCATGTTTGGCATTGCACATGGCTTAAAAGGTGTTCGAGAAAATGATGGTGCAGAAAAGGAGGAGGGAGACAACTGAGGAATAAACTCATCTTGCGTTGTCCTTTTTGCTAATTAATGTACGTTAAGGTCTCTAATTAATCTAGCTAATCATGCGGTTATTCCCCCACTAATTAAACAACCTCAAACGCTTTTATAGGTTGTAAGGAATTTCTTTGCACGAGATGTTAGTATATCTAAAGACAGTGACATGACAAGGTTAATCTCTATATATGATGGATCCAGCCACCGTTAAACACGAGTCATGAGTTATATGGTCCCTACAGTACAACAGCTACTAAGTATAGAATCGAGGGGAGAGAGAAGGCATCCACACTCAAATCTCAGAGGTGGGGATACGTAGCTTTATGGAGTTTCTGTACACTTGCCTGCCTAACCAGTGTGACATGGTTACATTAATATTGCTGGTTGCTACTCACCAGCCTGGAAAATTGGTGCTAGTCCATGGAACCTCGAGCCCTTTTGGTTAGTGAAAGAGGCAAAGGAGGTTGTGTGCTTATCACACACATCTGCAGAGAGAGAGAGTTGATGTGGACACCACTGAGGTCTCCATCCAGGTGATTCAACTATATCTCGAGGAGGATCTGAAAGTTCTTTGTATTATCCAATTGGAAAGAGCAGCCACAATTTTTTCCTATGGTGGGGTCTTTTTTAGAGAGCATTTTAATGCACCTGCAGAAGGTGGGGTTCAATCAATCTACTTCCATTTGCCTCTTCACCTAGCTCCTCCTCCGACTTGAGGATAGAGATCGAGTAAATAATGGTGCCGTAAAAAATATTTTCTTCTCAATCGGTTCGATCAACAGTCGCCTTCTCCATCCCAAAATTTTAATAGCTTGACAATAATTTTGGAGCATTTCGAGTGAAGCAAACCCTAAGAACAGGAAGAGTGTGTGTGTATAAATATATATATATAGTTTTGGTATGAAAAATTGCTGTCAAGGAAATTTACCTTTGCACCATCAACTTTGTATTAATCCATTAAACTCTAATTTAATCAAACAATGTCATATACTTGTGCAAGATCAAAAAAAAAAAAAAACACAAAAGCCATTCTCATAGTTCCTTGATGGCAAATATTCCACATTAATCCATTCATGGGATCGAGCAGCACCAAATAATTAGACTCCATCTATGAAATTAACTTTTAAAAATGAGGTCCATTTATAAATTAGCAATAATTATAAGGGAATTGAAAGTTCAAAAAACAAGCCAAGCCCTACAGCCTCGATCCCAAGCTATTTTTAGTGCGATCTTATTGATCGCGTGACGGAGGATTTTTCCAGTTTATTAATTTTATTTTTTTATTATGTTTTTCTAGTTTTTTCTTATTTAGTATTATTAAGATTTTCCTTTTTCCATGTAAGGACATACAATAGCTTCTTAACAAGTAAATCTTCAAAGAATAAAAATTAAATATAATCATAGAATAGTTGATCTTTTGGAAGTTTTAAATTTTCATAAACCCGATTGCACTTTTTACTCCTGTCTGTGAAGTAAATGAGCAGATAGCTTGGGGTAGCATGCACGAAGAGACTGCCCATGTTTATATCCCAAATATCTAAAACAGTAAATGGACATTGAAACCCTAGATACAGCCTGCCAGAAAACAAATGCTACTCACTGTGTACAGACACACACAGAGTGAACATTGAGTTAAAACTCATTACACAGGAAGAACCCTAAAAGGAAAGCAAGAAGCGGGATTTACGGCATAAATGACTAGTTTTTGTGGGTGTAGCCATAGGTAGCCTTCGTCAAAGTGACTCCCAAGTTATAAAAACCGTAAATATGATTGCTCGTGTCTCCCATAGATGACACCATCCCACGCTTCCCTCGCTTAAACCCTGAATTCATGCCAAAAACTGCATGAAATAGAAAAAGGTAAAGAAGTCGGCTCTGGTTTTATCATCACACCGACAACCCTCAGCCTTCTTTATTTCCTTGCCACTAGTAATACACATGCTATTATTGTCCTTCACGTGGGGTTGATTATTAGTGAGTTTTCAATGTCAAGCAGCTTTTTACTCAAGGAGATACCTTAGAGTGCGTAAATTATTGTGCTCCAATTCCTTTCCTCGACTGTGCAGCGGCAGCAGCACATCATTAGCAATATCAGGCCATTAGCATCAAAATTATATTTAAGACATTTTAGGACCTTGAGACCCCAAGTCATTTTAGGACAACCCATGTGAGTTTAGGCAAAATATTAGGAAATACCAAATACTTACAAATTTAAAATATAGAAATAATTTATTTTAGCTAGGTAAGATATTTTAGGAAGATATATATATTTTTTTTAGTATACTCAACCTTTTATCTAAGAATCTTTGAAGACTATTTAGGATTCCTAATTACTATAAACTAGATGGTGAATCCTTATCTATTTTCTATTTTTCCTAATTTCACCGCGATGCTGGGTGTGCCAGAATGACAACTTCGTTAGGAACGGTCTTGACCATTAGAGCTAAGCTTCACATGTTTGGTTTATTGATGAATGTATCTTGCCCAATTTTGTTTGTGTATTCCTCTGTTTGTTTTAATTTTGCCTAGTTTGTTTTATTCTTTATATTCCTTTATTTTTTTTATATGCATGCATTTTTTATTTTTTTATTTGGATATGAACTTATACCCGTGCACACACTACATAACACTTTTCGCAAACACGTTGTTTAAGGCTAGGATTAGGGAATTAACGATGTCCCAATGGTTATTGACCTAGGCAACACTCGTGAAACCACCAGACTTTCATGAAGAGTCTACTTTGTCGAGATTAGTACACCAATAGGGCTTCACCTCGGTCAATTCTTTTCTGCTTGGTAGGCCTTCTTTTAGCCTATTAAGGCCTGTAAATCGGGCAATGGTATGACTTTTTTTAGAGCAATTAATTAGTAAATTTACCCATGCACATAATGGCTAGAACCTTTTCTTAGGTTGTCACATTGTAATATCATAATAGGCATGCCTTGCAAAAATAATATCTTGATTCAAAATCATGAAATTTTCAAAAGGAAATGGATCATAAGATTGTAACAGAAACCCCACTACAATTCCAACAAGAGTCTGAAACCTTGCAACGAATAAAGGAGGGATTGTCTAAACCAAAAACTTGATACCAAGCTCCCTGATTTGAAGAATAAAATTAGTCTTGTCAGTAAAACTGATAGGCTCCTTTAGTGTTTGAAAAGTTAAGTAATCAAGATCGTCATACTTTTACTGAGAGATATGAGAATTTGGCTGCAGTATTGAATATGCCTTTGCAAAAAAAATCTATAAAAGCTCTCATATATTTTTGGGACATTTCTTATATTTTTGAGGTTTTTTAGGGGTTGAGGCAGTTAAAATTGAATTTATTAGTAACCATCCAAGTCTTTGTGATATTGATAAACAAAGACTTGTAAAAACTCTAGGCATTACGAGTTCGTCGAGTTTTCTTCATATGAGAAGAGGGGTGGAAAACCCTGGGATTTTTTATCGAAAATCTCATGTGTAGAGGCGTGCACCATGTTTGAAGAAATTTCCAAGTATATAGAGGGGAACCATGGAGGAACCAATATTTAGAAAAATATTTAGGAGAGTGAGGTGACATATAAAGGACTCTATACTTAGAAATTTTTTCTAAGAGGTCAGGGGAAACCCACGAAGAAGAAACACCTACTTAGAAAAAAAAATTAAGTGGCTAAGGGAAAACCATAAAGGGTGAGTCTGTACTAGAAATTTTTTTAATAGGCTGAGAGGAACATGTGAAAGGTCGTTCCATGTGATAACACGAGGCTCGGAAGCCATATACCGATCCAAGGTGATATTGGAGAAAGAAAAAGAGGCTTGCGGCTTCTAAATCGATGGTAGGGGGGCTTAGGAGCTCATCATTAGGGATATATCTCATCAAAGAGTGGTAGGCCTTTAACCTTATTAATGATGGCGTAAGGGTTTGGAAGCCTCCCACTAGAGAGTGGTCAAATTAGAGTGGGAGAGGACCTTCCTTGCATTGTCATGGGGCATAGGGGCCCATCATTGAAGAGTGGTTGTACCTAAGAGTAGGAGATATAAGATCATTCATGGAGACAGCTTGAGGCCTTAAAGTTGGCGAATTATGTCAGTTCAAGATTGCACTAGAGAGTGGAGGATTCGAGATCAAACCCTGAAAAATTAGTGAGAGGTCTTTTAGCATCACCTAAATAATGTGTAAGTCCGAGACTATATTAGAGAATAGGAAACTCGAGATCAACCCCTAATAAATTGGTGAGAGGCTCTTATACATTATCAAGTGTAGCGCCTGGACACAATTAATTAAGGTCCTGGGCACGCCAACACCCATTATTAGGGGCCATTTCAATTGACAGAGAATTTTAAACCTGTTAAATTTGAATTTATCATGGCTAGTAATTATATAAAAAAAAATGCATAAATAATCAAAAGTTGGGCCATCCAGCACCTGCACAGGATGTATCTGGCGTGGTTTGAACATGTAGCACAAGATTCAGACGGATCTTGGTTGCTTTTCCCCTCCTAAAAAAAATCAAAAAGCAAAGTCAAAATCAAAAGAAGAAAAAAAAGAAATGAGAGATAGAGAGAAAAGGTGCCCCGACAAGGGAGACGTGGGGTGGGCCAAATCACGGGTTAGCTAGCTGGGCCTGTAGTGAATTAAGAATCACCTCCATTATCATTCAATGAGGTCAATTTGTGGACCCAGAATAGAACCCAACCAAAGAATGCTATGAATTCCCCCTGACGTGGGGGCACCAAGACCTCATCATGCATCTTCATCTTCATCTTCATCTTCATGTTCATGGTCGTCCACATGTCAACGCGTATTGTACATATGACTAGCTAGCTACGAGCTTGTTAGCTTACAGGAGGGTTGGGAAGTGGGTGTGAGATCGATTGATGATGTTGGGTCCTCTTCCATGCACTCCATGTGCTTTTGATTTTGACTTCACAGCCAAAAATGAGGTTGACTGCATTCCCCAGTTGTCCAGTTTTCATGCAATCACTCCTCTCTTGGCCGCTATGTTCTTTCTTTCTAGCATTACACCACCATCATCTTGGCTTTCAAGTCTCGATTTTTGTATAATTGGGTTACTTAGACCGACATATGTTTTTCTTAAAATTAGGTTTTATGGTTGCCTCCGTCTTTCATTTTCTCTTCTCCTTCCTTTTTCGATATCGTGGAGAATGCTTGATCGATGATCCCGAGGTGATGCAAGAGGAGCTCCTTTTCTTTAGATAAGACCCACACCAAATCCAAATCCCAAAACCACCCAGTGCACAAGGTTTTCCAGCTAATGTATGACATGGGTTTACATGGTTTAGAGAATTGATTTATGGGCAAGCTGTCGTCCTTGACATGAAAACCGACTCCTTTATGACCAACCAAATCTTGGGAAGGATAGAGCATGTGAACTGTCTGTCGCCAATGGATTTAGTCGACTTAAAAATTGAAGGATCCATAAATATCATTTTGTTCGACTCAAGTTTAGTCAAGCACAGACTTCTGCCAGCAATAAGGGAAATGGTGAACGTAGCCATGGGTCGATTAGATACTGATTTTAATTTCCTCTTTCGATATTAGCCTTGTAGTTTACACTTTACAGAAGTGATTTTTTTTTTTTTTAGCAGCTTTATAACTGATGTCATTCGTTGAGTTTATAGCAAATCTCGCTCATACTCAAGAACATAGGAGGGATTACGCCAGGAGGTTAGCAGGAAAATGCGTTGTTTTCAATAGCAGAAACAACAGATGTTCGTAGAAAAAGGCCTTAAACTGCATGCCATCGTAGACATGTGTTTGGACTCGTTCTCAATGTTAGGAATTTAACAATTAGTTATTGATTATTTTGTAGTGTTCTTTAACTGATAAGTTATGATTTATCTCTATATATTTACAAGAAAATAATCTATCTGTATTTTATTTAATATAATGAAATTAATAGTCACTGCATCATCAAAATTCTTCTAAATTGTCTTTTGAACAGCTCAGGAGTATAGTAAATATTATTTTTTAAAATATTTTTCACTCAAAAATATATTAAAATAATATTTATTTTTAACATTGTGTATCAAAAAAATTAAAAAAAATTTAAAAAATTAATTTAAAATAAAAAAATTTAATTTTTTGGCTTTGAATTCTCTGAAATTGACAGATCGAAACCCATCAGCAATGTTGAAAAGAAGAGAACACACATTATTAAAAAAGTCCTGGCCCAATTTCATATCAACAAAATACAAGCTTAACTTAGTGGAAGGTGTGGCCCAATAGAAGCTCTCATCTCATCTCCTCAAACAAATAATCTGAGCCAGGTCTTATAAAAACTTTCTTTCTTAAAGGAGGCCATCTTCAATTGTAATGGCCAGGCCCTCTCTGTATTTATAATCATGTTGCGCCGCGTTTGAGAACGCGTGAAATCGTGTTCTCTTAAAATTTTTTTATAATTTTATATCGTTTTGATGTGCTAAATTTAAAAATAATTTTTTTTAAATAAAAAAATATTATTTTGATATATTTTTAATTAAAAAATACTTTGAACTGTAACAACTATGATAATCTCAAACAGACTTTAAAAATGAATGGTTTTTCTAAAAATAATTACTATATGACACGGGATGATAATGTCGCTATGTATTTTAATACAATTTATTTATAAGAAAAAAGAATCTCATCTTATTTCTTTTTACAAAACAATTTTCACATAATGAAAATGCATGTATATTGTGTTGTTTCCTTTTTTTCTTTTTTTCTTTTTCGTCATATTCCATTGTTATATTCTTAGAAACCATAATTAAGGTGGTGCCAAGAATAAATGGACATAAAGGTATATCTTGTATAATTCGAGGATATTCTATGATTAAAAAAAATACAAATATATCAATTTAGATAGAATGAAATATTTAAAAATTAGATATTATATAAGAATATACCAATATATAAGAATACATCAAGTTATTTATCCTTAGAAAAAAAGAAAAATAATGTATAATGGGAATTCGAGTGATTATCAAGTTTGATAAGCTTAGTTAATATGATTAAAAAAAACATAGATAACAAGTAAAGATTAAAAAAATTCACAGTGATTTAATGCAAAAAAATATATGCTAATACTATAAAAATATATTTTTTTCAATATTTTAAGATCTTCATGGCTTTATTTGTTAATAAGGGGAAAATTAAATAAGAACTAGAAAGTAAAATGAAAATTAAATAACAACCAAACGGACAATAATTTCATCTACCGTTTAGTTTTTTTTTTTTAATGTGTCTTCTTTAACCTAAATAAGAAAAATATCAATAAAAAGCTCTTTTGTTTTTGTGTTTAAAAAATATTTTTTAAAAAAATTATATTTTTTTTATTTTAAATTAATTTTTTATATATTTTTAAATTGTTTTGATTTAATAATATTAAAAATAATTTTTAAAAAATAAAAAAATATATATTATTTTAATATATTTTTAACATGAAAACACTAGAAAACAAACAACATTATTAGACCTGTCACTGCTCAATATCACCGCCACCAAGAAAATTTAGAGTGCTCGAGAATTAATTATCAATACTTATTCTATATATAAAAAATTAGACATAAGAAAATGAGGGGGGAAAAAAAGAAGAAAAAATTGAACAAAGACTTTTTCATTTTTTTGTGGATCCATACATAATTTTTTGATTCATCATCTATCCCTGTGTTTGAAGTAGACTGATGGATAAGTATATCTTAAATTTTCCACCACCACCACGACCACCTACTGGTCCGAGATTTTGGGTCAAACTGAAAATAGCAGCAGGACTACGAAGGAATCTCGTGTAGGAGCAGTTTTCATTTCAGCTTCCAAATTCCAACACAAGACCAGACAAGACTCCGCCACCTAAACACTCAAGGGTAGCATTTTCTTTTATTTCTCTCCCCGAGTCTGATACCTCAAACTTTGAAGCAATGGCTACTCCTGTTAAAAGAAGATTATTTTCTGATGCATCATCGGTAACATTTCTCTATACCTTACCCTTTTCTTCTCTCTCTTTCTTTTTTGTGGGGTTTGACTCCTTGCAAATCTCTTGCGATTGCCATCTTTTGATCTTGATTTAGTTGTTTTCTTTTGTTGATTCAGATGGGTGCTGGAGGTGATGAGGTTGTGGAAATTGAAAGTTTAGAAAAGGGTTTATTGTCTCCTAATAAAGAAACAACTGAAGTTGAAGATGACCCAGTTCTTTATACTGCTTCGTTTCAAGAAATGGAAGACAAATACGTCAAGTACCAAACGGCACAATGGGTTATGTATTCCTTGCTTTTAGTACTCGCTTGGGGCATTGGTTTCTTCATGCTTTTGTACTTGCCTGTGAGGAGATATATCTCGAGGAAAGATATTAAATCGCGAAAGCTTTATCTCACTCCCAGTTCCATAGTTTACAAAGTAAATCATCAATATCTTACCCAAAGCCCTTACCTTCCGAAATGTACTTGATGCTGTATTGAGTTGTGCATTTGTTGATTGCATTGTTAACGTCTTTGGTTTTTTAGCTCAGGTTACAAAACCAGTGCCATTTCCATGTTTCGGGGTGTTAAAGAAAGAGAAGCATGTTTTATTACCTTCAGTTGCCGATGTCATTGTTGAGCAAGGTAAAAGGCTGGCTCCACTTATTTTGCTGTAACAAGTGCAATGTTTCATTCACCTCTTTGACTGAATTGCAATATTTGTATTATTTGGTGTGAATGTGAAAAAAATATGTACTTGAAAAGTGTTGACGTTTCCTAGCTTTGCCATTGTTTTAGTTTTCTTGACATTTAAGAAGCTTGTCAGTAATGTTGCAGGATACCTGCAGTCTCTATTTGGTGTCTACTCTCTGAGGATCGAGAATGTTGGTGTAAGAAGGCCACCAAGTGATGATGTTAAAATACAAGGCATTGCAAATCCAAGTGCTTTCAGGAAGGTACTCCTAGTCATCGAATTGGTAATTGTTGTCTGTGACTTTAAAAAAGAAGGAATTTAACTAGTCTATGCCCCTTGGTGCCCTTTTCAGGCAGTCTTGGCACGACTTTCATATATGAGAAGTGAGATCGTCTCTAGACAAGTTTCCACAATTGAAGACATTCCTAGTTTGAGGATTGATCATTCATCAGCACTAGCTTGGGTATGCCAAATGTCACTATAAAACCTTTTGCAAAACTACTTTTAGTCTCTTTTTTCATTACAGCCCTTCTGCTAGTGATTTTAAGTCTGTAAGTGATTTTATATTCCTTGTGCAATTTTATGAATAGTTAATTGGTATTCTTAATTTATTAACCGAGACAGCCACTTAGGAGCATGAAAACTGTTAAAGAATGTTAGCCCTTTTCACTGTCACCATATCGAATGTGTGGAGTTTCATTTTTCTCTGTCCTTTTCGCTTTTATAATTTCTTCTTTTCCTCGTGTTGTTGCAGACGTCCCCTTCAAAATCACTCAAACATGATTCAGTTTCTAATTCAGGGTTCCTGATGCTACTCCAAAAGCTAGATGAAGTTGGAAGTTCTGTGAAGGTAAAGCAAAAACATTCTTGTCTATAATTTTTACAGCATGGTTTTGTGATTTCTCTTTTCATAGACATGTTCCTGACTCCTAGTCTTCACTTGCAGAGGGTTGAAATGTTAATCGAGGAAAAACATTCCAAAACATCAGAAACCATTAGTTGAGGTTAGTGGATTAATATGCCAAGAAAAACACCTAACTTTCTGGCTTCTTGTGTCTCTTCTATTAGAGATTTTCTTTTCATTTTCTAGTGATAATTTGCTTTAGAATATCAGCATCAAGTAGTACCCGGAGCAGTTAATACAATTTGTCCTCTGTGTCCTGATGCTTTCAAGGGGTCAATAATATCACCATTGAGCATGCTAACTGCTTCAGCAAGATAGCTTAAGAATGCTAGGATCGTATTACATAAGTTTCCAAGTAGTTGAGGTAAACATTTGAAATGTTGTCAAATGGAAAACTGAAACATTGTGTTTGAAACTGTACTTGGGCCTGGGTATTGACTAATTGGTTTGAAGATAACATCCGCTGTCCAATGAATTTCATCCTTTTTGAGAAAACAAAACTTAACACCCCTATGGATCCATATCTATCCTTCCCCAATAAAAGAATGAAAATATGCTGCTCACGCAAATAGGATAGCTTTCTTAGCGTAATCAACAATATGAACCTGGTTTTTTTTACTGCCAATGATAATTTTTCTTGACAGCTAAATTTTGCAGGAAAACTTAAATTTAGATGTCTTGAATCTGTCTTTCCCTTCTCTTTTTTTCTTTAACCTCATTATTGTACTCTCAAATTTGGTTATAACTCCAATCTATATGTGGAGATTCATCCATATCATATATTTTTGACGTTCGCACATGATTGATGATCTGTGCTTTTCAGTTATGTTTTTGCATTTGAGCAGCAGTTATTTATTAGAAGATGTTACTTCCTAGGTTAATTCAAATTGTGACTCTGTTTTGCAGGATACAATCATGAGATGTAGGCAATATTTTGCCACTATTCAAATTGTGTTCCTTCCTTCCTTGAGTTGTCATTCCAAAAGTGATAATCTTCACTGTCAGTATAAATATTTCCAGCGAGTAAAGCATCTTACATTCTTCTGTATTTACCTTTGAGACCCTTTGACCTTAGCCAGTTCTTCTTATCCACTGGATCGGTTTTTGTTTGTTAATCTTATTGTAAAAGGAGTAGCCTCCTCATTTTTATTCATCCTCAGCCTTGCAGGGTTTTTTTTCTTTTTTTTCCTGCTCTCTTTTCATGTTGTAGTTATGTGTTGTGAAGTTGTATTGTTTTTCATTTTCTTCCTAAACAAATTACCTATAATAATCGCAAGTGAATAATTATTATCCAACCACTAACTCTAACTAATCTTGCCTCTAGATGGAATGGATGCACCAAATGCTCTATCAGAGCACAAACCTGGGTGGGGTGGGGTGGGGTTTTGCATTATAGCCTGGGCCAATAAAAAAAAAACAAAAAACTACATTAGGTGTCTTGTCAACTAAGGATGTACAATTTAATTTTCTATGATGTCTGGTATGTTAACAAATTTAAGGATAAATTATCTGTGAAAAGCATGCCAAAGATTAAAAATTGCTCCAAGAAAAGCCCACCAACTGCAGAAATGTGTTGGAGATTGCTTTGAAGACTCTTTCTGGCTTTCATGAAGCAAATTCCCTAGCTGGAGTTCATACTGTTGCATCCCCCATTGAAGGGACATCAACTTGGAAGCCCCCACTAGCTGGCTCGATGAAAGTGCACCCTGATGTTGCTATTAAGGGTGCGCAGAGTGTCAGCTCATAAGCAGATTCCTAGCCAATTTTCAGTGATTATGAGGGAGCTCCTAGCCATTTGGTATGCAGTTTCTATTGCTCTTGACCCTGGGTTTTCAGAAGATCATCATTGAAACTGATTTGTGAGGCAGAGCATGGATGGCTCTTATGAAGCTATGGTAGCAGAAGACATCATTTCTTTGACAAATTCTTTCCAGTTCTTTGAATGCCATTTTAGCCGAAGGCTCAACGATAAATCAAACCCATGCTTTGGCAAATTTAGGTTGCAGATGTAATGAAGGGCATGTTTTTTTGGAGGACCACAACATCATGTTATGAAGTCTAGTGTACTAAACAATGCTCCCAATTTTTCTTCTGGTTATGAAAGTTACAGCTATTTAATGACGAAAAAAATAAAAAAAAATGCTAATGATAGGAGAAGGATATTTAAAAAATATTTTCAGCTGTTTTTTTTTTTTTTTTTAAAACTGGATTACATGTAAAAATTAACCCATTGTTATTTTTAGAGCAGTTTATTTTTGTGATTTAAAAATATTTATAAAAAAAATGTGATTTTTTAAAAAAACAATCAATCCTACGCCCAGCTTTTAATATTTTTCATAGTTATGATTATTAGCCCTTGTCCCTCAAGCCTGCATCATGCTTAAATATGGATGTGATGTGCCACCACAAATGATGTGGAGAATGTTTAGGAGGGGCCGGCTGAGTGTAATACATCCCTATCCTCTCTCTTTAAGCTGGTTTTTTTTTTTTTTAAACAGTGAAATTATATTTTTAAAAATTTTTGATTTTTTTACTTTAAATTAATTTTTTGATATTTTTAAATAATTTTGATGTGCTGATATCAAAAATAATTTTTTTAAAATAAAAAAAATACTATTTTAATTTATTTTCAAATAAAAAATATTTTGTAAAGTAAGTTCTATTATACTAATAAATAAATAAATATTTAATAAATGCATATTTAATAGTAGAAAGTTCTATCATACTAATAAATAAATATTTAATAGTAGCATTCTTAGTAATAAAAGAGGAGTTAGCTTGGTCAATTTAATTATTATAGTTATAATAAATCACAAAATTAATAATAGAAACCGAACCTAAAGTCTTCAATAATTCTAGTGGGATCACTAGGCCTCTCTTTTGTGATTTTTCTGGCCTCTACTAAATACTTGCATAAGATTAATTAAACATTTTTTCACGAATTAATTTTAGCTCAAGAACTCTACCCCGATATGATCCTTCCTCATTTGCTTGGCTCGATTTATAATTTCAATTCCAAAACCGGCAGCCCATCCTCAACTCCTCTTTCTTTTTTGAAGGGTTTTGCATGTGATTTGACTCTGCATAGCAAAGGAAAAGAAGAAAAATGACAGAATTCTTGCACCATCTTTAGTAAAATCTAACATTGGCCTCTACCTCTGAAGATAATGAAATTAAGGAAGAGCAGTCTCTTTCTTTTGTCTGTTATTATCATCATTATTTCAGAAAGATGGAAGGCAGCGGCTATTAAATGGCACAGGAAGGGCTTTGTCAAAAGGGAATGTGATTTCTAATCAATGCTTTCGCTGCTGTAGTTAGGTAAAAGGAGAAGGTATCCTATATTCTATAGGGCAGCAGATATCTGTTTTTGTCCTCAAGGATATAGAATAATTAAGCATGGAGACGAGGTTGTTCGGGAAAAGGAAGGGCAGTTGCATGTCCTTCTCTATATTCCATGGCTTTTTGACAGTGAGACTTGCAAGCAATATATATCGTCGATGGAGTGAGGAGAGATTTCACGGATTTGGTATAGAAGATCGGAGTTTGGATCACCAGTTCTTGACTTCCTGCGTTCTTATGCCACTGTTTCTCCATTTGTTAGACTTGATCGTGACGTCTGGATCATTTCTAATTTCCATCCCATTTATATTTCGAACCTTTTTTGGTTTCGTTTCCAGCGGGTAGATTGAGACTTCTTCTTGTAAATAAATAGTAACAGAGCCATAAAAGCATCCGTGATTTCTCTTTTCTTAGCTACAGTTGCTTGTTTTGGTTTTTTTCTCAAGTAGTAAGAATACACATAATGTAAAGGACTTTCTTTTCTTCTTCTAATTGTTCTATTTGAAAGGGATTTTTTATTTATTTACGTGGGTGTCCGGGCCAGCTTGCGCGCATCACGACTAATCCCACGGCCCACTGAACATCCTGCAAATCCAGTGAGCATGTAAGGCACCGCGAGAGTGACAGACATACACATGAAGGTTCGAACCCGGGTGCAGAGGAAGGGAACAAGTCCCTTCCACAAGGGATTTTTTAATATTAGTGAAGATGGTAAAAAGGAATAAAAAACAATATGAATCTTTTCATTTAAAAGAGTTGAAAATAATGTGTGTGTGCGTGCGTGCGTGCGTGTGTGTGTTAAGGATATGATTTAATAATTTAATTTGTTTTTTGTTTTTTATTTGAGTATTTTTAGAGTTTTGATTAGGGGTGATCATTTTCGCTTCGGTTTGATTTTTATAAAAAACAAAATAATCAAACCGAAATTTTTTTATTTTTTAAAAACCCGAAACCGGTTCAGATGTTGGAAATCTTTTAGAATGAAAAATGACATATAAAACAAAAGTGTAAGAAATCGTATTATTTTATACAAAATTTGTTAATAAATGATGAGAATACTTTATATAAACTATAGGTCAAAATGATTTTTTCCCTTTTTT
>Ga0307517_10008227_pt1 | contig 14991 bp, 16 predicted proteins | sample 23_EM_MG_FD_194515 | JGI IMG/M metagenome (GOLD analysis project Ga0307517, IMG submission 194515) | Populus trichocarpa ectomycorrhiza microbial communities from riparian zone in the Pacific Northwest, United States - 23_EM | ecosystem: Host-associated > Plants > Roots > Unclassified | place...
ATGATTATGAACATAACGGAGCACGTCTCTGGAGGGCGCAGCCGCAAGATGGGATCAAGGAACCTGGGATCGACACGATATGAAGGGATGATGACGTCCAATGTAAGAAGTTTCTCGACAGACGGGGCCTTCCGTGAGAGCCACCCTTCCACTTTCGCGACGGCTTTATCCAGAGTGTCAAACGTCCAGTCTGACGTAGGCTTTTTGTCGTAACGCGCGCCACCACTTCCACCCACCCCATTCCCAACCTGAACCTCGATCATACTGGAGCATCCCCAACGTCGGTAGAGCTGGAAGAGGAAGGGGTCCCCATCCTGGTTGAAGAAGACCTCCGGGATGACGAGCCCGCCAAAGATCTCCATATGCGTCTTATGTATAACGGGGAAAGTTGGCATCCCTGGGAAGGTGATATCTGTAAAAGCCACGCAGCCAAAGCCAAAGGGGACACCCCTTTCGGCCTCCAACCGTTTGAATTCCTCGTGTACCTTCCTCATCCATCCATCGTCCTTCAAAGTGACGTCATCTCCAAGAAGAGTGAAATAATCACATCCATCTTTGAAGGCACGTCGCGCGCAATCACGCCAGTGAGCGCAGACATGGCCTTTCTCGTGCCTCGCCATGATGGTGAAAATTTCGAAGTCCCCGACGTCCCTCAAAGCCGCCTCCGCCCTCTGCTCCGAGCCGAGGAGAAAGTGATCGTCGTGATCGATGGAGAGGTAGATTGTAAATCTGAAGGAGGCGGCGCCTACCTCGCGTGTATCTCGGTAGGTCGTCAACGCCAGAGAGCGGGCGAACCGGGTGAGGTTCTTCAGGCAGGTCTCTTGCGAGTGAGAGCCGCGAGAGGTTACCGGTAGGAGGATGGCGAAGTGAGTAAAATCGTTGGTAAGATCCACGACATGGCTCGTCTCTAGTTCCTGCAGAGTGGCGAACTGCTTCTCGCGAGGGAGGCGATCGGTCAACTTCCGGAGCTCCCCATCGATCCAGTCACCAGTGGCTTTCATCCCTTCCTCCAGGGATTTCTTCGGACTCCAGCCAAGTTTTTCTTTGACGAGTTCATTGTTGGAATTGCGCGACGCCACCCCGACAGTATTGACCCCAGAAAGGTGGTCGTTCGGGGAGGTATGGCGGAATTCGACTGGAGGAGAAGCTGCACATCGGAGGGCAATATTCGCAAGATCTCGAATGGTAACCAAGCGATCGGACCCGATGTTGACCGGCTGTTGGTATTTGGATTTGAGAAGACTGATGACTCCGTCAACAGCATCGTCTATGAAGAGGAAACTCCTTCCTTGATTCCCGCTTCCCCAAACCTCGAACTTGGGAAGTTCAACGCCGTGGTCGCGGTGGAGGGTAGCGGCCACAAACGCCTTTCGTAGCATCGCTGCGGGAGCTTTCTCGCGTCCATTATTCCAAGCCCCGCGAGGGCCGAAGACGTTGTGGAAACGGGCGATCTGGATAAGCATATTGTTCTTCAGCGACCGGAGGAACTGCTCGGCGTTGAGCTTCTCGGTCCCATAGAGACCTTGAGGGTCCGGGGGGTAAACATTGGATTCGCGGAGGGAGACACTCCCCCGCTCGTTAGATTGTAGATTCCCCGGATAGACGCACGCTGAGGAAGCGAAGAAGAAGTGTTTGACACCAGCCTCAACGGAGGCGTTCAAGAGGTTCATCGTCATCAGGTGATTTTCGAGATAGATCTGCAACTCGTTCCCCTCGTGGATTGTCCCCATCCCGCCCATATTTGCCGCAAAATGAAGCACAGTCTTGACCCCCGCTACCGCTCGCCGGCACACATCGATGTCGCAGAGGTTTCCCAGGATAAACTCCGAGCAGATCTCCTCCGGAGAGTGGAATGTGGAAGGGGAAATGTCGATGACACGGACGTAATGCCTTTCACTAACAAGATGGGCCGCTACATGGCTTCCCTGTGAGATCGGTGAGTTGGTAGGGGGTTTCGATACATTGTAACCGCCTTACGATGAAACCATGTCCGCCAGTTACAAGAACCTTGCCGAGGGGGAGGTCCACTAGAGCCATAGTGCCGAAAAAGAGGTGGTTTTCAAGGGGCTGTTAAAAGCGACCTCAACCTTGTTGGTTTAAGTGCCTCCAAAAGTGTGGCTGGAGGGTGCATCCGGCGCTGGATGTGATCTGGACTGTTTCTAGAAGCCATAGCGGCTATCCCAGGGTGAAATGTGTGGCGGGCATACAAAGCTCCACACGCTTGAGAAAGTGTGGCGGCGCCAAAATGAGTTACGACATTGTTCGTTGAACGTTTGAGATAAATTGTCAAAGATAATACCCCGCCTCCTTCACTCCCGACGAGACCCCTGTGTGATAAGAGAGCATGGTGAGCACAAAGAATACCTCAAAAGTGCGCAGACTTACCTCCAGAACAGGAATCGACAACCATCCCACCAAACAATGAAGACAAGAGATACAGATTCACCGAGACCCAAGACTGGTTTTCGGGTAACATACCTCTCTGGACGTCCTTCATGCCGTTCGTCAGAACCCCCGACCCCAAGATCCTCGAGATAGGTTCCTGGGAAGGCCGCTCCGCCACCTTCCTCCTGACCTCTCCACTCTGCGCAAAAGGCGGCTCCATCGTCTGCATCGATCACTTCGACCTCTTTGCCACGCAAGCCGGAAAAGAGCGCCACGAAAAAATCCTACACAACCTTCCCCTCACAGGTCGTCCTTTCCGGGTGATCCAGAAGTTCAGCGTTCCAGGCCTGATGACCCTCCTTGAGGAAGCGATCAAGGGCGAAACTGCCGGCTTTGATTGGCTGTACATCGACGGATCCCATGAGGCGGACGACACATTTCTCGATGCTGAGCTCGCCTGGCGACTGGCGAACGAAGGCGCCATCTTCATCTTCGACGACTATCTCTGGGAAGTCCAACCCCATGACAGTCCGCACCACCCGAAACGGGGCATCGACACCTTCATGAAGCTTCACGAAAACGAGTTCGAGGTCATTTCCTCCACTTACCAGATGGTCCTTCGGAAGAAAACGAAGATGCACATCGGTTTCCTCGTGGAGAACTCGGAACCAGTTGACATCAAAGCAGAGGCGTTCGGTTACAGCGTCAACATCGCTCTCGCGGTCGACTCCTCCTACGCTATGCCGGCGACCGTGACCATCCATAGCATCGTTAAGCATTCCTCCCGAAGGCTGACCTTCTACGTCATCGACTGTGGTCTTGGGGCTGAAGACAAGGACCGGATGACGTTGTCCATCGCAAAGAATCCCAACGTCTCCCTCATATTCATCCCGCTCGGCGACGACAGCCTGGGCGCCTCTCTGGGTCCAGTTTGGATGAAGGTTGACTTGATTAGCCTGCTTCCGGTGGAACGAGCGTTATATCTCGATGCCGACATTCTGGTTAGAGGAGATGTTGGGAGATTGTGGGATGCTGACTTAGATGGGAAGCTGCTTGGGGCGTGTCCGGACGTCGGTTACCCCCTTGGCCACGGGGGGACCGATCGTGATCCATATTTCAACGCGGGGGTGTTGCTGATGGACTTGACGAGAATTAGGCGTGAGGTACAGAAACTCAGGGATGTCGCCAAGTCAATGCAGTCTTCAAAATTCGTGGAACAGGACGCGCTGAATGTTCATTTCCGGGGTGGTTGGAAGCCATTGAGTTTGGAGTGGAACGCGCAGGGTTTGGGCACCTATGCCGAGCTCCGGACCACGGACAGGGAAGCAATCAATCTACACGAAATGGCCAATCCGGTCCTCGTTCACTTCACCGGACCCGTCAGTCCCTCCCTTCCTTCGGTCTTGAATCCCCACGTCCAGCCGTTCGTTTCTAAGCCGTGGGGATATGCGAAGGCACGAGGTCACCCATACGCGGAGGAATGGTGGGTCGCTCTAAGGGAGACTCCTTGGGCAGAATGGGTTGAATCGGAGGAATATCGGGCTTGGTGTGATAGCGAGAGGAAGAAGGCGAAGGCGCAGGCTGTAAAGGAATTCGACGAAGTGGTCGAGGCTTAGAAGCTCTTAACGCTTGACACACGCATTGTTTCTTTCCTACGACAAATGACAGTATCCGGTGCAAACCTGTTGAAGTGATGTCTCCTGGGGTTAATGGTCTGCACATCACACATGAGGAAATCCTCACGAAACAAGAAGGTCATGGACTGTCGTCCTTGTTGTCTTCATTCCCCTCCAGGTGCATCCCGCGGAGAAAACTCAGCACCACCCAAGACATCCCACTCATTTCCATATCATACCACCAATTCAGGGCAATGACTGTCGGCCCAGACTGACGAACATGATGCCACCACCCAGCTGGCAAATACAGTGTATCCCCGGCTTCTACCTCAATCCGCATGGGGTGAGTTCCGGAGGGTGGGTACACATCTGGCTCCGATACCGATGACCACCGTACAGTCTGGCCGGAAGCTGAGATTTCGAGGTCCGCAGACGGTGAGGGTCGGGTGTAAGCCGCATGGGGGTACTCCCGTTCTGCGAGGGCGCGCTCAAACGACTACGTGGAGCCAACGTGAAAAATTACACACCTGCAAGCAGCCAACCTTCACTGGGGGGAAACAGGGTGAAAATCTTCTTCCCTCTTATCACGCAGTAGATGTTTTCGTATGGATCTGGAGCGAACGGTCAATTAACGTGTCTCATGCGGTGCTTTCTTATTCTCACCGCTGTGTATGCTGGTGACGCTCCGGCTATCACCAATCCAAAGGTTCACTGCATCAGGGGGCAGACCTACGCCTGATTGTGAGTCCAACGGGAGATGGGGGAAACGGGTCAACGGACCTAATGCCTCGCTGCACCAGGAGATTTCTTCGGGAATGTCCCGCTTCAAGCTATCAAACTCTGATACAGAGTCCTCTTCCAGATCAGCCGGGCGACTTCGATACACATTCCCGTTCTGTGACTGCAGGTAGTGGATGTCCGATTTTGCGGAAGCCGCTAGGAGGTCACGTCAACGACGAGGGGAGGGGCAGTCATGAAAATAGCGTACTGAACCTGTCGATAGACTGACCAGTAGCTCAGACATGGTCATTTGCTCAACCAATGGTTCTACAAAGTAGTCGGTTCCGTTGTGAGGCGTCACGGCGTCGGCGCGTCTTACGTCGCGTCAGAGTCAATCTTGAAAATGCAGTTTTGTGTTGTACCCATTAGGAGTGACGGCAACGGATATGGATCGTTCCCCCATGCGTTCAATGAGATAGTCGTTCGTCCATAATCCCGCCAGATCTTCCGCAACTTGAACTCCTGTAGCCAACGAGGCAATAGAATCAGCAGGGTCCCCAATCAACTCTCTGGTCCCATGCACCTTTTATCAGAACTGGGCGCGATATGTGCACCAACCTCGAGAACTCCAAAGGCGTCGGAGGTGCCAGCAGCGTTTTGAGGTGGATTCCGTTTTGTTCTACAGGTTTTGGACGGTCACATTGGTGACAAGGTTCAATTGATGGTTGTCATACCAAAGTACTGCTCAGATATCCAACGTAGAGACTTTTTGTCTCTCATGAGGACCAACGATGGTGACGAGGTGGACTCAAATGTGTGATCGGCTCTCGGTTTTGACTTTCCTCCCCGAACCTCACGCTTTCTTCGATCATGGCCAAGGACCCAACAGAAAGGAAGGAAAAGAAGGAGAGGAAAGAGAGAAAAGAGAAGAAGAAAGAGGTTGTCGAAGAGGCTCCTGCTGAAGCTCCTACTACGGACGTCCCAGAGGATGTCGAAATGGACAAAGTTGAGGCTACCGAGGTGGATTTTTCTCATTCCATTCGGACTTGGTTATGACCGATCGGACTCATGCACACCAACACCACAGGTAACAAAGAAATCAAAGAGAGCAAAGAAGGAGGAGCAGGGTGAAATCGTCGTCCCGGTGGAGGAACTCTCTCCGATAGCACACCCTCTGGCCCAGAGGAAACTGCTGAGAAAGCTCAACAAGACAGTGAAGAAAGGTGCGAGCTCCTTGGTTTTCTTGCTAACTGTTAACCGAGACGGCTGCTTTAGCCTCTAAAGCACGTCAGGTAAAACGTGGCGTGAAGGAGGTGGTGAAGGGTATCAGGAAGGGCGAGAAAGGGTGAGTACCCAAGACCATTTAATTTTCCCTCTCGACAGTTAATCGCTCGAATTTTAGCATCTTGATCCTCGCCGCGGATATCACGCCCATCGACATCATCTCACACTTGCCCGTCATGTGCGAGGACGCACAAATACCGTATGTCTTCGTGCCTTCAAAGGAGGAGCTCGGTCACGCCAGTGCGACAAAACGCCCAACAAGTTGCGTCATGGTCTGCCCCAACCTCAAGAAGAAGCCAAAAGTCAAAGACGGAAAAACTTCAGACGCGACGAAAGACCTCCCAGACGACGGGTTCAAGGAATTGTATGCGGAATGCTTCGGGGAGGTTCAAAGTCTCGACCAAAAGATCTTGTTTTAGTGGTATATAGTAGCTTTTGCTCTCGTGCATCACCCGATGTTGTTATATCATCTCCGGGACGAACTATAAACCCAAAAACGCACCGGTACAAAGAGGTCCCTCGTTAAGTTACATAGCAGTGTGTGAGAGACAGCAGAGTCGGCGTGGATGGTCATGGGATATCTTCGTGTCGGGGTACAATCATAGACTCTACCACCATGCTGTCGGCAACGCGTTTTTCGTTCCTCTCGGTATCGCCCGCTGTGATCGGGGTATTGGCGAGTGGGGAGGATGAGGGACGGGAGAACATTCTAGGTGAGGGTAACGGTGATCCCAGGTTGGGTCCTTGTTGCTTTTCTTCCATGGCCAGGGCGTCCTTTAGGAACTGTTCAACCTTTTCTACTCGTTTGGTCTTCTTTCCCCCGCGCCAGATGAAGACCGCGGATGCAATGCCGCAAAGGAAGCTCGCAGGGATCAAAATACCAGTCGACCATGCAGGACGGTCAAACCTGGGGACACAACCTTAGTCGACAACACGATCACACAGACGCACTACAGTACCTGTCGAGGCCCCACATAGTTCCACACAGAATGACTTGGAAGATTGAGTTACCGTCATTAAAGCAGCAAATGATCAACGCGGTACTATCTAAAGTATCAGACAGCCGCTCAGCGCTTGGCCACCAACAAAGCACCACCTACTTGATAGGGAAGGCTCTGTGCGTTGCCGTCCCGTGGGGTCGGTACCATGTCTGAGACCTCATGAATTGTCGTTGGTCTATCATCATCAGCACCACGTTTTGAATGACAGCATCAACCAACTCACGGTAGTGAAGATCTCGCTGCTCAGTCTCAGTCAAGACGTGGACCTATGTTAAGCTGGTGTTAGTTCGTGAAGTGGAGGCAAAGTGGGAGCCCAACATAATTCGGGTCATAAACCGGATCAGGGAGATCATCCTCGTCTAAAAGGGGTGGTATACCCCGCTCCTTCCGCAGTCGACGAGTCTCGCGTTTGAAATACCAGATGTTGTATATCCCTACTAACCTTTAACAGGTTTGAACGGGGGATCAGACGTCTGTACTTACGGTAAGTATCCATAGCACGGAAGGGTATAAAGCCGACACCTGTAGCTGTAAACAAGGCTAAGACGAGCTGGGGTGAGTGTCTGATCCGGGCTATAAGGGTGGATACGCTTACCGTTGACAACCTGGGAAGATACCTCAACCCAGAATCCCTGTAATTCGGCATTATGGAAGTTGATGAATTTTGCAAGGAAGAAAACAATCGCTGCTCCCCAGAACACTGCGACAGACCGGTCAGACTGAGTAATATTGTGAGGAATCAAAGGGACGTACCCACTGCAAAGCCATAGAGCGCCGTGATGAACTGCAGGGGGGAAATCATGAGCTGTCGGTCGACAGAGACATGAAAAGTACACACGCCGAGGGCTACGGGACTTTCAGTACTCTAAAACACGTGCGGAGAAAGAAGTACGAACGGGTTTTCACGAAGCTCCACACTCCTTTCATAGTTCGTTTGAACCGATCTCGTTTGCTATCGCGTGCGTTAGCAGCAGCAGACCCACTGTATCACCTAGAACTGACCCCAGTACATCTTCAATATGCAAATCGAGCTCGTTCTCAGACACCGCATCTCCTCCCTCTTCGTGCTGCGAGCGTGACCTTCGGTCGGGACACGATAACACAACCGTCGGTCTCAGGGAATATAGCGACATCGGTGGTCTATGAATATGTCAATCAAGCATCACCAGCGCGCGCGTCACGACATACATAACGATACAATTTGCAGCATTTGTGAGACTCGACACAGTTGCCACTTGTGGATCTATGAGAGGGGCGTTTACTCTCTCTGCAAGCGCCATCACAAGAACGTGGACCCCTCACCAATAACATCCAAATGGTCTATCACGGCCTCGTTTTGGTCCTCGTCCCACATCCCGGAGTTACCGTAAGACACATTACTCCCTCGGTACTGCGGATCGGCCGAAGGTTCGGGAAGCACTTCTCTGGAAGAATTGGAAATCTGTTGCGAGACTCTACTGAGTCTAGCTTCCCCAAGGTTTGGTGCATGAGACTGAGGCCGAGGCGATTGAGGGTCTGGAGAGTGCAGGAAAGGGGCCCCTGAAAAGACCTCAATTACAGACCTCGAGCGGGGCCGTCTGTTCGGTGGGGCAGGGGTTGACGGAGTTTCCTCTTCCAAGGTCTTGTAGAAGGATCGTGAGGTTTTGACGCGGATAGGCGGCATGACCGGCAAGCGACGATACGAGAGTCACAAAGTCGCGGTTAGAAGGCCAGTGGTTTCTGGAGAGTGAGCAGCGGAGGTCGCCCTAACCTGACGTAACAAGCAACGGCCCACGCGGGTACCTCTCCCACACCACCCGCACTTCCCGATCATTATTCGGCGGCGGCGGACAGCTTCCGATCAGCAGCCTCCATTGGAACCACTACCTTTCGATTTCATTCTTGGGATATTCTACTATCTATCAGCCCAAGACATCGTCAGAACCTGTCAGGTTAGTTAAATCCTAGCTCAGCTTCAGACAGAACGGTACTGATGACTCAGTGTAGACGTGCAAAATACCTGAGAGCTATTTTGGGGGAACATCATGTCTGGGTGGAGTTGGCCGAAAATGCTGTTCTTAAAACGCCTCGGTCGTGTGTCGCATTCTACCCCTTACTGCGCGCTCGACCGATGAACTGCGAACGTTCGTCGTGGAACGAGCCAGGCTCGATCGATGCTGGGCCGCGGGGACGGTATTCACAAGTCCCCTGCCACGCTTCAGGCTTCAGGCATCAACCCCATTGCTATTCTGTGAGATGCTACCGGGAGGAAAACACGTGGTCCTCACCCATCGAACCGGAGACATTTCCCTCCAATCCCCTGTGGGTTTGGGTAACATCCACGAAATTTCCAAACTCTCAATGGGTCCCCGCAGTTGCCACGTGCGCATTGTGTCACTGGTCACCGACCGTGAGGGCCACACCCTCTTAGCTCTTTGTATGTACGGCTCTCCGCGAACGCACATACACACATGACTTTCGTTACCTTTGATCAATTCAGGTTTTATCTTTGTCCCTCTCGAGATCGGAACAGGGTCTATCAACCTTGTCAGGCGCTTCGAGGTCGATCCGTCAGTGATAGCTATCGCGGTATAGCACGACATCGTCGTGTGACGGGACGGAGTGAATTCTGCTTTGTCGTCATAACCCTGGACGACACGGTCGAGAGGGTGCTCTATATTTCGCAAATACCCGTGGATCCAGCGGTAAGCTCGAGTCACAAACGTTCAGCGAAGAGCAGAATGCTTAAACCATCCATATAGACAATTTATCTCTGCAACATTTGCCTACCCACTCCAACAACCCTCCTCCTCTTCGAAGCGTCCAATATCCGGTGCTACCATCTCCCGGACCTATCAGAATTATCACCCGGTAACCGCCATCTCGCCGAACTCTCACCCGTTTGGTCTTGGGAAAGCCCCACCCATCCAAAGGCTCGCTCGACAGCCAACTCCTTGCATTGGGAACTGGGTCGCACAGCACCCACCGTAGGCACTCTCCTCTGTGATTTCCTCAGTCACACAATCACCCTCCGTCCTTCGGAAAAGGCTTCAGGCGGTCCCTCGCATCTAGACGTCACCGACCACACGTATGCGAATCAACATCTCCCGATCAACTTACCTTCCCGATACCAAGGCACGACGCTCTTGCGATCCAATACAGGGCTCTGGTTCAGATTAGGAAACACCGCTGGACCTTCGTACTACTTCGTGACGATCTCAACAGATGACGCTCAGTGTACGGGACTGGTGATATTGGATATTTCGAAAGCAGGCACGCGGGAACATTTGGTGTCTGCTGTAAACTTTGATGAAGTCTCGGGGAGAATTGTCGTTCTGGCGAGAGCCTTGGGTAGGCAATCACACATGGAATATGTATTTATCGTCGATATGCCGTGAATGCTAAATATGGTTGTACATCACTGTACCTACGCGTTTTGTTCGCCATCCGCTTCTGGGCCATCCGTTGTGGCAGGAGAATCGCGTGGTTTCGGAGGTCTACCTCGCTTACGCGGCGCAGGTCTTTGCACTCTCTCAGCGCCCGACCCTCCATCTCCAGGCGTTTTGGGCACCTCGTCTTGGGCCCGGGTGACTTTACGCGGCCGGCCCCTTGGTCGTTTCAGGAGTGACGGTGCGGCATTGTCGCCGACCTGCGTCGGATCTTCCTCCGGGAGTGGAGTTGGGGGCTGTTTGCCCTTGCCTTTTGCCGACGCTCGCTTCCTAGATTTGGGCCGAGTTGTTTCGGAAGGCTCGCCTTGTGTGTCTCCCTCGTCACCAGGGACCCTCGTGGAAGGACCCCCGTCCACGCTCGCTGTTACCTTCGCTTTCCCCTTCTTAAGAGTTTCGTATCGCGCCCTACACTGGACCACCTAAGTCAGCATTCGAGATGGCGAGGTGTAAAACGGATCAATCACTCACCGCACTGTCCTTTCTTCCATTACCCATCATCTCGCTCACCGCCTTCCATTTTCCCTCCCCAAGTTCCTTAACCGCATCCGTCAGCAACTTATCCTCTTCCTCTGTCCACGCATCCCTGTTGATTTTCGGATCCAACCTCTCATTCCATCGATCCCTACATTGTTCATTACTCCTCCCATCCATCATCGCCGCCACATCCACCCACGAATTCCCATACGCCGAAACAGCGAGGTGTAACTTTGCGTCTTCCGCTGGTAGCCATGGACCACGCTTGAGCGTTGGATCAAGAGATCGTTGGTATCGATTTTGACATTGTTGGACCGTTGCGTCTGTTGAAACGACACGTGCGACTGTGGGTCTCCCTGTCAGCGTGAAGAAAGCCACCCTTCTACCTGGGAAATACCTAGAAGCCAATTATTCAGACCGTAGACCCCGACGGCTTCCAACAGCGCGTTGTCAGATTCTGGTGTCCAAACGTGGGTTTTACGAACTGTCCCATGTCGCATACAGTCCAAAGGCGTTCTGTTAGTCTGACTGGATGTGAACCAACCCCGATTTCCGGTTAAGATTTATTAGACATTACCTTGAGCTCGTTAGCAACCCACACCCAATCGACGGTCACCCCATGCCCATGCTCCGCCCGATAAACATCCACCAGGTCCCTGCACTTGCTTATTTCCGGTTGAGACCATTGAGCATGGTTGATGCTTGGATGGCGATCACCCAGCCATTTGATCTCACATTCTTTGGGGGTACGACCACCATGGGCGCGGTTTTTCGAAGTCATCTCAATAAGAGAATCAACCGTTGAGGTTCATACTCCCGCACTTGAAGGATGAAGGTATGCCTACCGTGCTTGCCACACGTTCCCAATCAATGCCCTCACTGTTGTGTTCAAGAAACTCTTCTGGAGGTTTTTGAAACAGTGCAGCGTTCCCGCTGTTAAGGGAGCACAGATGAGAGATTGACCTCCGCGTGTGAACCAAGGAGGTGCCTTACTTCCGCTGCTCCTGAAGCGCATATAACCGATGGTTCTCGGTCCTAACAGCCTCTGCAAGATCCTCAAGCTCTTTTGCCTTCACTACGACACGCGAAGTAGGTCAAAAAATCTCGTATATCACAAGGGAACCTGGGCGAACTTGGGTGACATCCTGTAAAATCTACATATCTCTGCCTCCGTTGGCTATCCACGTAGAATGGAGAGTCCTATTGAAATATACGCGGCACTCAGCAAGGTTCTCGTACCGAGGGAAGGACAAAACACACCTCTGAAATAAGTTCTTTGGAAGTGATTGGAGCTGAGATCGCTGAAGATCCGGGGATGGAGATATACCCGCCCACTTCGGGTTCAAAGTCGTCTTCGTCGTGCTCTTCTGCAGCAGCCTACGATATCCGGTCAGTCTCCCGAAAGCGGAATTCGGGGCTGAGCACGGACTAGGAGTTTGTCCAAGGCGACAAGTTTACTCTCTAGCTGCTCGATTTGGGTCTTTATCGCCCCTTGGTGGCCTTTGTTCAATTGCAGGGCTCGGAGGACGTGCTCGTTTGCGGAGGTGGTCACATCAGGGAAGAACGCGGTCTGCATCGTACGTTTCCGAGTCGTTCCCCGGGGCAAACTACAAATCCGGAAGTCACTTGAACGGGTGTACCGGAAGAGGTGTTCGCGTATCGATCACATTTCACTACGATAATCGACGGGCAGATGGGCTACTCACCTTCCGGGATTCAGGGTGTCGGAATGTGTTTCCTGTTACCAAGCCCCATTTCACGCCCACCGAAATGATCTCGCAGCTCAACGTCAACTCGTGTCAATTTTGTCATAATCACCCACACGCATTGGCCGACACATTCGTTCGAAAACCCCCCACCGACACAGTCTACCATCTGAACGCAAACCTGTTTCTGGGATAGATCATGAGTAACTCGCTTCCACACCACAATTACAGTCCCCCAAAACAATTACCGTTGTCTAGAAAAGATGAAACCGGGCAAACCGAATTGCGGCAGAGGGTACAAAAATCGCATCCAGCGCGTCAGTTCACCGGGAACTGTATCGAGCGAAGCTGCGTCGCCCCATGCCCCCGAGATGTGGAGGCATGGGCTCTGGTCTTCTCCGGAGGCAGTAGTTACACCGACGGACCATATCTTTTAGTACCTTGAGCACCTATCCCGCCTGTTCCACTTTCAATCCATCGGCTCCTTGGCGGGGACGGACGGGTGCGAACATTGGCACGGGAACCAGCGCGGGTTGCGCATCACCGGATCATCAGCACACGACCACCATCCTGCCGAAAATCCACTCCGACGTCAACTCTCACAGTTGAGAGGGAGGGTAGACCCTCTATCTCTTTCAATCTCTCAGCCCAACCTCCTAAACTCCTCGCATAAGCCATGGACTCGCACCAGCTCATCGACGCCCAATTCGACCGCGCCGTCGAAATCGTCCAAAGTCTCCCAAAGACTGGTCCAATCCAAACCGACTATGAGGAGAAGCTCACGATGTATAGGTGCGCTTCCCCCGCTCTTACCCATTCCATTCGTTAACTTGTCGTTTTTTCGCGTCAGCCTATACAAACAAGGTACTTACACGAATCCCACTTCTCAAACGCGCACGCAAGATTGATGCCGTTATGGACCTCCAGCAACTGTAGGCAATGTCACTTCGGCTAGGCCGGGTATCTGGGATATGCTCGGGCGGGCAAAATGGTGTGTATTTCTTCTCTCTCTTGCCCGCACCCTTGCATTTCTCCAGCAAATGATATCACGTGTCAATCACGTCACGTATGCTCGCATGCTGACCTCAGTTACTTGTTGGGTGGGTCTCCGTGATTCAGGGATGCATGGGCGAAGCATAAAGACCTGGACAAGTACGAATCCAAGTGGTTATACGTCGATGCACTCATGAAGGTTGTTCTGTATCACCGGGCACACTTCGACCTGTTTTGACGAGGTTTCGGACTAGGTCCTGAAGAAATACCCTGAGAAGACGATCGCAAAGGATCTCCTGAAGGAGCTTGAGGCATTTGAGGGTGACCCGAATAATATCTTGCTAAGTCGTGCGTCCCTCTTGCCTCGGCCCGTTTCTAAGCCCGCTCAGATGACAATCATTCGATTTCTCGGGGTTAGGTACACTGACTCGGGACTCGGACTCTTCAGGTTCTTCAGGTTCCGAGCCAGAAAACCCACCATATGCCTCTCATTTCCGCGGCGGCCAGAGTTCCCAACAGCTTTACCCCAATCAGCCACAAGTAGAGGCTCCCGAAGACGAAGAAACTGACTCCGAGCAAGAGCGTGAAGAACACTATCCTCCTTTTCGCGGGGACACGATCTCATCCCACACCGAACCCACTCCTCGCCAGCGACCACTCTCCTCCCTCTCTGCGATGTCGGGAAATAGGTATCGGACACCTATGGGCTCTGTTCTGACCTCTCCGCCACCGTCGAATTATTCCGTACATTCCGTGCACACCCTACACAACGTGCCTAATCAGCAGCCGATGCCAAGGTACGAAACTCAGTCTGCGTTTGATGATGTCGCGGCCGTGAAAACGATGAATGACGACAACTTTAACGTCGCGACTACTTCGTACCCCACGTACCTGGCCCATTCATCAAGGAACAGTGAATCTGGGTATGGGCATCGGGTACAAGGCCCTCGTATGACCTCTGATCCTGTTTGCAGGCGACCGGGGTCTGTTATTCACAGCGCTTCCACCCAAGGACAGTTGAGACCCGGATCGGGGTTGACGTTGGAACGAGCAGTGGAGAATGTCCAATCACACCTCGCCGCTCTCTCGGAACGTCTAGAAACCTTGGAGGTCTCTCGATCCTCCGTCAGAACGCGGCCAGCTGCTTCACCAAGGGACTCGAGTTCACCGAACCGATTCGGTTCACCGGGCTCCTCAGAAGAGCTTATTTTCGATCTGGATGACATGGGGTTGTGGTCACTCGTCCTTCAACCGCTTGCAAAACTCGTGGCGTCTGTGCGTGGGGTGGCAGCCTTCCTGGCGGTGAACGAGAACAGGTCTCCAACATTTGTGGTGATCAGGAGGTTGTTCTTGGACTTGAGCTTCGTGTTGGCGGTGCTCGCGG
>Ga0307517_10008228_pt1 | contig 14991 bp, 6 predicted proteins | sample 23_EM_MG_FD_194515 | JGI IMG/M metagenome (GOLD analysis project Ga0307517, IMG submission 194515) | Populus trichocarpa ectomycorrhiza microbial communities from riparian zone in the Pacific Northwest, United States - 23_EM | ecosystem: Host-associated > Plants > Roots > Unclassified | place...
AGCGCCAGTGGCCACGTAAAACATGTACACAAGTATGTCATAGCTTAGATAAGGTTTCTTTTGTACCAATTTGATCTGGAGTGGAGTCCCTATCTCGTGTCAATAGATATGAATAATTTCTAGACATTCTGGCGAGATTGATTCTTAGTTTTCTTTAGAGTTCTAGTTTTGTCCTTCCTAGCTGATAAATTTTTTTGTTCACTGAGAAAGCAAAGATCTCTAAAATCTGATTGGTTGATCACCTGAACTGAAATGGTTTGTTTGGCTGCGAACGTTGTGTGTGTGTGTGTGTGTGTGTGTGTTTCACTTGTTTAGCTCTATTGCATTATTGTAGACGCTAGTGTGAATTATGCATGTGACCTTTAGCCCAGGTGACCGATTATTATCTGTTCGTTCACTAGTTGCAATATGTAATAAAAAAACTTTGGCAGGATATGATGTTCATATTATGAACAGAATGAAGAATTAACAAGATGAAATATCTCTCTCTCTCTCTCTCTCTGTCTTTCCTTCCTTCTCTTTTCTCTTTCACCATTGATGCTGCAACCCTCCTGTTGATTTCTGGAACTGGTTCAGAACCATTCCATCGCATTCCATTCCCCTTGATATATTGCTTGTTGGTGTTGTTCCCATCAGACTTGCACCAAAAACTTTCGGGTTTGAGGCAAAGGAGAAAAAAGAGTTAGCGAGACAGGAAAAGTAGAGACGCGGATAGCATTTAAATAGAGACAGCTAGAATTTGTCCGATAGTATTCTGGAAAAATAAATAAGAGATGGAAGCAGAGACGGTGGAGAGGACAAAAAAAGAGGAAGAGTCAACGCTTTTGTAGTGTATTGCAAAGCGCAAACCATAAAACAATTTTTCATTTATCTTAATTGAATATTTCTAGTCTCAGAAGCTCTCAATTAAGTTTAGTTTTTCCATTCGTTTTTTTATCAATATATTTTTTTCTTCTATTTTTAGGAAGCTTATTGTTTTATATTAAATTAAGTTGATATCCTTAAATAAGTTATCAATTCTTGTTTTTAGAACCTTTTAAGATATTTATTTGAATTCCAAATGTAATTCTTGAAATTCAAATCAACAAGCAAATCAAGGGAGATTCTCAAATTTGCTACAATAATATCAAATCAAAAATACTATTTCAAAAATACCCTCTTTTTTTCCTCTCAAAAACCCTACACCACTTCTCTTCCATGTTTCTTTCTTTTCTTCAAGAATGAGACGTGAGGTTTATGCATTATAGTTGATTGAACCCAAATCTAGAATTTTATGGGTTACTAGTTATAGAAATTAGATTAAGTTTAGAAGATTTGTGTCGGGTTTGCTTGGTTTTTTTATTTTTCTTTGTTTAGAATATTTTTATTATTATTTTTATCCTTCAATATTTATTTAATTATAGATTAGGTTCTGTTTTTTTTTTTATTTCCTTTATGTAGAATTTTTTTTGTTGTTCTTGAAAATAACTCTAGTTATTTCGAGTTTTTTTATTTGTTGTTCTTTCTTGAGTTTTTTTAACTAATTTTTTAAATTGATATTTTTTCTATCTCCATCCTTTAATATTTAGAGTAAAATTTTTAAAACAATGTATAAAATTATAATTTTTTTAATTTTATAACTTTTATTTTTTTAATCTTTTAAATTTAGTCCTCATTTCTCGTAGATGCTAGGTCGTTTGGTTGAAGAATTTTTTTATTTTTTTTATGATGTGTAGCCACTTAAAATTTGCATCACCCCTTGTGCAAGAAATTTTTTTTATGATGCACCCATGAATTATCTGGCTATGGATATTTCAGCCACAAACAAACCTCTCAATTCCCAATCAAATTAAAACTAATCTGTAACCATCTAGGTGGTGGTCCAGTGGTAAAAACTTGGGACCAAGAGATTTGCTCCCTATGTGGTCTCAGGTTCGAGTCATGTGATTGCTCATATGATAGCCACTGGAGACTTACATGGTCGTTAACTTCAGGGCCCGTGGGATTAGTCGAGGTGCGCGCAAGCTGGTCCGGACACCCACGTTAAATTAAAAAAAAATTAAGACTAATCTGAAGGTCCATATGACCTCATGTGAATGTGATGAATTTGAGCCCGAGAAGTACACAGTATTATGCTATGCAGATAAAATATATATATGATTGTTCTCTATCTGCCACCAACCAATTAACATCAAGATTGAATTCAACATCACAAAATTCAAATAATGACAACCCCCATTAAGTATTACATGTGGGGTTTTTTTACTATACAAGGCTACATTATTCATCATCACATACATTATTATATACATTATTATGGATGGGCCATAAAATTTTACATTTTTTTTTATTTGATTCTCAACTATTTTTTTTTTTACTACCTAGGTGTAATTAAAAATCAATTAATTTTGATTTCTTATAAAAATATGAGATTGAAAGAAGAGGGACTGAAATGAAAAAGGTGTCAAACATGGATGACATACTATAAGTTCCGTAAAAGATACACTTTGTTCCTTTAACTTTAAAAATCACGCAAATCATATAATTCCATTACCTCAATATTTTTCCAATTCAATTTTGGTATAAAAAGTTTATTTTTGTTATTTTTTTAGTTCCTAGTTGAGAGAGGAGAGAGAGAGGTCACTGGATTTCAACGGTAAAGAGAAAAAAGTATCGTTAACACCGATTTAGACCACCAAAATGAACAATATTATGGTTCCACTTGATGAGGAGAGTTCATATTAGGTGTTTTTTTATCTTTAAAGTTCGTGAAAAAATAGATATAAGCCTGGGTTGATTTTTGAATGCGGGTTGGTTTTAGTTTATAGGACGGTTTTTTGAGGTCATTAATAGATTTATCACGATTCTTACAGTGTTTTTGGTCAAAATAGGTTGAAAAACAGGCTTTTGGATAAAAAAAAAAAACTAGAGCCTTGATTTTTTAGCCACCATAGCGATCGGAATCTGAGCAAATAAGATAATGTGTCGTCTGCTTTTTTTTTCAAAAAAAATAGGGCAGAAGACAATTGCAAACAAAAAAAATTAAGGGCCTAATTACACGGGCCCTAACAAAAGCGAAGCCTAGTTGTGCCTAGCCATTGTTTTTTTTCTAATTTTTTTAAAAAATAATGATTCTTTTTTCAGTTTTTTCTCTAAGTTTTATTAATTTAGATTTAAATTAATACCCCTTCTCTCTTTTATTTTTTTAGAGAGCCCTTTTTAAATGACAATTAATTTTTTAGTTATGCATTTGAATTTGAAGAGTTTTTATTATTCATCTATAATTTTTTTTTTTATCTTTGGTATGGATGAATTTTATTTTTGAAAATAAAAAAATATTTTCATATAATATTTTTAATATGTGCAGTTTTGCATAGTTTTTTTTTCTTATTTGATCAATTTAATTTGTGTCTCTATTTCTATTATCGTTTGCTTAAATAAAAAGGTTACTTTGATAAATAAATTTAGCAAACACAATAGGATAAATATCCCGTCTTTCAACATTAAATATCTTAATCTACATTTGTCTCTTGATTTTTCAAGTTCTATTTTTAGGTATTATTAATAATTTTTTTATTTATTCACACATATTATTCTTAATTTATTTGATTACATGTATGCATAAAAAAATTTATTTGAATTTAAATTTTTTAAAACTAAAAATATACATGAAAAAACCTGTATTGTTTTTTTTTTTTTGTAGAAAATAAAAATATCTCACTTGTGTCGAAGCGTGAGTTATATACATGGTATGTAATAAACTAAAATCTCATATTACTGTTTCATGATTTTTCTCCCTGGAATTTCTAATCGCACCCACATTTAAGGAAACAAAAAAAAACATCAAATTATTTCTAAAACGCAGCAAATCATCTATCAAAATGTATGTATGTAAGTCTTAGTGGGCCATCCATGAATCATCTATCAAAACTAATGCCTCCAAGACTGTCATTTTCTTAATACTTTAGTCTTTATCTGCAAGAAAAGGTTTGAAGACAAGAGGAAGGTACCGTTGATTCTACAGTTTCCACCCTCTCTTTTTCTTTATCCATCTCTCAGCCTTTCGTGTCACTTGGCACCTTATAGTGTGAACATGGCAAATCAACGGACCGGGCCAGGAAAAGTGCACGAACTTTTGAATTCCATAACTGCCCATGAACAGCTTATCTATTCACGAATCATACCCCTGAAAACCAACGAAACAGCTCACTAATTTCTTCTCCAGCACGACTCGCCCCCAAACCATAATCTCCGCCACCGGCAATCTCGCTCCGGCCACTGCTACCGGTAAATAACCTTCCAGAACCTCTAAAAGATGTCGTACGTGAAGAGAGAGAAGCAGACAGCCTATCAACATATTCTCTTAACAAACTTCCTCTCGCCGAAGCCACTTCTGCTGCCAGAATCGGCTCCTCGGACAATGTCAGACCACCCCCGCGACCACTCTCCTTCGACATACTCCTTCTGTGCGATTGACTGATAGTAACCTCCGATTCCTCCTCCACGACATAATCAAACGAACCAACCGAGTACGAGCTCCGATCCTCGTCTGCACCGGCGGAGGCTGTGGCTGTAGAGAGAGAGGACGCGGGGTTAGGAGCAGTATGTTCTCGACGGCTAATAGAGCCAATCTCAAGGCGGAAGCTATCACCACCACGAGCGTCACCTTCAAAGAGAGCTTTGGCGAGCTCTGATTCCGAAAAATGAATACGAGACCGGCAAAGAGGACACGATTGGTTAGAATTGAGCCATGTTTCAATGCAATGTGCATGGAAAGCATGACAGCAGAGCGGAAGCAATCGCAGGATATCCTCTGGTTCGAACGTCGATAAACAAACCGCGCAATCGCCGCTGGAGATTTCAGGGGAAGAGGATGGTCTGTGTTTGATGGAGGAGAAAGAGAAGAGAGGGAGTGAGTCAGAAACGGAAGACTCTAAATCTTCCGGTGAAACACGATGGTTGTTGTTACTGGAGAGGCGGTTAGAGGATAAGGTTGTTATTGTGGTAGCTATGGCGGTGGTTCTAGAGGGAGAAAGGTGGCGGAGGGAACGGCGGCTTAAGATACGGAGGAGGAAACAAAGAGAAACAGAGACTAACAGAGTTACGGAGAGGATTAAAATGATGATCAAAATGCTTGAGTTTAGGTTCTGAAAGGGCGACTTGGTGCCTCCGCTTGTATCGCTGGCCTCGTCGGTGTTGTTTAGAGGGATAAACGAATATGGAGGAGCGGACATTTTATAGTTTTTAGAGAGATATGAGGCTGATAAAATGGGCGGGTTTGGTTTTTACAAGTGCGGGTGTGTATAAGATAGTAATATGCACGCGAGATGGTAGGTGGTGGTGGTGGATAGGAACAAAAACAATAAAAAGAGCTAGGGGAGTGGAGTGGTGGTGGTGGTGGTGGTGGTTTATGGCATGGGTTTCCCCTGCCGAGTCATTGAATGGAAATCTCTTGAGTAAATAAATGCTCGCAGTTCTTAAAGAGGAGGCGGGGGGGCTGTGTCGTCCAGCTCTGCCCTCCGTGATAAATGTAAGAAAAAAGAGGGCTCTATCCATTACAAAACTCCTACTTCCAAGTAAGTAAGTGATGAGTATTAAATAAGATAATGTTCTTTCCCAACTTAGAAATCTGACCATATAATATTATAAATAGTATTGTTTTTATAAGAAAAGAAAAGAAAAGAAGAAGCATGCAAATTAAGGTTTGTTGAGTGGGCAATCAGATTCCAATCCGATCAAACAGGATTTAGTCATCATCCTGTGTTGGAATGTAAGAGTAATCATCCTAAGAAAGTATTTATTTTTGTTTCCCCTTGCAAATGCAAGAGACTAGGTTAGGAGGAGTTGCTGAATGCATTAATTTACTTGGACATTGGAGATTAATGATGCAGGAGATGAGAGTGCATCATTCTATTGTATAGAATAATAGATGAATGTGTAAGTAAAAGTAGCCTGACTAAACCATCTTCTGTTTTCAATAATATAAAAAAAGAAAAGAAAAGGAGATTTATTTATTTATTTATTTATTGGGGGGGGGGGATCTTTCTCTTTGTGCACGCCGCGTTGCTTCATTCACACTCTTGGCATGCTTCTGATAACAAAAACAAACTGAGCAGTGCTCCATCTGACAAAACATTCCCTCCCACCTTGTTGGGTGCAGGTGTGGTCTTGTTACCATCAAATATAAATTAGTTCCACAAATCTGTTATGAAATGTTTTGTTTTTTTTGTCCCTTCGTCTCCCAGCCTAAAAACACGGAAGAAGACAAACCACATTAGGGTGCTTGAAGAAAAGGATCTGCATGTCAAACAAACTAGAGCTTTTGATTCAATTAGTTCACTATTAATGCTAAAATGATGGGTTCTAGCTCCTAACTAACTGGATTGATGGCCAGAGTTACGCCACGAACGAACTGGACCAATTTTTTTAATGAAAAAACTCGATATATTCAAGCATTACAAGCGTATTTTATAAAAGTAAGAAAATGTTTGTGTGTTTCTATCCATTAGGAATATGGATGTCGATTGGATAGTGTATCCTATCTAATAATTAATGGATAAATAAATTGTATTATTTAATATAAAATAAAATAGTAATTTACATAATTAAGATGTATGTATATATATATTAAATAATAAAATTATAAATGTAATACGTGTATATGTGATATGTGAATAGGAATATATATATATATATATAGTCTGACCAGATGTAAGGCTGTAACTTTTAAGTATCTGGGCGTTGTGCATTTACAGGCATACGCCATCAAGTTTCCACAGACCATTTTCTTGCATATCGACCATTTTAATCAACTCGAAGTCATTCAGAACCTCGGTGTCTTGCTGGTATTGACAATAAAGAACAAATTTTTTTCTTGCTAAAATAACATTCGATTACTATCTCATGGTTAAAAACAACAAAAATAACTAAAATAAATGGGATGAGACGGGAAAAAATAAAAAACAGGATTGTGGTTGGTAATAATATATAAAATAAAATTAATATCTCTGTATTTTATTTGATTAATGAAGAACGAGACATAACAAAATGCAGAAAAATTTGTTCAATTCTTGATATATATTATCATCAAACTTGCAATCTTTAAAACATCAATAAGGATCATTATTTTCACTTTAGTTTATAATAAGAATAATTTTTTTAAACTTAAAATGGTAATTTCTCCACACATTAAAATTAAGTTAAAAATATTTTGTAATCATCATTAAAAAAAATCATTACTATAAATAATATAATTAAATCATAATTTTCTTAAGTATTAAATCATTTCTCTAAATAAATTTTATAATAAAATAATTAATCAAACCAATCATTTATCAAGTGAAATAATATTTTCACCGACACAAAGTCAAAATATAACATAGTTTAAAATAAAAAATAATAATTTTATCCCAAATCCACATTTTTTTATCATCTAATTCTCACTCTTTCATTATTAAATCTAATTTCTTTGAGAAGATCAATTTTCATTTCACTATATCATGTATGTTCTAGTCTTTATATTGATTTTTTTTAATAATAATATTCATTAATCTTTATAATGTTAAACAACTCACTCGATGAGTAATAAATTTTTTTTTTATATAAATCACTCTTAGAATTAATTTCATTCAATTCATAAAAAAAAAATCTAACCTAATTAAATTTTTTTTTATTGTTACAAACTATTAAATTGTAAGAATAGAGATTGAAATTACTAGGAAAAACAAAACTTAGGGGCTCAGACATACCAAAAATCCTATTGCATGCACCAAACTTTCCATAACCTTATTCAAAGGCCCTTTGATAATATTAGATTTCCAGAACTGTTGACAGCATATGATTACACAGCAGGCTAAACTTTAGGTGAAAAGCATAAAGAGTAGGATATCAAAAAGAACAAAAAAGAAAATTCCTAACATATAAACTTGCCTTGTGTTCTTGAGGAAAGACTACAGAGCATTTCAGGAAAAAACCTTGCTTTATTTACAAGTCTTTATACACATGCATCAAAGTGATGTGATCTCTGGGTTTGAGGCTGGACTTTCAACATTTCCCTTGCAAACACCGTCTCTGCAGAGAGGGCATACACTGAAAGCCGACAAAAGAACAATGAGAACTCAACTTATAATCAGCCCAGGTCAACTAAAACAAGAAGGATGTTAGTGATAGCTTACCCATGTATTTCCTTGAGCCATTTGTCAACACATGACATGTGATATTCATGAGAACATGGGAGAACTCGAATTTTATCTCCTTCCTCGTAGTCAACCAAGCAAATGTGACACCTTCAAACAAAAGTAGAACATTGATGTAAGCAGTGGCATGCATGTTGATTATTCAGAATCATGACCGGTAGATAAATGATCTAAGTTCTTGATTTATGCATAAAATTTCATATAATTGATCTGCATAAAAAAAAAAAGTAAATAGAAGTATATTTACTACTAAGGGCTCCTGTATAGATTCACACTCCTCTAGTCCTATTGAATGAAGTGCCGATCAAGAGAATGGAAGGGTTGACGAATTCAGAGATAAGAGAAGTGAAAATCAACCTAGAGGCACCAAATGCGATCCCAGAAGCGCAGTGATGTAGAGAGATATTGCAACAAAAGTTATGTGTAATAATTCTCCACAAAGCTCAAGTGTTATTCCATTCAGGAAAATTCGAGTTTGAAGGACAGCTGTTCAAACTGTAGCTTACTTGGCAACCATCAATATATATTTTTCTGTTCCATTTCCTTTTTATCTATACATTTTTTGCTCTCACATTTTGATCAAGTTCAAAAAAAATTAATTGTTAGCATGATCCTCGTAGCAGGAAGTGAGGGGTGCCAGAAAGGAGGAGAGTGAGAGAAGCTAGGAAATTAGTGTTAATGCAAGTAAGTCTTGGATTATTTCCTCGAACTCTTACTTTTTCTGCAGTGTGTCAGAGCTACAAACACCAATATTATTTAAATCCATGAATTGTTTTAGTTATGAAATCCTCTTAACTCAACGTCCTTGTTACAATACCCAAGCTACCTTTTTTCTCCATAAATCAAATCAAAGTACGATGGCAACACAAGTACATGCATATTCAAATGAAGAAAAAAAAAACTAGCACTTACTGTTGTTCATGCTGTGCCACATTTTCAGTTCCCTGGAACTTTTTATAATTCTTCAGAGGAAACGAATTTACAACAGCTTCCGGAGCAGGAAGTGAGAGCATGGAAGGTGATAGGGACAGGCGATGGTGATGGATTTCCTCTAAAACCTAGAAAATAAACGTAATAAGAAACTATGAAAAAGTATGAGTATAGGACGACTCTGCATAGGTGATGATATGAACATGCTTCGCATTAGACAAATGTTACAAGCCCATATCCATTCCATTTCACAAGTCTTTACATAATGTACCTGATAATTTAGTACAGCCAAAAAGGTTTATAGACAGTAGTTGCCATGGAGGAACCATTTGAGTTTATGTGTATCAATGCTTTCAGTAAAGGAAGACATGCAAGTTAAAAGATGTGATTTGCACTAAACATTCTCCTATGGAGAAAGAGAAGCTAATAACGTCACACAATGCAAGCTGTTGACACTTCTCAAGGCATAGAACTAGCAGAGTACCTCAAAAATAGTAACCTTAAAAGAATGCATTTACCTCAAAAAGTGCATCTGCCAGCAGAATTATTTGTGAAATACTTGCATGGCTGCTGGACTCGACAGCCACAGAAGAGGATTCACATGAGCATGTACCATTAGGATGAAGCCCAGCTGGACACAAGGAAGTTTCCCAACCTAGCTCATCACGTACATCATGAAATGTTTCTCTCTGAAATAATTAATGGAAATGTAAAAAAAATAAAAATAAACAGGAAGTAGCAATCTATGAAGCATAGGCTGGTAAAAGTAATGATAGGAATTCTAAATCAAATGAATTGCATGCGTCAAAGAACCTCTAGTTTGATAAATTATTGATCATATGATCCAATGAGTTTTCTGTAGACAGAAAACTTTCAAGGGTCTATTGCCAATTTCGCCCATAAATAGCTTAAATAAGAAGGAAATGTATAAACAAATTACCCTTGATTGCCATCGTCGTTCACTCCTGTGATGACTTCTAGTGCCAGGATATCTAGATTCACGACCAACTCCATCCAAATGTAGATCGCCACCAAAATCAAGGAGCCATCTGTCGTGAGATCCTAGATCATCAGCATGACTAGATGTAAAAACTATGGTTGGGGAATCCCTATTCCTTCTCAAATTGCTTCTTGAGAAAGCATCCCAAAACATCCTTCTACTATTTCTTCTTGCCTCACGGTTACTAATTTCTTCAAAGCTAATTGACAAAATGTTGGAATGTATGTTCACCACATCAACAAGAAGCACTCTTGCAGCTCTTGCTTCTCGTTCCCTGTCAGATGAGAGAAATTCTGGACATGGTTGTGGAGATAAGGAAGCAGGAATAACAGAATTTGTATTAGACAAATCCATATTTGCATCTGAAATGGACTCCCCATTTGAATCCAGGTTCCCAGAATCCTGACCCACAACGCCTGCCACTGCTGTATCATCAGAGGCAGATGCTGTTGGTGTCTGTTCTTTTACAGAAGCATTCACTGCATGGGCTTCCATAGTACTGCCACTGATATTCACCTGCTGAGATTGTGACTCGCTATTTTTAAAAGCAGAAGTATCCTCAACATTACCATTACTACTTCCAGATAAGTCCCCACTTTCAGCACTGGAACTACTTAACCCAGTTTCCAAACCAAAGTTAGAAGATGAGGCCTGCTTGGAGCTTGCTGACACATCATGAAAAGTAGCTAAATTTTCAAGAGATCCTGCCAACGATTCATCCATATGATCACCCATCTGAAAGTCAAAATCAATCTCAGAATTACTCCATTACAAGATAGTTCAGTCAACTTTCGATTTCCAAGGTAGTAATTTTTTTTTAATTCAATATGAAAGAAAGAAAGGAAAAAGGAAAATATAACATCAGAGACCCACTTCAAGATTCTATATTTTGCTTCCGTTCATTTTTATATACTTTATTCTAACATTATTTTTTTTTTGAGCAACCACTGAAAAATAGATAACTAAAGAGAACCATCAATACTAAATTATATTCATCAGTCAGAAACGAGAGAATCCTTTAGCACTAAACTTCAATTAAAGAACTTCAAATAGATTAAAAAAAAAAGGGAGAGCTAATGGAAAAGGAGAGAAATGATTGTTAAAGAACCTCAATAGGAGACTGAGAAGCAGAACCACCACAAAAGACAGAAGCAAGGGCTCTGCGCTTGAAACTGTTAGTCCCTGACCCAGATGGGGTTGACCCATTTAACCTGCTGCTGCTTGAACCCATATATATTTTATTATTATTATTATTTGAGCTGAAGAGAGAAAACACAAGCAAAGAGCGAGAGAAAGACTGAATATACAGAGACAGTGGAAGGAAATAACAGAGAAGAAAGCACAAGACTTTACCAAGAACCACATGTAAGCAACCGGGCCCGCTGATGTTGATATCAGACGGTCCAGTTCTACGAAGAGACATTTGAGAAAAACTTTAAGTGGGACCCATCATAGCTTGGATTTCTACGAAGCTTACTCTGGCTTGAATTTGAAGCGGCAAAGAATAAATTAAAGTGCCAGTACTTTAATGACTCGCTTTCGCTGTCATATTATCAACTACTGAGAAAATAACATGGAGATTTACAGCAAAATATTGTATCCTTGGAATGGTTTTCAGCAATTAAGTTTTATAATCCTACAAAGTTTTTAACGATGTTTTTATTTGTTGTATTTGCTTAGTTTTTTTTCACAAGAACAAGAGAATCATTTAACAACTTTTGTAAATTAAAATTGAGGTATTTTTAGTAGCAATTGAGAGAGACAGAGTCAACACTTTGTACGGCTAAACATTATTTTTTTTATGATGCTTTTATACAAATTATAACCTTGAGCCCTGTCATAAAGCTTGATATTGTTCTTCTTCCTTCCTGTGAGTGTTAAACAAATCAAATATAACTTCTTCTTCTTCTTTTTGACACAAAAAAAAATAGCGTTGAACTCCAATTGATCATTAACAAAGAAATGCTTAACAGTCAAATAGTTCTCTCAAACATTAATCAAGCTCTTATAGAAGAAGTATACTTCTTCTTGGTGATCTACTTAGACTTGTATAACCAGATAGTTTTCTGTTTGTTAATGAACTGTTATCCATAAGAATCTTTCTTGATTTTCTTCTTCTTTGATTTAGTCTCATTTTCCTCATCAACTTTCTCAACATCAGCCTCTATTTTTTTCTTCGATCCATCATCCATATCATTCTCAATTTTCTACACGTTCACGCTATAACTCCTAATCTTTTCATCAAACTCTCCATTTTTAGAAAATCCAGAAACCAATTCATAATAAACAACATTCTTTTTATTTAAAGAATCAAACTTTACTTTATTTTCTTCAAAACTCACTCCATATTTCTCTCCGAAACTAATCTCGTATTTAGCTAAAAAATTAGCATTTTACTTCCTTGAAAGTATTTTGATACATTATAGTAGGTTATTGATGTGATGAGAATTGAACAGACATTTTTTTTTTTTATGGTTAGCTGAATGTTTGTATGGTATTGGAGAACATTGATAACTGAATGAATATCTTACATTTGAAGAGAAAAGTCTAATTTTCAGCACGAAACATAACAAGTTTCATTATAATCCTGAATGGACGGAACAACTAAAACATGTCATTTTCAAAAATTTCATACCCCAAAATTATGAACATGGATAACTTTGGAAAGTTTAATCATTTTCAAGCAACCGTCCTTGAAAGAAGTTGTACTTGGATTGTCTTCACAATGGGCTTTTGCTTGGATTGCTTTTGTTTTTCAAAACACAACATTAATTTCTTGAAGTTCTTGACAAATGTTTCACATTGGTTTTCCAAATATTCTTCAATTATCTTGTTGTATTCTTTCAAAGCATTCGCCATGTTGTTTCCCACCTAGATCTGGTGATTTGTGCCAGGGATTTTTTACAAGGAGAATCATTTTTGAATGCTTTGATCATCCCAGGAATCGCTAAGAGGATGGTTTAGGATTGTTGGCTCTTATACCAATTGTTAAGGCTCTTGATTAACAAACAGCGAGTTTTAAGAAAATTTGAGGGAGAGAGTTGAAGAAATTGCGAGAGAGATAGAGCTAACAGTTTGTACCGCTAAATTGATCGATCTTATTGCCTAATGAGCATGTTATTCTTTACGATGCTTTTATGCAATTCATTCCAGTTGCAAACTGTTTCTAACTGCTTCTAGCTAACTACAATCACTAACTAAATCTGCCATGTGTTCAAGACTACTAACTAATTGTAACGAGCTTCAACTATCATCATTGCTACTGATTTGCAAGCTTCGACTACTGTGATACATCTCTGCCGCTCCAGCTTGTTTACTTGCTTGTTCTCTTAGTCCAGTAGTTTGAGCATTCGTAACAAAACCTTCGACGTTGGCCATGTCAGAAGATTAATGTCTTCCTACAAATTGATGTTTATGTATTTATTCTGTCAAATATTACTGTAGATGCAGCCTTCATATGTTTTCGCTTACAAGTAGTATCAGTTCGGGTTTTACCACAACTCTAATGTCTCAAGGCTTGTATGATTGACAACAACCTAAAACAAGCGTACAAGGCAACGGCGGTGCGACACCAACTCTAATATCAGGGCATCGTGCTCATGTCAAGGCGTCAGTCATAATACCCCAAGTCAAGTCTTGCCATTTATGCTAGCGTTACGTAGCTTTGCTATGTGTTTGGTATGCGGTAGCTCTTTGTGGCTGTGGTTTGAAAAAAATTGTTTTATAAAATGTATTTTTAGTTGAGATTGGTTTGAAAAAATAGATGTTTGGTTAAAACTGTGGTTGAAATTGAGGTTGAACAAAAAATAGTTTAATGTGTTTGGTTAAAAATACTTTTGAAATTGAGGTTATAAAATAATTTTAAAAAATATATGTTAATATTGATGATTTTTAATTTAAATATTGTAAATTTAACTACTGTTATTACATCATGAAATAAATAATACTTTATATAAAATATTTTTTATTGTTCCGTTAAACCATCTACAATTCCATAACGTACAAAATTCATTCGATAAAGACTACAGTTTTCATGGTTTATCGAGCGTGCAATAACATCAGGTAAAATATTATCAGGAATAAAATTGAAATTACGATCAAATTCTGTAAATACTACGTCATTATGCGATATCCTTCTAATTTATATAGTGTCATTAAATAATGTTAAACATTAGTTTTTTTGAATAAAACACAATTAAAAATAAAAAATATCTTTTTTTTTTTACATTTAGGTTTGTACCAACCTGATCCGGCCGAAACAGTGCTACACCGTTCTCCGCACAGTGGAAAAGCTCCAGGAAGTCATCTTTTACATGCTCTCTAATTATAGAATTTGCAATTCCAGAGACAAAAGATAAATAGTTGAGCCGGCTTTTTTTTTCTTAGCACAGTGGATCTTGAAAAATGAAGTTAGCTGCTGTTGAAAAGCATAATTTTCCAGCTTCTTATCAGCCACAGGTGCAGCCACAATTACTGTGGGTTCCACCAAAATAAAATCTATATTTTTGCATAACCAAACACATAGAAATTGAGGTTTATTTGAATCTCCGGTACAGCCGCATTACCAAACAGCACCTAAAACATTCTACTACAGTACAGGCTTAATTTTCCCTTGCTTTTGGTTTTAGCAACCTCTTTTAACTTCTCTACTCTCGCTCATTGCTATGTGTGTAAGAACCGCGCTGCGCCCAGAATCTTAAGAAACAAGTCTGAACTTTGAAGTACACCTCTTGCCTGATCAAGCATGAAGCAAGTACCATAACAAGTCTAGTTATCAAACGGTAAGCAAGAGCTTGTGGGGCCCTTTAATTTTCACCCTGCAATGATGATGAGCACAACAATCATCCGGAACAAACGATAGTTGATAGCAAATGGCTACAGAATTAT
>Ga0307517_10008229_pt1 | contig 14988 bp, 8 predicted proteins | sample 23_EM_MG_FD_194515 | JGI IMG/M metagenome (GOLD analysis project Ga0307517, IMG submission 194515) | Populus trichocarpa ectomycorrhiza microbial communities from riparian zone in the Pacific Northwest, United States - 23_EM | ecosystem: Host-associated > Plants > Roots > Unclassified | place...
TGGTTTGCGCAGGTATGCTTGTAATCAATTTATTTCTGGTAAACTGCAATCAATGTGATCATAAGCAAACAACATAACTTCCTCCCATACTTCACCTCCTTCCTTTTTCCCTCTCTGTTATTGTGGCTGCCTAGCCCTGTTATGAGTCGATGCCCAGTAAGCTAACATTCGGCTAATTTGTCTACCACTGCTACTACCACTCGTGTTTATTTACGAGTGTGAGAGATATTATTTTTCAAAATATTTTCTACTTAAAAATACATTAAAATATTATTTTTTTTATTTTCGACATCAAAACGATAAAAAAATATTAGTTTGAAGTTTAAAAAAGAAATTAAGAAATTCTCAAAAATGCAGTTGTATTGCAATGCCAAACTAATATAAAGAAGGAAATGCAAACTTCATTGAGAGAAATCATATGTAAATGAAATATGCACAGTGATTACAAAGCTTGTTCCCTCCAATAATTACCTGGACACAGCTTTCTGCAACAAGAAAATGGAGCTTGAACGTAAAGCTGTTAAACATTATACATTACTTGAATACAAACTTGTAATTGCTGATTATTACTCGTAATACTAATTTAAAGCAGAACAGCCAGCAATATATGGCTTGCTGATGTGATTAAGCGACAAATACAACACCAATACAGGCATGAACACGAATTAAGCAGAAGAAAAGCACAACATATCTGTTTGATTCTAAGAGTAATTTTACATGGTTGGGTCCTTCCCGAACCCCATCATAGCATGAGTTGCAAGCATTGATCCCCTGCGAAGTGTTTCCATAAAGCGGCCAGCCATTGGAAACTTGATTGTTTCTCTATTTCTTAGAGGCTTCTTGTCCCACCTGTATAAAATTAATGCAGAATTGAACATAAGCATAACTATACTGTAGGTTAAGATGACGGAGAATTCTACATGGGCATCTGTAGAGCATACCAATCTTCGTGGCGAACAACCTTCCCATCCTCCACATATAGCTTAATGAGTGATATCATGTCTATACTTCTTCCTAGGAACTTATAGTTCTGCTTGTTATCAATTAATATCTAAAGCAAATGTACACGTAAAGCTTCAAAAATCTGTATCAATGACCAAACCTTGAAAAAATAGTGAAAATAAATTGCAGAAGAAGTTTTGAACCTCTTGCTTTTCCGGTGACATTGCTTTTTCTTTCACGCTGTATTCAACAATTCTTGATTCGCTAAATATCTGAAAAACAATTAACATTTTTTTTCCAATTCAATACATGATCAACAGTAGCATTGAAACAATGATCACTAGTAATTCCAAACATGAAACCATCAAACAAGATATGCATGTCCCTTGAAATTTAGACATAATGATAAGAGCAAAATCCAAGAGGGGGAGAGAGCTTAGGAAATCATGATGCATCTCCAGAAAAATCAGAAAGTTAAATTGAAACTCTCTTCAGGCGCCTTTAAATATTCTCTTGAAAGATCAACACATATAAGCATAAACGAATTGAATAAAATACTTGATATGTTGAAAGAAGAAGATTATTACCGACACCGAAAATAAAGTACCTTAGAAAGTGAATAGAATGCTGACTTGATCTGCTTCACCCTGTGGAATCATAAAATCAGAAACTGCAAAGGCACTCATTCCCACAACATTCTCTGGCTAAAACAAGCAAAAAAATACTGATTCTGATGAAAGCCTACCAAAAAGAGATCAATGGAACAACAAAATTCTGTTCACTGTGTAAAGTTATAAATGTTCACTCCATGAAAAATGCTAACAATTTTGAATAGCTCTTTCATACAGCAGCATATGCAAACTACATCTCTACATGTAATTACAACAGAACTCCGCTTATCAATCCAGTTTTGTAATGCAAACAGTGCTCTGTGATGCAGTGTGTTTTAAGTTTAAAAATCAGGTTCACTTTACTAGCAAAACATTTCGAGGCAACAACATTTACATACCCATGAGCACACATGAGTGGATCTTCAAAGGAAGCATTTGAAGCATAGATTTCAAAGTCGCGAGGTGTGGCACAAGATCCATATCTGAAACAATCAATTAAAGAACCTCGATGAACATCTTGAAGTGATCAATAAAGAGTCAGTCTTGATGACCAAGAACAGAATTTCACGATCATCTGAACACCCATCATCATGGAAAGCAGGAATTTCCCTTTCATTATATTTCCATTTAAACATCACAGATTGTTTTTCCTTTTTAGTTTTACAGGTAGAGGTATCCTCAGGACAGCTTTCGCAGACTGAGACTCAGTCCACTTCTTTGGTTAAATTTAATGGCAGTGATTTCAAACAAAAACAATTGATTCATGGCTTTATCTAACCGAAGTAGCATTAAAAACAGATAGAATCAAAAGCAAAGTAAAGAAAAGAAAGTACTCACAAGTTGAGAATATGAGGTATTATATCATCAGAAACAGGTTTTCCTGGCTTGTACTCACATGACTCCTTGCTGCAACATTCCCTTGTCTCATCTTCCTTATCTTCAAAACCCACAAATATTTTTCAAAGCCAATGATCAACAGTCACAAAGAAACATTTAAAAGAAAACCACAAGAACAAATCAAACATGAAAAAACAAGGAAATTTTACATTTACATACCCTTTGGTGAAATATTATTCTCCATGGCAATTTTCTTAGAAACCAAACAAGAATTGATGATCGAAAGAGTAGGACTTTTTCTAAGAGCCAGAGAACACGAAAGAAGGCAAATAACGGTATTTCAAGAAGGTCAGTCATGGCTAGATTTTGCGTCACGTGGCAAAAGCTGGTCCATGTGGCTTTCTGTTTTTGGCGGCAGGTTGATTATTTTTTTTTTTTTTTTTTTTTTGAGGAGGATGTTTGGACCCAATCAGACACATGCTGTCTCCCTTGATATCCTGAATAGTGTAATTAGCCTTGGCCCATTTTGATTAAATGAGAAATTATTTTCTTAGTTAAGACTTTATTATTTTTGGTGATAAATACTTGATTATATATATATATATATATATATATATATATATATATAAAGATATCATTCTTGGTGTCAAGAGCAGAGGATGGGGAATGAATTTTGGTGTACTAAATCATACTATTGTTTCAACACAACACACCTAGAATCACTTAATGTTGAAGCTTATTCATTCCTCTTCTAACAACTAATTCACTTAATGTAATAAATGTGTTGTTTGAACATGTGATTGGTGGAGGTAGGTTGGGCTCTTTTGTTTTTGGGATAACACACTTGTCTATGCGTATTTTGTATTCTCTCAGCTCTCTCTTCAAGTGGGAGCGCGTTGTTCATATAATATAGCCGAAGTAACCATCTAGAATTAGGAATGGTGGTAATGATGATCTTGCTGGAGAAAAGAAATATGAGGCCATGGCAGGGCAATCCATCTCCACCACAATACATACTACAAAACTGAAAAACATATATATGGTCTGGGAAATTGAAAAAAGCCGATCTATAGCATCAATACAAAGAAACTCTTGGCCAATAGCACAAGCTACAGCAAAAAAGTCTTTAATTCTGTTAAAATCAAATAGGAAGAATACATTTATTCACAGCCTTTACAAATGGTACATAGATGCACAAGACCCCCCCTCTCATAATATCATCATCCGAACTAAGGCACTGTCAGTCCTACAATGGGGGAGGAACCTAACTACTAGGCATTCCAAAGAAAGTTTGTTGCGTGAGCTACTAGATCATGAGCATGTGCCCAATTTTCAAGAGAGCATCGAAACTTTACCGCCTGGGTTCATTCAAGGTCTTCCCCTCAAAAAATTCACCCAGCATTCTTTCCAGATCCTCAGCTGTGTATCTAATGTACTTCTGGGGATTCTTCCCACTCTCAACTAGGGGCCTGCAACAAAATGAGGGAAATTATACAAATAGAAGACCACGGTACAATTAAATATGTGGGTTTGCACAATCTTTATTGTAGTGGCAGCACCAGAACCTAGGTTTTACAATATTCAGAATTGAAAAGGGGAAAGATGATGTCAAGATGGAGCAGAATTCCACTTGGATTAGGTTTCAAGCTTTTTTCTACCATGATCTAGATAGTTTAGAGCAGAAACTGAAATGAGCTTCCAGGTTGAAAAAAAGAAAAAAGACACAAAAATGCAAAAATTATAACAACTCCCTGTCCCTTACCATCACAAATGAGCCTGCCCGATATAAAATCTGAACATTGATGTACATGTTTTACTATTTTCAGATCAAGTTTAAACTAATGCATGTGCCCCATTCTCTTGCAAAAACCACATTACAAAAGAGAAATGTTTTTTTTCAAATCTACAAGAATATTAAGAAGCATATGTATCTGTGGTGCAAGCATAATGGGGCAGAACATACCCAAAGCGTTTTATAAAGGATCTGTAAGCAGGCAACAAGACTTCAGCAACAGCAAGCCTTAGTGACTCTCGCAACTCAGTGTCAGGAACAGTCCACTGAGATTGTTTTTGGTGAAGCTCCTCAAATTGTACATTGAAAGTCTTGAACCTGAACATATAACATGCTTCTCCATCCAGGTTAGAAAAGTTTGTGAATATGAAAACGAAAAGATAATGTGAATTGATTTGACCTGTCTTTAATCAACCCTCTTGAAGCTCCACTGCCACTTCCTCCCTCACCAGGTACTGCAGAACCTCCTCCCCCGGATGAGGTAAGCCCTTGCGTAGAGAGACATTGAAGAATCTGAAAATCCAATATTTAGTAAGGTGAAACCCAGTTACTTTACTCTATAGATCTTTTCATTGTATTAATAGAACAGAATAAATAAAAGGCAAGTCCTCTCAACAAATCTATTTTTCTTTCTAGTAAGAACATACACATCTCTTTGTTCTATTTTTTTTTTTCTCTTTGTTCTATTTTTTACCACTGACAAAAGTTCCATTTTGTCAACTTTTCTTTCATATGCCTTGGGTATTAGAATTTATCACAACTGCCTATACCTGTATCTTCTTGTTATATTTCATTCATGTTGAAAACAACTTGACTAGCAAACACATATTTTCTAGTAGATTTAGTCCACAAGGCTTCCAGCACCTTGAGAGCACCTTGAGGGCACCTTTCACCTTCAGCTACCTCAAATGTCTAAAATATCGAGACTATATGATATCAATAAAAGCTAACTAAGAGTATGGTTGTTATCTGGCAGTTCATTTAATTGGCAAACAGAACAGCACCTTTGACCAACCAGTCCTTTTGTATTGGTTTGCATGTTGCTGCACAACCCTTCTATGCCTTTGAACCCAGTCATCCCCTAATAAGTCCTTGGCTTCTGATCTGAAAACAAAATATTACACACTGAAACTTGGCCACAAGGAGAACTAGTAATGTTCTAAGAACTCTGAGAAAAATTAAGCACGACAAACCTGCGCACAGATCTGACCATGTAGTGAATATTGTTCATGAGAAATAAGTGAGTCAGAGCTGGATCTCTATACTGCTTAGATTTCCCATCCAGATTGGTTTGAAGAGCCTGCATTATTCGCATTGTTACATTTGCTAACTGTGAATTTGTTTCGCCACTGCTTTCAAATTCTTGGAAGAGTTGCTTCAAGGTTGTTTGATAGCTGTAGAGATTTAATACACCGTTTACAGGTAAATAATGCGAACATATCCAATGTCAAATCCAGCAGCATGGGAATATTTTATTAAAAAAGAAATGTTAAAAAAAGGGCCAGAAGGGTTTTAGAGAATAGAACTAAGTTGCTCAATGTCAATAGGTGAGCGAAGAATATTTTGGCCAACCACTCTGACTAAAGAAACAATATGTAGAAAAAAGTACACCCCAATTATGATCACCTTTATAGTAAAACTAATGTCGTTCTCTAGCTATGCTATGCTGGAGGGATTCATCAGTCTTTGGGTTCAATGCTATTGTTAACTTGTAAAGTTTAAACTTTTTGGCTCTACCCTCCCTAGTAGTAGGTCTTTCACAGCGAGATCTGTTTTTACAGTAGCGGTATTTAATTATGCCCTCAATTATCTATTTCTATTTATAGAGAATTCGTGTGCTTGGGAGTCCCTGATGATTAAATAAACCAAGATTTGACTGTGATTTTAGAGAGCTTGACGATCATTAGCATGGCTGCATCATATAGCTTCAAGTTGGAAAACGACACTGCACTGAAAGTGAACAAATGGAACCAGCTAAATGATGGAACTAGAAGATCGAAAGTATGGTCAGCTGAACTTACTCAAAGAGAAACTTCACGTAGTTAATCACATAACTAGTCAAAGGATGGACAGTCCCATCCAAAACAGCAGTTTTTGTGGCATCTTTTTCAACTGCTTCTTCAAAATCACCAAAGGTTTCTTGAGCTGTCTGGGCAAGCCTTTTTGTCAAACCAAACATGGATTCCCTAATTTCATTACAAGCTTTACCACCAAAAACTCCCTCAACCTGCAAAAGAATTAGCAGTCGATAAACATTGTGCAGTATATTTACAATACTGCCCTGTTTCTCAACAATATTACTAACCCTGATTGCAACTCATGCTTAAACATCTATTCTGGCATCCAAGCGGAATATGGAATATATCATATATTTTATAGATTTCGCATCCACAAAATTATCATAAATCGGTAGCATAAATAGACCAATTGGTGTCAGATGGAGATATGTGTTTAGATGTTTGATTCAATTGTGTACTAAAAAGCCACCACGTGGAAAACCTGGAAAAAAGGATCTAAGACTTAGTACCAGTGGAAATAGGCTCCTATTTTCCTTCAGCAAAGAAAGAATATGAATCAAACTGTGTCAAAAGAAAGGAGGGGAACAAAGCAAGAAAGAGCTAATATACAAATGAATATTGCAATTTCTGCTATACATATTGGTTTCTTATTTCATTCATATAAAACTGAACAAATTTACAGGAAGTAAACAGAATGCATTCCTTGTATATATGTCACACTAACCATACCTCTGAATGTAGTTCTCGCATTATCTCATACATGTCCAGAAGCACAAATAACTTCTCAGGTGACCTTTTGCTTCTGGCAATTGCATCCCCAAAACTAAGAAGCATGGAGACACTACTAGTAGTACATTCAGCAAAGCATTGATCAAGGAGAGTATCAAACCCTTCAAATATTTGATCACAGACTCTTCTTTCTCCAACAAACAGGATTTTAACCTGCACAAAACATAATTAGATACTAGGAAGTACAACATAAATACAAGTAGTGTCTCCTTACAGCAATGCGCATGAAATGAATCCAATTCCCAATCTTGGCCTCCAACACCTCCCATTGCATCCTTTGGACATCCTCTTTGCTCAGCTTTTCAACCCCCAACTTGCGAAGGCTTTCCTCCAATACTGAAGAACGGGTATCCCTGAATGAAAACAAAGAAGTTGTCAATTTGATACCATGTCTTCCTATTTAAACTATAAAGTCAAATAAGGTTGCATAAGGCAGTAACTGCTAGCTGATATTGACAAGGCTTGGGAATCATGCAGTACCATAGAATCATGGAAAGAAACTGTAATTTTCTATAAGCTCACATGTCTTCAGCTAGGCAAAATTAGAAGTTCTTCTAGTTAGATTTCATGCAGAATACTCTAAGGTAAAAAAAATTAAAAAACCTGAATTAACATCTACCTTAGACTAGAACCAATCTGGTTTCTAAAAGCACAGAAATTGCCTTTTATATTGGGCTGGGCCATTTAGACATTTTATTCCAAGAAAGCACTAAAGTAGTAAGAAAAAACTAATGTTCTATTGAAGCTTTGTAAAATTGACTTAGCTGAAGTAAACAACTACATGGATGGACAAAAAAAAAATCATGGAGGTCAAAATAGCTGAGAGTGCAAATAATATTACAAGTCGCAGAACTCGTCAAAAGACAAAGCTCTTTACCTGTAAATTCTAAGTAACTGTTGTTGGTTCCCAGCTTGAACCATTTGTAGGGCTAAATCATGCAACAAAGGTAGAATCCTTGGAGGTATGAGAGTAAGATGTTTGAAACCACCAGTTTCTGAAGTACCGTTTTGGTGCTCATGATGATTATTCTTGCCACCAAATGGGTTTCCAGGTGATTCTGAAGATGGCCGCATTGATTCAGGGAGGCACTCAAAGAGACGATCAGTTTCCACGGGCTTGCTGGAATTTAGAAAATAAAAACAAACAAGCTAGTGAGATGAACAAAGCTAAGTTGCATGACCAGACAAAGTGCATACATAGGTCATTACCAACCACTTCCTATCCAGAATCACTAGAGAGATCAATATCAATCGTGCATCATATATAAATTCCAAAAACAAAATAGACAGATGATGAGAGTTCATGAGAAGTAAACAGAGTCCAGCTTGATTGTTGTTTAATGAAATGAAAGCTTACCTTCATAATAATTAAAGTAGCCATCATATAGAAAAAAGGGACAATCATGCTGCAAATACCGAAAAGCCTGTCCTAAATGATATCCCCAAAGGTTAATCTATACATGCTCATAAGCTAGCAAAACATAAGTTTATGCTGCAAGATAAGGAAGTTGAAGCAAGCACATGGGACCAGCTTCCATCCAACACCATAAAGAAATGTTAAATATCATAGATAACTATCAGTTGACACTTGAAGCTTATTATCATAGATAACTATCAGTTGACACTTGACACATAGAGAAATGTTAAATATCATCAGTGTATAATAGAAGCACCAAATGGTTAGAAAAGCAGAAGAATTAGCAATAACCAGTTAGAAGTGACTGGCATGCAACATGAAAAGCATCACTTGGACAACATACCTGTACAATGCCAAAAGCTGCTTAAACTCATCTTCTAGCTTTGAAATAGCCTTAGCAAGTAAGGTATTTGCATTATTGATGACTGCATCGCTACTCTTAAAGCCTTTGTTGCCACTAAAGAAACGAATGTTGCTTCGTAGTTGATTAATTGCTTCTAGATAACTTTCTAGGTCCTCATGCGGTCCCTTTAGTATTTTAGCCTCTGCCTAAATATTGAAGTGATGATGATATCAACAGTCACGTGCAAGAAATGTGCATCCAAAGAGTAAAAGATTCCAAACATCAAAATCGATGCATCATCAAAGAAAAGGTAGTACTTGAGAAAAGACATAACCCATTAAATTTCTGACAAGGCATCAAGTTTTCACCTTGAGAAATTAAAAAAGTTAAGGCAGCAAAACAAAAAAAAACGACCTTTGGGTATGTCGAAGGAAGTTTTAGAATGGCAACTAATTCCGTTATGCTGATTAAAGAAGACCTAGAATCCTATTTTTGAGACAAAACAGACCTTAGTCTAGCAATTGAATGGGAAAGCACAAAAACACTTTGATCAAGCTAGTCTCAATGGGTGAGTCAGCTATAAGCAAAAGTAGACATCATGAAAAAATCAAAACATACTCTAAAACAGGGAAAGTAACGGCACTAACAATCAAATATATAGTGATTTACAAATAGAACAAGAAAGCAAAATTTGTAGTAATACATGAAACCAACCTGCCGAGAAGCATCAAACTGTGTCAATATAACCTCTGCAGCCTTTAGTGTCTTGTCAATATTCTCATGAGCTTTCCTTATCGCATGCGTTCTAATCTACAAAGTCCAGATTAAGCACAGCCAAATTCAATAAAAACAATCTAAACCCAACTTTTTAACAGATAAAACCAATCGAATCAGTATAATTTAATTGCCTCCAATAACTAGTCAATTCATCCATCTGGAATTCTTCAACAGTGATTATTTTAATACTCAAGATCCAAATTCCCTCAACTAAACAGCAAATCATAAATCAATACCCAGAAAGGATAACCAGTCAATTCAATTACAAATAAAAAAATAAACACTGGCAACCAGGATCCAATCAAGAATCGTATAATTTTCTCTTCTGAATCACCCAACTAACCATTTATCTCATCTGGGTTCTACAACCTACGATGAAAAAAACCGCCAAATCTTTCAGCTTTCCTCCACTTCCTCACAAACCAAACAACAAACAGCACATCAACAGCAAACAGAAAACAGCAAGAACAAGTCAAAGCAATTAGAAAACCAAACTAAACACCAACAACTAGTATCAATTATCTCATATGGGTTCTTCAGTTTGCCACCAAAAAAACCCCAAAGTCCCAATCTTTTCCATCATTTTCTCAAGAACCAAACAAAACTCAACCCAACAAAAAAAAATTTCCGCATCTACTTACCTGAGTAGGACGCATAGCAGTCTCAAGAACTGAAAGACGACTATCAAAGGAACCCAGAATTGTAACAACATTATCAGTTATAGTTTGGCTTTTTTGAAGTGCTTCTCTCATCTTTGCTGCTCTTTCACCGAGTGAATCCATGCCTGAAACTGCCACGATCATATTTTCTTTCTTTCTTTCTTTTGAAGAAAATAGAGAAAACCCAGAAATAAAATTATAGAAAAAACCTAAAAAGATTAGTTCTTGCTGAAGTTTGAATTAATGGAGACGTTATGGGACCAGATCAAAGCAGAGCAGACCAACCAGGGCAGTGCCAGTTTTATTTTTCTGAAGAAATTTATTTTCTTTGCTTTTGGTTGGTCTTTTACTTTGACAGGTTGTACACTTTGGCCTTCCAATATTTTTTCAATTTTCTGCCCTACCACCCACCACTATTATCCTTATTCACTAAGCTAAATTCATGTCAGAAAAATAGTATTATTTTTAGAGGATATTTATGATGAAAATTAAAATGATGGAAAACATAATTGGTGTGATGATTTTATTAAAATAAATAATTATCATGACAGTTTTCCCTCAAATTGCCTTCATAATGTTTAGATGAAAGTTGAAATAATTAAATGTCTGTAAAATATAGCTTACTGGTTCCACTTGAAATTTGTATGATTGGCTTGGTTAATTTGAAAATTTTAACCGGTTAATTTATGATTGAATTCTATTTGATTTTAAAAAAAATTAAAACAATATTATTTTATTTAAAAAAATTGAAGTAACACTTTACACAAGTTAACTAATTTAATTCATGCATGAATTTAATCTTAGATTAAATTGGGTTTAATAACTTCAAACTTAATTTGAAAGCTGAACGTTATTAGCTACAAGATCGACTCAATCTTTAATGTAGAAATCTAATTGAAAAATAAATAATTTGAAAAATAAATTTTAATCTTCAAACTTTTGCTAGTGCTAGTTTTGATATATCCATGCTTCTTGAAATCAACGACGAACAAATAAAAAAAACAGAGAGAATTAACCGCAAGGCATGAAAATTCTAAAATCTTATTACATTTTTATTTTATTATAATTTTACATAAGAAAGAAGCTAGTATAATGTAGGGAGCTGAACATGTCGAGGCAAACATATTTGATGATCATATGTGAATCGAGAGTCGTTTCTCTCATTTTCCTCGGATCCCTCCTTCCCAAATTCTTTCTTCTCGTACCCTTCAACATTATTTTCATCACCCGGAGCCGGAGGAACAAAAAAATTAAAATAAACATTGATTATTTCTCCTTTCATCCCATGAATATAGTTAAAGACATGTACATGTGTTTGCATATAAGTATAAATCATTAGATTAGTAGAGTTTATTATCGAATTTTAAATCCTAATGGAATTTTTTCTTGTTATTTTTCAAAAAAAATTATTAATGTTCTTGCGCGCGCCTCGACTAATCTCACAGACACTGAAATTAATAACCATGTAAATCTCCAATGGTAATCATATTAATGAAGTTTTTTCTTGTTATTTTTCATTTTTCATGAATACCTAATGCATGCAATTATTTTGAGTGGACTCGTTAATTTATGTACATCAACCACTTTCATTGAATGAACATTAAATTAAATTAAATTATTCAAATCATCTAATAATTCATGGTACCAGCATTTTTTAATGATTCTACTAATCGTTAATCACCTTTAATAATTAATTAAAGCAAGATGGTGTGAATTCGGCACCCCAATACACTGATACAGTTCGATGAATGATTTAATTAATGAGAAATTAAATCTTGAAAGACCCATCTCATTAATTATAATCTATCAAAATTTAATGCACTCGTTTTATACACAAAATTAAGTCAACTAACATGGTCTCCACGATGCTATTCTCCCATAATTAATTAAGGTAACCCATGAGGGTTTAATTTAGAGTTGTAAACTTGTAATTAAATCATGTTGTTCTAAAAAATATTTAGGTTACAGCGAATGTATAAATATAGAAGAGATATAAATGTATTTAATTAAAGAAATAAAGATAAAAACATAAATAAATTCTTGTGATATTTTTAAATAAATTTTTATAATTTTAATTAAGAAAGGAATTATCTCTTCTCTATTTTGCGAAAGAAACAAAACATTACCTTAAATGAGACTATAGTCTATATAATGGTGAAATATCCCACAATTATTAAATGCAAATCCTTCTTTTGAAAATGATTAATTAGGCAGTTCCAAGTCTAGTGCTAAACTACAAAAAGTGTAATCACTAGATAGGCCCAAAATAGAAAAGTGCCAGCAAGAAATAAATTAAAATAAAATAAAAATCTAAATACAGCCAAAACACGTATAATTTTTGTAAAAATAAAAAAGATTTCGTAACTTACCATATTTGTCTTTGTCCATAACTTGATGATTAAGGAACACCCCCGTCCCTCTGGGCAACACACCACTTCCCTTCGAGAATGGTTTATTAAAACGAGGGAGGAAAACCCCCGTGCCTTCTGATTTTCTATAAACAAACATGGCGTTTCTGCTTTTGAAACCCTAATTATCAGACCATTAGTGAAAACCCTTTAATCAATCTGTAAATTTCATAAAAAGGAAACAAGAGATAATGTTGAGAGGATCGATCATAAGGATTTACTTCAGTTTGCTTATGAGTTGGTGTCATGATCTTTGAATCGTATGTGTTAAAGGGTCCAGATACAACTTCAAATCCATGGTTCCAGCATGGATGGTAGCCATGGTTAACACTTGGAACTCTTGTGCCAATAGGGCTTTCGACATTTGGCTTGAAACCACCCAAAGCGTCACATAGCTGCAGTTATATATTTGGTAATGACAACTTAGGTTAGCTAGCACATGTAATATCTGTCAACATGTCACTAACAACAAAATTGATTCACGTGAAAAATCCTCAGCATTACCTTAGGGATTTCCCGGAAAATGATATATTCAGGGCAAAGAAAATTAATACTATATATATAACATTACCTTAGGGATCAAGAAAACAAAGGAAAAGAACTTAAAGCCATAATCAAACGAGAAAATCTGTTGATTAAAGTGATTAAAGAGAGTGGTCGTAGTGGCAAGTACATGTGAGAATGAATCTAGACAAGAGCTAACATGGAAACATCAAAAAAATAAAGGGGAAAAAAACCATGAAAAGATACATAGAACAAGGCATGGAGAGATTGAGAAATTGACCTGAATTTCTGGTGCAACATTTGCAGAAGATTTTAAGGTGGGATGATCACGAACAAGAAGATTCTTGTCGTTGTTCTTAACCTTGCTAGCATTTGTTGTCGATATAATTTCAAGAAAAACATCAGAAGGCAGCCATGACTCTCCATCTTCAAGGTTTGGAGGAAAGTCCGCCATGCTAATCGGTACCGTGGCTGTAAGGGCTAAGAAAATAAAGGACTTGATTCTTGGGAAGAATCAAATATATTGAAGAAGAGGAAAGAAAGAGAGGTGGCTTGCAAGGGTAGAAGAGGTGTCAAGGAGAGGCGTAACCGCCAATTGGTTGCATGAAATGAAGGGTGATGATCAGTACTGGCAACTTGGTGGTGGAAAAGGGATCTTCATCTCTCTATTTATATTTAGGGGTGACAGTATCTTAAAAAGGCAATGTGATTTCATTGAATTCCAGGGTGAGTGACTCGTGCTCACTCACTCATTGCCAAAAACTCTAAAAATCGTGGGAGTTTTATTGTAGCTCAAGAAACATGTTTAACGTGGATCGCTATAGTAAAATTATCATGTTTTCTTTGAATGGAAAAAATAAAGTCTCGAGGTTGAGAATGTTTTGGTCTTTTTTACTATACTATTCATCTTTAAATGATTTTATGGTGATGTTTATGTCTTTTTAAATTTTTCATTACAATAAAAATATTCTTTTATCTCAAAAATCAATAAAATTTAGAACAATTGATCATAAATTTTCTTGACATTTCGTAAGCTTCTTAACAATAAATATATTTATTCACCCTTAAAGTTAAAAAATTATTAATCTGCTGGATAAGAGTGTTTTTGGGGTTTTCAAATATTCATGTACAATGAAAATACATCTTTAACCTTAAAAAAAATAAAGGAATAATAAGCTTTGCATTTGAGGGTATTTTGGTGCCTTTACGTGAGTATTTTGTGTAATTGTCAAGGTCATGGGGAGGCATTTTGGTATTTTCATATTGTTTTTGAATTTTTAAATGAGAAAAGTTGTTGATGGGTGTTGAACACACGCCAATTAGTGGATAGCATCCGTGTTATTTAGGCAGCATGTATTACACCGGGCCAAAACTGGCCTTCCGTTGTCTCCATAGATATGCACCACCGTATTCTCTTCTATATAGAGTGGCGTGTAGCAGCTTCAGTGGTCAAATTGTCACCGGTGATCGTTTGATTTTTTGTGTCTCTCTCTCCTAACAGGTAATGTACAACATTGTCCTCTTTGTTTTTTACTTTTTAACTTTAGTCTTCTTTCTCTTAATTTCTTATTTTGTTCCTTTTTTATTTATAAAAGTTTTTTTTCTTTTCAATTACAATTTATCATTATTTTTTATGTCCTCATTTTTTTAATTTCTTATTTTTTTTTATCAATTTAGTTCTTCAATTGCAATTTCTGATATGTTTTGTTTTTCAGTCCGGTTCTTTTTTTTTTTTTGCTTGGCACTTTTGTTGAAGTTTTTCTAGTTTTCAATTTCATCCTTCAATCAATTTTTTGTTGTTTTATTTTTCTCAGTTTGACCCTCATTCTTTTAATTTGTTTTTCTTTTTATTAAAGCTATTTTCAATTCAATTTAACCCTCCAGTTGAAAA
>Ga0307517_10008230_pt1 | contig 14988 bp, 10 predicted proteins | sample 23_EM_MG_FD_194515 | JGI IMG/M metagenome (GOLD analysis project Ga0307517, IMG submission 194515) | Populus trichocarpa ectomycorrhiza microbial communities from riparian zone in the Pacific Northwest, United States - 23_EM | ecosystem: Host-associated > Plants > Roots > Unclassified | place...
AAGCAAAGTCTATATAATATCCCGCATGGCGAAACGTATGACACTGAAAATTTCATGTCCATAGTAACCTTAAAAATATCCAGGAGAGTTAAACATGATGGCGTGGGCATAATGATATCGAACCAATGAGTAATTTCAGTTAAACTGGTGGAATCAAAACCTGAGAATTCGAATCCTGGTGCCCTCGCCATATCTTGCAAGTTCTACCATGAATGGCCTTCCCGTTGCTGGGTTGAAAACCTAAAACTACGAAGGGATAGGCTAGAAATCAGTCACGTTACACTAAGCTTGCACATAGTTGAATTACAAACTACTAATCTTTACAACCAGCGAAATAAAGAGCTTATTAGGGAAACCCCTTCAGACCCTTGCTCCCGAGAGCTGCGAGACTCCTTTGATCAATTGAAATCCCCTTTTGACAAATGCAGTGACAGCTAACAAGATCCATCTGGTACCCTCGCCATCACTGATGGTGGTGTGATGTCACAAGCAGAACCTAACAAATTTAAGACAAAAAAGGGGGTGGATGGGGGAGGGGTGGTGCTAAAAAACACGGACACAACAGAGAGGGGAGAGAATTTTGAGATTAGTCTATGACAGCTCTTGTCGGAGTTGAATTGTATCAATCACAGATCACTTCTTAATTGAATCAGTAACAAAATGGCAACATGTCCAAGAATCAGCAGGTGCTTGTATCTCTAGTTCAATTATTGTGTCATTTATGTGTCCTCGGCCATCATAATTTCCATGTCCCTAATATCCCGCTTCAACACATTGCCAAGCCTTGCAATAGCTTCAGTCTGCTGTTGTAAAACCTGCCCACAAAACCAGTCACTTGTTATTTATCATACATATTCCTTTGAAGATCAAAACAGGCGTATTATAACTGTAATTGCAAACTGTATAGGACCATATAATTCATCAAAATAGAAAAATGATCATCTCTTCGCACAAAAAAGGGTTTTGTTGCAGTGCCATTCCTGCTTTATTTTGAAGGACAATAATTAATAATATTACTCCAGACTAAGTGTTTACTATATCATCATGGTTGTAAAATACATCAATGGGTAAAGAGAGAAGCAACGAGCTTAGCAATAAGGATCCCAACTGATAAAGTAACGTCTATACCCCACATCACTTCCTACTTGTCCCACTCTTACCTCCTGCATATCAGCAAGACTCTCTTCATGTATTTTGGTTGATCCTGGAAGATAAAGAGAACCTCCGGCACCAATTCCATTCGCTTGAACACGAGATACAGTGAGTAGGTTATGAACTCTCCTGGAAAATTCTGCTCCAGATCCTTTTAGCTGAAATGGTGTCAATTTGTTAATAACATCTCCAGATGCAGGTTAAGTGATAATGCTAAGTGTAAAGATGAGGGTGAGGACAAGAAACACCTACCTGCCTGATTATCGCAACTAACTTCTCAGCCAATTCAGCTTCCCCTTTTGTTAAGGGCAATCGGCAACCCTTGCCCTCCAATGCCTCCATTATTCTCATCACCTTCAAGCATACGATAGGGGAAGGTAGATGTTAGAATAAGTTATCCAGTACTGGATGCATAAATTTCCTACACAATAATGCTTCGGAGCAGAAACAGTTATTATGATACCCCACAGTTTGATTACAATATCACTTTGGACCTTGGGCTTTAAATTTGACGAGTTTAGAATTAAATATAACTTAGTCCCTGTAGTTTACTGGAGCTAATTAATTAGTCCCTTTAGTATAAAAATGATTGTATAGTCTATTGACCAAAGTTGATCATCCTCAATTCAAAGAAGGTTTTTGTCCCGACAATACATTCTTTTTCTAATCTCGTGTATCTCTTTTCTTTTTTCTATTTTTCAAAAACGAAAAAAAAATTAAATTAAAAAAGAACATGGATTGACAAAAGGACTGAGTTGTTAATGGATTTAAATTCATAGGGATTGAGCAATACTTTTTGAACCCTTGAGGACCAATTAATTAATTTCATTAAACTACAACGACCGAGTTGTAATTAAACCGAAAATTTTAATCTTGTAGCAATTATTGATGCAACGTTAACCATCTACAATTCACATAAAAATAATGGATAGAACAGTGGCATGAAGTTGTGCATTCAAATCAAATAGGATTTCTTGAGAGATTATGGATAAGAGGGCAGTTCAAGGAAACAAGTAGAATCTAATACAAAAAATAAAATATTTCACCGCACCACCTGCTCATGAATCTAGGGAAAGAAAAACCCTTAACCTTTCCTACATTCCTTTCGTTTAGTGCATACACTTAACATAAATGTTTATCTGACTTTGATATACAAGTGTCATGGAACTATTTCATGCACAATTTTAAATTGGAACTCAGGGTTGCAAAATGCATTCTCCCCTTGAATGTTAAAGAAATGTAAAAGCTAAAGGGGATTTCAAATTCTGAGAGCTTATCTCACAAGTGCATACTGTTCATGTTGAAGAGTAATTCAGAAGATGACAGCCATACAGACCAAGTGGAACAAATAAATTTAATTTTATGGTGCAGAGAGAGAGGGAGCACCCATTCTCACCCTTAAAAGACGCCTCTGAAGACTTTGCTCTTTTTGTCTCATTCTTTCAATCCATGGAAGAGTCTCAGCTTGAAAATGCCTTTGAAGCTGAAAAGAATACTTGCATGTCAAAACAGTATCCAGAAGATATGATGTGTGGAGTGGAAAGGCAGACAGACAGTACCATTTTTACATTGCTTTGGGTCATTCGCAATCTCTCTGCATCTGAAACAATTACTTCATCTTGGAGCTGCATCAAATTAGCAAGAAGCATTCTAATGTTATAAAATTCAGTTAGCATGGTCCATTAACAGAAAAAACTGACTGCAAGGAGAACTGCAAAATGCATAAAGCCTTCCAAGATAGAACCTTAATTTTTTTTCTAGTATATTTTCCTTATACGAGGAATTGCAATATGCAGCGAGTAAAAGTAAGCTACCTAATCCAGCCTGAATTAGACTACACCTTCTGTATATAAATATATGACCTCGTTCTTAGCAGTCCTTAAAATGATGATCTGTGTCAATTTTCCTTCACAAAAACATTTCTTGAGCTACTTTAGCCACTCTTTCAACTGGAAAGTTGTGTTTCAACAGTTCTTCAATAACAGGTGTGTGGTCATCTGATTACCTAAATTTTTTATACTATCAAGCATATAGATAGGTATACAATCATTGATTGAGATTGGTAGGTAGAAACCAATCTGAGAACCTTAAACCAACTAAGTTACATTATTTGAACTCAAAATCCTCTTCAAGTCATAAAGGACCAAGGAACTTCATAAAATATACAGCATATTCTTAGTAGCACAATATAAGTTGGCAGAGCAAATCAAATGATAACTATCACTAACCGCATTAAAGAAGTAAAAAAAATCTAAACGATATGAGTTGATGGCCAAATTTGAACTCCTCCAAATTTGATACTTATGAATCCTCTTCTAAGCTCTAACTTCTAGCTTTTAGAACTCCTCCAAATTTGATACTTATGAATCTTAAAGAAGTTGATGGCCAATTGTTAATCACTCACAAGACAAACTGCTAAATAAAAAATCCTATTCAACAAAAAAAATACAACATCGCCTCAAATTAAGAACAAACTACCTTCAGGCGGTTAGAAAGATCTTTGAAACCTTGAACAAGCTGAGGCCAAAGGCGTTCTCTATCTGCACTGTCCATACCCTCTAGCTTTGCCATAGCCTCCGCCCACATGATCTAGCAAAAGCAAACTATTCTCCAAACTTAGCCAGACATAAAATCAACGAGAGCCACAAAGCAGTGATAAAAGCAAACTAAAATTAAAGTGATAGACTCACTTCTGATACACCAGCAGGCTTCACTCTATGCTGTGGATCAGTTACACTTAACAGCAAATACTGCCAATAAAAGAACCAACACAACAACCATGTCAACCTCCAAAAATCTAATTCGTTAATCAGACAGACCACTTTGAAACAGCAAGAAAATTACCAATCGGATTCAAGAAAAAAAAAAGGCAAGGAATTCTATACCTAGAAAGCATGCATTTTAATTATCCTTAACTTTCTATGCAACCAAACACATAAAGTCATAAAAAAAAAAAACGAAATGCACCTTGAATGCATACTTAGGGTTCCCAGGCTCCTCCTTGTAAGCATCCACAATTGCCTACGATCAAAACTCACAATTATATCTATATTAAAAAAGAAAAGTAAAAAACAAAGAGAAACCGATCTAAATTAGGGTTTTAGGCAAAAGAAAAGAAAGGGAAAACAAACCTGAATGTCGCGATCGGCGAGAGAGAAAGGAAGAGGAGCAACCGGAGCCATCTGAGTAGTCAATTGAGGAGTAGGGAACGGTGTCATTTGAAGTGGCGTAGCGAACGGAGTCTGCTGCTGTTGCTGCTGAAATCCGAAACCAGTAGCAGACGGTTGTTGAAAAAACGGAGTTTGTTGCTGCTGCTGCTGCTGCTGCTGTTGAGTTTGAGAAGTAAATGGAGTAGAGAACAAAGAAGAGCCGAATCCTCCAGAAGCGAAAGCCGGCGTTGAAGGAGTGCCGAATGCTGGTGTGGAAGATGGGGTGCCGAATGCTGGTGTGGAAGATGGAGTGCCGAATAAGGGAGTAGAAGAGGGGGTGCCGAATGCCGGAGTGGAAGACGGCGTGCCAAAGGCAGGAGTGGAAGACGGAGTACCGAACATTATTGTCGTTGGGAGAGAACGGAGAGGAGAGGAAATATTTGATTGATGGTGATTTTCAAGTCATGTAATGACAGTACCAGCGCCTTATGTAGCTCAAGTGTTTGACTCTTTGCCGCTTTGATTTTTTTTTTTTTTTTTTTCTTTTAATTTTTGAGTCAAGAAGAATTGATGTTTAGGTTTGTGGAGTTTGGTTTTACGGAGAAGGGATCCTCTAAGGACAGCGGAGCGGGTTGTTAAGAACTAACTAGTTTTTTTAGGATAGAAAAAAAGTTTGAATTTCAAATAAATCTAATTAAATTTGAAATAATTCGAAATTAATTTTGATAAATATTGAATTGACAAATAATTAAAAAAAAATAATGTGAATCTAGGCTATTTGTAGCTGAGAAAATATTTTTAAAAATAAACTTTGGTGCATATTTAAATTTCAATGCTATATTATATAAATATTTTTAAAGCCATACCTTGTAGATTAATAAGTTTCGAAAATAAAAAATCTCAATTCATCTATAATAATATTATTTTTAATGTGTTTTTATTTATATTTAGTAATATATTCCAAGCTGTGTAAAAAAATTAGCATAATCTTAAAATTATATATCACTAAAGATAAATAAAATATAATATCATAAATTTATATAAGAAAAATAGAGTCTATGAATTAATTGTAGAGCCTCAACGAAATGTTAATCATAAAAAAAAGACCTTTTATAAAGAAATAATAAAAAAACTGAATACATCGAAAAAAGAAAAATGAAATAAAGCATGTTGCCTCTGGCCCCTAGGCCAAGCTTAATAGGCCCACTTTAATCTTTTTAAAAATCAGCCATCGATGCATCATTCTTTAAGCATTGTGTTATATGATATTTTTAATTTAAAATTTTATTAAAATAATTTATTTTTTATTTTTTATATCAAAATAATTTAATTTTTTTTAATAATTTTAAAAAAATCTAAACACAAAATTAATTTTACTCTCAAACACACTCAAATAACATGTTGCATATTATTATTATTATTAAAATCATGAATTGACTTGTAAAATTATAAGATTTTATGAGTCAACATGTGTATAATATATAAATTAGAATTAAAAACTTTAAAATTAATAAAATTATACTTGACTCATACAAAATGAGTTATATGAGTAAACTCGATCAAAATCAAACAAAATCATGATTTTACACTTGAATTTACAAGTTTATAAAAAATATAAATACTTTCAAATTAACTCTTATTTTTCAGTCAGAACCTACCAGCCATCACTGCACTCTCTCTTGCTTTACATGTGATTAGTTTATCTCATGACTTGTATTGTGAGTTCGACAAGATAATTCAATTAACTCGAGTTTTTTTAATTTTTTTTAATTAATAATTTTTTTATTTTCATATTTTAATATTGAATTAATTAGGAATTAGGCTTCATGATTTAATTTAATTTGTTTTCTATGAGGTTATCATGACTCGAGTCACGGTTTGGCAGGTTAACCTGGTTGACTCGAGTTTTTTTTGTTTTTTTAATTATTATTTTTTCAATTTCATTATTTAACATTGGGTTGATTTGAAATTAAGTTTCATAATTTGTTTTCGTTTGCTTTTTTATGAGGTTATCCTAGTCTTATGACACAGGTCACGTGTTCTATGGGGTTAACTCGAGTTGTTTTATTATGTCTTCTTTTTAGATTGATTTTTTCAATTTCATCTTTTAATAACGAGTTTATTTGAAATTGAGCTTCATAATTTATTTGAATTGTTTTCTATGAGGTTATCACAGTCTCATGACTCGGGTTGCGAGTTTTGCAAGTTAATCCGGGTTGGCTCATATCATTTTTCAATTTGGTTCTTATTTTTTTATTTATAATTTTGTTCTTTGGCCCTTTTATAAAAGGTTTATTAGCTTTTAATTTTATTCTTCAATCCAAATTGATGATATTATATTTTTCAATTTGATCCTAATTTTTTTTCTTGGTTTTTTTGTAAAAGTTATTATTCTTTTCGATTTCATCATTCAATCAAAATTTTCTTTTTATTTTTCATGTTAATTTTGATTCTTATTTTTTTTATTTTTTTAGGTTTACTAAATTGATTTTTCTTTTCAATTTCACCATTAAATCTAATATAAAATTTATTTTGTATTTCAATCTCAATCATCGTTTTTTTAATTGTTATTTTTTCTTAATCCTTTTGTATAATTAAAATTATTTTTTTAATTTCATCATTCAATATTTGATTGATTGAGAATTGAACTTCATAATCTTTTTAGATAGAGTGTTTCGAGTCTAATGACCTAAGTTACGAGTTTGAAAAGTTAACACATTTTTTTAAAAAAATGTTATATAATTCTTTTATCTTTCTAAATGTGTTATTCCAATCTTATTATATGGGTCGCGGGTTTGACAGGATATCTCGGGCTAGCTCATCTTGATTACCGGAGTTACAGATTTTTCGTGCTAATTCAGGTTGATCAGAACTTGTTTTTTTATGTTCTTTTTTTATTTTATTTTGTTCTTCTGTATTTAACAGGTTGTAAATTGAGATATATCATTTATCTTTTAAAAAAAAAAGTTATTATCATATTATTCTTATCACTTTTTTTTTTAAATTTGATTCATCTATTTTTGTTTACTATTTTTTATCTAATTAAAATAAAATCAATTTATGCGACCTCATCGAATCTACAACTCAAGCCATATTTTTTTTTATTAAAAAAAACACACAATTACAGCAAATGAATATTATTTTTTATGTAAAAAAAATAGTCCAACACCGAGGCAAACGGTAACTATACTTTCTAAGTTACAAAATAGGACGATAATGTTTTTCAATATAAAGAAGTAAAATATACCTTCAAGTAATTATATAAATTGCTCTGAGCCTCTTATTCTACTCTCCCAATGAACTTCTGAACGGAAGTGTGCTGGTCGTGAACGATCATCAAATTCTTTGATGGTTCCATATGCACATCTTCACTAAATGCTTCGTTCAAAAAGGCATTAGAGACATCTAATGGTGGAAAATTGAATTGGGTGTGGACTGTGGAGGGTTCATAGGCTATGTTCCTGCTGCCTGGTGGTGGTGTAAATATGCTTCATCCCTGAGAGCGCAGGACTTTGGAATCATCACACTGGTCCATTCTGAAATCTACTACTGGATCATGGAGGAGTTTTCCAAACCTAAAGACATTCGTGGTGGCGTGCTGGTGTTTCTAAAGCGGCTGCCTTATCGATTGAACATAGACCCAACCTTAGACCGCTAAGGTGCCGTCCAATTACCATTAATCTCATTGCCTAAGCTCACGTTATGCTCTATGCTCTACCGGTAACTTGTAACTTCAGTTATGGTCTGCCTCCACCTGAAAAGCTAGGGATACATGAAAACAAACTACCACCTCGGAGGTTGGCAGCTAGCGCAGAATCCCTAATCTGGAAGTTGTAGCAATATTCAGGGATTACACGTCGTCTAATGACAATATGAGTTCTCAGGGGCTGGGATTAGTCGAGAGTTTAAATGACCTTAGGCACATCAATGGCAAAACACAGACAGCATATAGCAACACAGCCGTCTCGGTAACTTTCACAAGAGAAAAAAAAAGTATTTGCAGATATAAAAAAGAAATAGAAACCACAAATCCCTGCCTGTCTGGTTATATGTACAGACCTGTCCTCATCGATGCACCCTGTCATGCCTTAATGGTCACACAGCACAAGCAGCGTGCAGATGGCTTTATCTCAGAAGTGCACCATTCGGAACCTGGAGAAGCATTAGGATCATACAAAAGAGTACGATAACCTGGCTCCTCCTCCAGCGAGAATAATAGAAGTTTTCCATCTAGGATTCCAAACCGGAAATCAATGATCGAGTTCCCAGTCAACGGAACTGCTACCGTTTTCCATGAACTGTCCTCTGGATTGAATATTGATAATTTCCGCTGGTTCTTCCACTCCATACAGAAGAGCTTCTTTCCCAGAACAGCATGGGCAGTAACCATCACACGACCATTCTTCATCTCACACCAGGTGTGCTTCTCTGGATTGTACACCTCCACAAACCTTGAATTGCCTATAGTGAAGGTTGACCTTCCTCCCATGACATAAAGCTTGCCCTCAAAGCCACAGGCAAAGCAACCCCATCTTGGGCGGCGAAGACTTTCTATCAGGGTCCATCTGTCAGTCTCAGGATCATACATCTCAACACTGGAGAGACTATCTCTATCCGTTCCATACCCCCCAGCAGCATAAACCTTGCCATTAACCTCTGCACAGGCAAAATCATACCGAGCAACATTCATGCTTGACAATTTGCTCCAACTGCAATTACAAAGAAAATGTTTTAATGAAGAGTTCCAACTATAGAAAGGTAATGCATTATAACAATCAGGGCACAGACACAGACAAAGCACTGCAAAAGAAGGTAAGGGACCATTTGGCCCAACTAGTATTCTGGGACCAGTTACATGCCAACCACCCTGGCCCTGCCTACATTTACAGTGTAAATCTCAGACTGAAGTCTGCAGAGGTGGCCTCAAACGAAATCGTTTGCTGTAACAGTGCTCGGAAATAAATTTAATATGTGACTGGCCCTTAACCCGGACATGAATTATATCAACTTCTTTGGTGCGTCCTACTTCTACAGTTACTTTAATTAGAACAGCCAGATTAAGGTGACATGTCTCATTTTCAAATACATGAAAAAGGCTCTGTAAATTGTACAAGTTTCCTGTTTGATTTGAACAGGCAGTTTCTCCAAAAAATCAATAAAATCACTGACCCTGTTGATAAATCTGTGTGCCTGTGTGTGTGGAGGGTCCCAGTTCACAAGGTTACAGAAATGACTATAGGCTTCATTTAGACTTCCCTGTGAGCCAAACATTTCATAAACCCACCTAACTAAGATTTCAGAAATATCAAACAAAAAGATTTTGGCTCCTAGCTAGCAAACTAGAACAATCCACTAGGCCGAGATGTCAGTTTCAGAGAAAAAAATCCAAATCAATCTGACAATAATTCCAAGAGGTAGAGAGAGATTCCCATGCTTGACAAAAAACAAACCTGTTGAGGTAACAATCATATTCGTAAACATCTGCTGAGGCAGTGCCAGTCCCTTCAATCACTGAATAGCCAGCCATGACAAGAAGCTTTCCGTTTAGAACAACTACCCCAAACCCAGCCTTTGTAGAACCAGGCATAGGTGGAAGAAGCTGACGTTTGAGTCCCAAACAATCCAAAACCACCCAGTGGCTTTCTTTTCCTTCAGAATCCATAGTTAGTACAAAAAGCCATTCTTCAAGCAAGCCAGCTAATTTTCGCACAGTGATGAACTCTTTGGTTTTAAGAAACGACCTCCATTTCTTGCAAACAGCACCCATAGCTGGGAGGTAGCGGCGAGGAACAAGTGCAAGGCAATACTTTGCCACATCATCAGGCAATCCAGGTAGAATGGAGCTATCAATATCATCAGAACCCCGCGAAGCTAGTAGAAGGTTGCTTTTTGAATACACTTGATGATTTTCATGTGTAATCAAAGTGCAGAAAGACATGCTTGTGTCTAAGAATCTCTTCTTACTCGTAAAACCAGACATTTTCTATAATTGAACGGAGATGGAGATGATTCATGTAGTTTATTATATCTCCCTAGAATCTAGCAGAACCTTGGAAACAATGAATTGGTACTTGATTAAATAAATTCACGCTAACTATCCCCTATAGGGATTTTAAGAGAAAAGAGCATGGAAGAAGCTGCAGATCGAATCACTTGAGCGGTAAATGCCAAGGGTTTCCTGTATCTTGCCCAGTTTGATTCCATACAAAAAGTTCTTCTCTTGTAGCAGTTTCTTTCAGATGTTTTATGCTGAGGTTTTTGTAAGCCTTAAAAATAGTCTCTTCTCCCAAACATTTCCCAAATCCCTGCGGATGAAGAGGAGAAAAAACACTAAAAACACAACATTCATCCATGGAATCAAAAGTTCGAAATCCAAGTACATGCATATCTATATTTATACATACCTGTCAAGACTCAGGAACCATAAAACTTAGGAAGCCTCAGCCTGCTGCGACTTCAATTGTTATATTGAAGTTGATAATTGATTGCCTGGATCGCATGAAAAAAACATTAGTTGATTAAAAAATTACCGAACATGAACTATTATAGTGAAGAAAAGATGATAATAATCAGCACCTAAAACCAAGCTTCTCAATGCAAACACCACACTCGAAACAAGCAGGTTGGATTTCAAAATAAAAATCTGCACCGGACCCCTGATTTCTATTTTCTACAGAATCACAGTAACCAATCATTCAGTCATGATAGAAAAGAAAAATTAACAAACAGGAGAAACATTTAGGTAGTATCAACAGAGATCTAAATATACATAATTGCCGAAAACCCACAAAGCAGAAGCTTAAAGAACCATATCTCAAGGTCAATAGCTAGAAGATGATAAATACAGAGCATGAATTAAAAGCAAACCAAAGAATTCAAATCCTAGAGTAAACTCACAGAAGAACGGAGAGATGGCAATAAGCAAGACATGCAGAGAGTGAAAATGGGGTGACGAAAACAGGTTATCATTACCTTACGTTAATAAATTATAACAGGACACCACAACTTAGAATGAGAAAGAAGACAGGCAGTAAAACATCATCAGGATTAAACAAAAGAAAAACTATGATGGATACTAATGCTGACAGATCTAAGCCAAGAAAACTGGAGCCAGAAGTTTATGTAAACAGGTGTTAAGAGTGAGAGAGAGAATTAACCTGGCTAAGAAAGGAAAAAATAGGAAATTCGCGTGGAGAAGTGGACAAGGGAGCTGGTATGGATGCAGAGATTTGGTCTTTGAGAAAGAAGCATAAAATGAGGCTTTTTATAGAGACACGCCCGGATTGCCAGTTTCAAGATAAAACTGACAGGGCGCCACCACGTCAGGATTAGATTTCTGATTTCTATTCCTCGGAGTGAATGCCACCGGTAAGTATTAAGAAAGGACAGCTACTATTCTTTAGTATTATTACTATGCGTGTGACTGATTATTACATGGATTTCTTTTTAAATGTGTCCTAAGACCATGGGTTATTTAGATTTTATCACTAAGTTTGTAAGATTTTTAGATTTTCTTACACTACTAGTTATGTGAATCTCTTGTCATAGGATCTGCTGAAAATAGGATAACCAACTCTTAACCCACATGTATTATTGGATTAATATTGAATATAAAAAAAAATGTTCAAAGGAGTAAAGAAAGGATTTTTATATTTCATTTTTTGTATTGATTTTATTCTTTTAGTATTAAAAAATATATATTTATTTTGAATGCATTGGATTGATATGAATTTAGTTTATTTTTGAAATACTTGAAAAAAAAACCTTTTTATTAAAAAATAATTATGGTAAGGTTGTTATTCAAAATATTTTTTTAAAAAAATATATTATTTTGTATATTAACATATTAAAATAATCTAAAATTTTTTTAAAAAAAATTAGTAATTTGATGTGAGGTGAGGTAGTTACCGGTTACCGCTAAAGTGTGATAAGAGAGAGATAGAGACGACTGACCGATTACACTTTGTATTGCATCATTATTTTCACCTTAAATTCATTTGCGGTCACATGATATCTGTTACCTTCTGTTCAAATTTTCCACGTCAGTCAGCCAAAACAGCATTTCATAAAAATTTAAATTTTTTATTTAAAATTATTTTTTATTTTTTCTATTGTTTTAATATACTAATATTAAAAATAATTTTTTAAAAAGTAAAAAAATAATATTATTTTAATCTATTTTTTAACAAAAAAACATTGTAAGATAATCGTTAATATAAATCCAAACACGCCGTACTAGGAGATAAATATTGGTGGACTTGGACAAGAGAGATCAAGGTGCAGTGGTGTTGTAAGTGTCGGGGACCACGACTAGGATTTGTGGAATCGTTGGCTAAAGCTGTCAATTTAAGTGGGGTCCATCATCATCCATGGACGTTGTAATTAGTTGAATGTAACCTACGGAGGTTGCACTTTTCAACGTCAGTGACGACGTGTCTGGTCAAGGATTAATTCCGCAATGCGGTAAGCTGGAGATATTGTCTGTAATGCCTAGATTTTGCCGGGGAAGTCCGTGGCTTCTACCTTAATGGTCATAGACGAAGGACAAATCCATGTAATAACAACATTTTGGTTGATAAATCAACTGGTGGCTACGAATCGGGGACAGATACCTTGTGTTCCCATTGCTTCATGACATGTTTATTTTTATATTTTAAAAGTATTTTAAAAAAAATTTAATATTTTTTTATTTCATCGATATTAAAAATAATTTTTAAAATAAAAAATTATTATTTTAATATTTTTTTAAAAAAATCAATTAGTTGAAATTAATCCATGGTATATTTTTTAATTGCAATCCACTGGTGTATGACTTTGGAAAGCTACTTTGTTGTTGCGTAGTCCAAAAAATAATTTTCAACATTTTATTTTTTGAAAGACTTAATTCCCATTCCAAGGGTTTGTCACTTGTCAATTGATTAGTTTTTTCAATGTTGTTAGGTTATTGTCAATACTGCTGGAACTAGTGGTGCGCTGGCGGCGGGGGTAGATAGGTTGAATTTAAGACTATCTCTTTTTTTTTTTTTTTAAAGTGTTTTTAAAAAGAATTTGAAATTGTTTATAATTTTTTTTTCAAATTAAGTTTTTTATATATATTTTTAAGTTATTTTGATTTCATGTGTCAAAAATAAAATAAAAATATTATTTAATATATTTAAAAAAAAACAATACTTTAAAAAACATTTATTATAACAATACAAATCTATTTGTTTAGGTCAAATTGTGGAGTCGAGTAGAAGTTGACGGCTGGAACATGGGCTGTTCCTATCTCCTCATCTTGAATCTTGGGGAAGACGAGGGAAATAACGTGGAATAATGGTTGGTGACTAGCTTGGCCTCCCCGTTAGGTATGGCAGATTTATTTATTTTTTTTGCTGTATTTTCAAGGAAAGAGAGAGCAGCATGCGTGCGTGGCATGTAAAAAGTATAAACCCCATGACTTGATGAAGGACTAAATATTGAGCTCCATTGACGGAGTCTATGGTGTGACTATTACAAAGTTGGTGCAATATGGAAAAAGCAAGAAGTCGACTTCTTTTTCTTCAACAACTCTATAAAGGGTATGATCATGAGCAACAAGTCCATTCATCGTTCACCTGAAATTTAAGAAGAAGACAAAGATGATACAATACATCAACTATTATAAAAAAAATAATATAAAAAACTATTTTTTATTTAACAATAAAGGTATTCTCCAAACCATTTGCTTGTGGATAGATGACGAGATATTTTGTAAATTTTATTTTTTTTTAAAGTGAATTTAGTTCTTCTTTTAAGAGAAATAAACAAAAAAACACAAAACCATGTAGAGATTTATAAGATATTTTGTGTCAAGTCACAGGGTTTTTTATGTGTGTTTTAGCTACAACCATTAGGTATTTTTGCTGGTAGTAACATGTAAGTTTTATGCATATTTTCATTTTATTTATGATATTGAGAATTTTTTTTTGGTAATTGTGGGTGTTTGGGTTAGCTTACATGCACCTCGACTAATCCTCCAGGATTCTGAAGTTAATGATCAGATAAACTTCTAGTAACCATGAGATTTATGACACTCAAACTAATGATCTCTAAAAAACAAATTCAGGACCTAACCAGTTAAATTACACCTTTGAAGTTTGATTAGTATCCTTCTTGGTAAGCTGACTCGTTGTAACATGAATCACATTCCTCGTGAAGGTAATTAATTATTAATGGATAAGATTGGATATAGTCAAATTGGTGTATAGGAAGCTATGCGAGCTGATTCTCATGGTTAATTTCTTAAGGCACCGTCCGCACCGTCCAACATGCCAAGCTACAGAGAGTATAAGATATGGAAGAATATGGGCAAGGGTTGAATTTAGTGAATGATAATCCATATATAGTCTATTCAATATATATATATATATATATATATATATATTGAGATATGATTTAATAAAGAAGCCTGGGACGAATCTAATTCTTTTTGAAAAATCCGATAAGGCACTGACACGCCGAGAATAGTTAACAAGAGGATGGTTCCCTGCAGCCATATGTATTAGAAGGGATATTGTTTGTTGCTTCATAAACTGACCACAATATGTCGTCACCCTCCACAACGACTTTAATAATTCGCTAACTTTAAAAAAAAAAAAAAAAGTAAAAGAAAAGAAAAGAAAAGGTCGTAGCGGCTGAAGCTTTTTGCCCCATATTCCCATATTCC
>Ga0307517_10008231_pt1 | contig 14987 bp, 12 predicted proteins | sample 23_EM_MG_FD_194515 | JGI IMG/M metagenome (GOLD analysis project Ga0307517, IMG submission 194515) | Populus trichocarpa ectomycorrhiza microbial communities from riparian zone in the Pacific Northwest, United States - 23_EM | ecosystem: Host-associated > Plants > Roots > Unclassified | place...
ATTTCGCTAAAGTGACTGACGATGAACTGGTACAGATTGAAGCAATCGTCAACCAAAAAGTTCGGGAGAATATTCCGCTTAAAGAAGAACGCAATGTGGCTTACCAGGTTGCAATTACCAGCGGGGTGACGGCCTTGTTCGGTGAAAAGTATGGTGACTATGTGCGTGTGATCACTTTTGATGATGAATTCTCAAAGGAGCTTTGTGGGGGTACACATGTAAAGGCGACGGGCTATATTGGCTATTTTAAGATCATCGCTGAAAGTGCCGTGGCTGCCGGGGTGCGTCGTATAGAGGCTATCACGGGTATTGCCGCTGAAAACTATATCAATGAGCAAAGCAAGCTGATCCACCAGTTGAAGGAACTGCTTAAAAACCCAAAGGATATCGGTAAAAGCGTAGAGTCTTTACTGGATGAAAATAATAAGCTGAAAAAAGAGATCGAGAAATCGATACTGGAGAAATCAGCAGGATTAAAAAATGACCTGGCCAAAAAGGCGCAGAACATCAACGGCATTAATTTTATAGCTGAAAAAGTGGCTCTGCCTAATGCAGATGCAGTAAAAAACCTGGCTTACCAGGTAAAAGATATCGTATCCGACCTATTCCTGGTGTTGGGTGCTGATATAGATGGCAAACCAAACCTGACGGTAATGATCTCCGAGAACCTGGTGAAAGATAAAGGCCTTAATGCCGGAAATATCATCCGCGAACTGGCCAAAGAAATACAAGGCGGAGGTGGTGGTCAGCCTTTCTTTGCCACAGCAGGTGGTAAAGACATTAACGGATTAGATAAAGCCCTGGAAAAAGCGAAGAGCTTTGTTTAGATCGATGCGGATATCCTGGCATTCCGCGTTGGACTTTGTGATAACTCAGTGCTCTCAGTGGTAAAATTAACCACAAAGAGCACTGAGATTTTACACAGAGGGCCCAGCGTATTTTATGCCTTAAGTGTGAATGTAACAGGCACAGTATACTGTACCCTTACTTTTTTGCCGTTCTGTACTCCAGGTATCCATTTCGGGGATAACTTCATCACCCTTACAGTCTCTTTGCCAGAGCCATAGCCCGGCTCGCTTAATATTTTCATATTGCTGAGTGAGCCATCTTCTTCTACGACGAAGCTTACAAGCACTTTACCCTCTACTTTTTTCTCACGCATTTCAGCGGGATAATGAATATTGGCCCCTAAGAATTTATAAAACTTATCCAGGCCACCGGGATAGGAGGGTGCCTTTTCTACAACAGTAAATACTTTATCTTTAGGTTTTTGAGTAGCCTGTAGCTTATTGCTTGCCAAAGCACTGGAACGCGATTTTATAGAATCATGATTTATTGTAGCTGAGGATAAAATAAGCATCAGTACAAATAAGGGTGTTGAAAGTAAGTATTTCAGCAGGGATTTTTTTTGTGATTTATTTTTCTGGATCATCATAATGCGTTGTTTTAATAATTTTTGATTAAAAAATGTGTTAACTAAATTATTTATTGGTGTTTCAAACGTTTGACTAAGTAAAAGCATGGCATATTCCTTTTTATTGCCGGCATGTTTCAATGCACCTTCGTCAGCAATAAATTCGTGCACGTTTTTCAGTTCCCTCCTGAAAAGATACACCACCGGGTTGAACCAGTTAAAAATTACCACGATCTCTATCAACAGAATATCCGCAGAGTGCCATTGCGCGGCATGAATATTTTCATGTTCACAGATAAGTTGATTGGCAGTGTTATTTCCCAGGTATATCTTCCGGAAAAATGAATAGGATAAGGCACTCCCGGCATTCAGGATGATCCGTTTAACGGCCATTAACCTGGTGATCAGGAGTACAGCGAAAACAGCTATTCCAGCTAAATATGACCATGATATAGCCTCGGCTATGGTGAAATGGGTATGGTCAGCCGATGTATTTGCAAATATGGTGATAGGCTCTGCCACTATTGAATATTTTATTTCACGGGCGACACTCAAGTGCTCAGCCCAACCCATATGAATAACAGGCAGGATAAATGATATTAAAATAGTGCACAATAAAAATGCCCTGTTCAATTGAAAAAAGGTCTCTTTCTTTAAGAAAATAATATAAAATCCAAGCAATACAGCCAGGCATACATTGGCCAGTATTAAGTATTGTGCAGTGCCGATCATGGTGTTTTGTTTATAATTAACTTTTTAGTTATCCGAAGGTAAATAACAATTTTCAAATTATCAACTAATATTTTAGTTTATAATTATCTTTTGCTCTAAGTAGCTGAATTTAATGTATAAACGCAATAATCAGGTAACCCATTGCATAATAAAATCCGTAGCTTAATTAGTTTGAGAGATAAGATAGGCTTTATTGCCTGTGTATTTTGTAGTTTTAATTATATTTGGCGCTTGCTGTTCAACTGGTAACGCAAAATATATTGATTAAGAAATTCTATCGGGGAAGATGAAAGACAAATATGAGCTGGTAATAGGTTTAGAGGTACACGCTCAGTTATCTACTTTAAGCAAATCCTTTTCGTCAGATTCAGCCGCTTTTGGCGCGGGTCCGAACGAAAATATCAGTCCCGTTTCTTTAGGGCATCCGGGTACTTTACCGCGTATTAATAAGCGTATGGTGGAGTATGCTGTAAAAATGGGTTTTGCCTGTAATTGCACCATCAATCTGAATAATACCTTTGCCCGCAAGAATTATTTTTATGCTGATCTGCCTAAAGGTTACCAGGTCACCCAGGATCAGTCGCCTATATGTCTTGGCGGCCATATTACAGTAAGGTTATCGGATGGTACTCAAAAAGATATCGCTATTCATCATATCCACATGGAAGAGGATGCAGGCAAGAGCATGCACGATCAGCACCATGCCGATTCACTGATCGACCTGAACAGGGCAGGGGTGCCTTTGATCGAAATTGTATCAGAACCCGATATGCGCAGCAGTGAAGAAGCAGGCCAATACCTAACCGAAATTCGTAAACTACTTCGCTACCTTGATGTATGTGACGGAAATATGGAGGAAGGCAGCATGCGCTGTGACGCAAATATCTCAGTCAGGATAAAAGGGAATTCGGTTTACGGCAATCGTTGCGAAGTGAAAAACCTCAACTCCATCCGTAATGTACAGCGTGCCATTGATCATGAATTTGAAAGACAAGTAGAGATACTGGAAAATGGTGGCTATATCGAACAAAATACGCTGAACTTTAATGCGGATACCGGTGAGACATCAGTGCTGCGCTCAAAGGAAATGGCAAATGACTATCGTTATTTTCCAGAGCCTGACCTGCAACCTTTATTCCTGGATAGGGAATACGTGGATCAAATAAAGGAAAGCCTTCCGGCTTTACCTAATGAGCTCTATGATAAATATACCGGGCAACTGGGTTTACCGGCGTATGATGCTTCAGTGATTACTGCTGACCGGGAGTTTGCTTTCTATTTTGAAGAACTGATAAAACATACAGATAACTATAAAGCCGCGTCTAACTGGATGATGGGTTCTGTAAAATCATACCTCAATGAAAATGGCGTGGAGATTACAAAATTCGGTATTGAACCTGCTAATTTAGCCGCCCTGATCGCCTTGGTTGATGCTGGCAAGGTTAATAATTCGGTAGCTGCTCAAAAGCTGTTCCCCGCTTTGATAAATGATACGACAAAATCACCTGATCAGTTGGCAAAGGAAATGAACATGCTGATCAGTGTAGATACAGACGATGTGTATCAATTTATAAATGAGGCGATTGCCAAATTTCCGGATAAGGTAGTAGAATACAAGAAGGGTAAGAAGGGCGTTTTGGGGTTGTTTATGGGCGAAATAATGAAACGTTCAAAAGGCAAGATCGATCCGCAGAAGACCAACCAATTATTGATAAAAGAATTAGAATCCAAATAATGAAGAATCGTTTTATTACTTATAGCTGTATTGTTGCATTGGTGGGATTATTTTATTCCTGCAAGGATAAATCCACGTTTACCATTTCCGGTACAATTGCCAATCCCGGCAATGTAAAAAAAGTGTACCTGTTCCAGGCGGACAGTGCGGGTCTTTCCATGGTCGATTCAACTAACCTTAGTGAAAGCGGGAAATTTCAGTTTAAGCGCTCTTCACCTTATCAAAACCTTTTTGATATACGCACCGGCAGAACTGCTGTTTTTGATGTGATCGCAAAAAATGGCGATGATATTTCGTTTTCAACTGATTTAGCAGATACTTCAAGAAAATATACTATTAGCGGTTCAGAGGGCTCGGAAAAGATCAAACAGTTTAACCAGATTAGTAATGTATTTAATAAGCAAATCACCCTTATTACCGAACAGTATCGTGCGGAAGCCGAAAAAATAGGACATGAATCAGATTCCCTTATCAAGATTTATCGCCCGCTGCTTGAAAAACAATTGAATGCACAAGGCGCCGCGACATTGAATTTCGCTAACAATAACAAAGAGTCATTGGCTGGTTTCTTTGCCGCCACTGGTCTTGATCCGAACAAGTATGAGCAACAACTGGTAGCTTATGCGGACGATCTACAGGCAAAGAATCTTTTCCAGGATAACCCGGCAGTTAAACGCTTTGTGCGTAATATGATGGAAGTGAAACCGATTTCCGTTGGCCATAAGGCACCTGAGTTTAATACGACAGGATTGGATGGTAAACCGGTTAAACTATCGGATTATAAAGGAAAGTATGTTCTGATTGACTTCTGGGCATCATGGTGTGCACCTTGCCGCCAGGAAAACCCGAATGTGGTAAAACAGTACGATATCTATAAATCAAAAGGTTTAAACATATTGGGTATATCCCTTGACGTAGACAAGGCTAAATGGCAGGACGCTATCAACCAGGATAAATTGAGCTGGAACCATGCATCTGATCTGAAGAACTTTGAAGGCCCCACAGAACGGCTTTATCGCATCAACGCAATCCCTTCAAATTTTATGATTGATCCACAGGGAAATATCGTTGCAAAGAACATTACCGGCAGTGATCTTGAAGATTTTTTAAACAAAACGTTTAATAAGCCTCAATAATAAGTTAAGATAAGGTAACACTTAACAATTTGTTAACATCTTGGTAACCATTTGCTTTTTTTAAGCTTATATATTTATGCAAAATTTGTAATATGAGCACATCTACCAAGCAGAAGATCCTTATTGTTGACGACGAACCGGATATTTTAGAGCTGATCGAGTACAATTTAAAAAAGGAAGGGTACCAGGTTTATACCGCCCGGAATGGCCAGGAAGCAGTTTCTGAAGCCAAAAAAGTACTTCCGGACTTGATAGTACTGGACATTATGATGCCTAAAATGGATGGTATCGAAGCCTGCCGCATCATGCGTACCATGCCCGAGTTTAAAAACACTTTTATGGTTTTTTTAACTGCCCGCAGCGAGGAATACTCGGAAATTGCCGGATTTAACGTAGGAGCTGACGATTATATCGCCAAGCCTATTAAGCCGAGAGCTTTGGTGAGCCGCATCAACGCGATACTGAGGAGGAATGCACCTGCCGAAGAAGTAACCGATAACAAGCTTGAAATTGGTGACCTGGTGATCGACCGCGAAGCATACCTGGTTTTCCAGAAAGGCGATAAAGTTGTATTAGCTAAAAAGGAATTTGAATTGCTTTACCTGCTGGCCTCAAAACCGGGTAAGGTTTATACCCGCGAGGTGATACTAAAAAATATTTGGGAAGACTCAGTTGTGGTAACCAATCGTACCATCGATGTACACATCCGTAAACTACGCGAAAAATTGGGTGACGATATCGTCTCGACTGTAAAAGGCGTAGGCTATAAATTTGAAGCATAATAAAAATGCCCCGGCAAACGGGGCATTTTTATTATGAGTGTTTTGCTATTTAAGCTACTGTCTTCTTTTTTGATGCAGCTTTTGCCGATGGTTTTTTTGCGGTAGTTGTTGCAGCCTTCGCTTTCTCAGTAATTGTTTTAGCTCTAACTTCAGCTTTTTGCTTCACGTCTGCAATAGCTTTTTTTGCTTTTGACGTTTGGTCTGCTGCTTTGGCTTTTATCTCTTTTGTTTTGGTATCGGCTTTTGTTTTTACATCAGTAACTGCAGTTTTTGCTTTGGCAGTTACGGTGTGTTCCTTAGCAGTCGCACTTTTCTTAGCAGTTGTCGCCTTCTTTGCTACAGTCTTTTTTTCAGTAGTTATTTTTTCTTTTAAATGATCAATAGTATCGGTCGTTTTATCTTTTATTTCCTCGGCTGTTTCTTTAGTACCATCCCATAGGTGTTCTATGGTTTCTTTCACCTTCTCGAAAAATCCCTTTTCTTCAGGCCCGGTTGAATTCGTGTTCATTTTTGTTTTTGATAGTTAGATGTTAATGTTTTTCATCAGAATAACCAATATGAATAGTCTTTGTTTTATTACATAGATTGGGCTGCAGAGAGGTATTCAGATTTGCCTATCCGTATTTCTATTAATAACCGTATTTTTGCCCGCTATGAAGTTTCCGAAATTTGCTGACCTGATATTGTTTGAGAATGAAGATGTGATCGTGGTGAATAAACCGCCATTTTTGAGTTCACTGGATGAAAGGGAAGGGGGTGAGATTAACCTGCTGCGAATGGCAAAAGCATATTCTGACGATGCACAAATATGTCATCGTTTGGATAAAGAAACATCAGGGGCATTGATTATTGCTAAAAACCCGGAAGCTTACCGCACGGTTTCTATGCAGTTTGAAAAGCGAAAGGTAAAAAAGGTATATCATGCTATTATTGAAGGCACGCATGTTTTTGAGAAACTGCTTGTCGACCTGCCTATACTGAATGTTGGTAAAGGTAATGTGAGCATAAGTCGCCAGGAAGGCAAACGCGCTGAAACCTGGTTCCAATCCTTAAAATACTTTAAGCATTACACACTGGTTGAATGCCGCCCGGTTACAGGACGTATGCACCAGATCAGGATACACCTGGCATCGCAACGGGCTACTATAGCAGGGGATGAAATGTACAGGGGAAAGCCAGTGTTCCTGTCAGAGATAAAACGTAAATATCACTTGGGAAAAGACCAGGAAGAACAGCCCATTATGAAGCGTTTTGCCCTGCACGCTTATGAAGTAAGCTTTAAATTGCCGGACGGGAAAGAAGTTACTATTCATGCGCCTTATCCTAAAGATTTTGAGACGCTGTTGAAATTGCTTGAAAAGTTTGACGCTTAGTTTTAACCGGTGACCAGAGATCAGTCTTTTTCATAGAGAAGATAATGCTGAATAGGCAAAAACTCACCATCTTCAACAATGCGGAAGCCATTTGCGCTTAGTTCCTTGTTTGCTTGTTTTACACTCATCTTGTGTAAAGGCTTTATATCGATTTTAGGATCTTCAGCGCGGTACTCCAGCAATAACAATTTGCCTTTTGGTTTTAGTGATTTACGGATGCTTTGCAGCATTTCGTGCGGGTAGCTGAGTTCATGATAAACATCTACCATTAAAGCCAGGTCGATACTGTTTTCGGGTAACTCAGGTGATTTTTCATTGCCTTTTATAACAATCACATTCACAGCACCTAGTTGGCCTGCTTTATTTTTCAGATAGTTTACCGCATCGGTTTGTATCTCTTCTGCATATACTTTACCTTTTGATATCCGGCTATATATTTTAAAAGTATAATAACCTGTACCTGCCCCGATATCAGCAACAACACTGTTATCATTTATGGGTAATTTGGAAATGGCAAGGTTTGAGTTTTCTTCCACCTCGCGACTGTTTCGTTCAAGCCATGCCGATCCGCCGAAATCCATTATGTGGGCTATTTCCCGGCCGTAATAAAATTTACCGGTACCACCATCTGACGCAGTTTTATGAGTGTAAATATTATCCTGTTGCGGAGCGTTCCGGGTGGACGATACAGAACAGAACAAGGGAATAAGCAATAAAAAAGCCGGCCGGATTTTAAACATAATAGCTTAACACCGGTCGGCTCAATAAGTTTATCTGGAATGCTATTAGGTTGAATAGCCTAATAGCTTCAATACTTGTTTACTGTTTTGTTCTTCTCCAAATACCTCGAAGTTAAATGTCTCATCCCTGTTGCGACGGATGAGTACATGCTTGGGGGAAGGTAACAGGCAATGATGTATACCTCCATACCCACTTAAAACCTCCTGGTAAGCCCCGGTATTAAAGAAGCCTAAATACTGCACCTTACGCGTTTTTGGCATAAATACGCTATTCATATGAGCTTCCTGGTTGTAATAGTCCTGCCCGTCGCAGGTAATGCCGCCCAGGTTCACACGTTCATATTCAGAGTCCCAGTTATTTACCGGCAACAAAATGTATTTTTGGTTCAAGGCCCAAACGTCCGGTAAATTGGTGATAAACGATCCATCCAGCATCAACCATCTTTCACGGTCGTTCTGCTGTTTGCGTCCCAATACCTTATATAAAATACCTGAGGACTCAGCAACAGTATATTTACCGAATTCTGTAATTATATCCGGCTCTATTGTATCGTGCTCTGCACATATCTCTTTTATCCTGCTCACGATCTCGTTGATCATGTATTCATAATCAAAGTCGAACACCAGCGAGTCCTTAAAAGGCATGCCTCCGCCAATATCCAAAGTATCCAGATCGGGATTGATCTTCTTGAACTTACAATACAGTGTGACATATTTCTCCAATTCATTCCAGTAATAGGGCGTATCAGAAATACCGGAATTGATAAAGAAATGTAAGAGTTTAACTTTAAAGTTCGGATTAGGCTCGATCTTATTATAATAGAAATCGATAATGTCTTCCATGCGTATACCCAGGCGCGAGGTATAGAATTGTGAATTTGGTTGCTCTTCAGCAGCTATACGTATACCCAGGTTACAAGGAGTATCCATCTCGATCTCATCGTCATAGATGTTAAACTCTTCCTTGTTGTCCAATACCGGGATAATGTTTTTAAAGCCATCATGCAGCATATCTACTATGTAGGTTTTATACTGGAAAGTTTTAAAACCATTGCAGATAACGGTCATATCCTTGCTCAATGCGCCTTTTTTCTCCAATGCATCAATCATCGGCATATCAAAAGCAGATGAGGTCTCCAGGTGGATATCGTTTTTCAGCGCTTCTTCAACAATATGCTTAAAATGCGAGCTTTTGGTGCAATAGCAATATTTGTAGCTGCCACGATAATTGTTTTTAACAATGGCCTGCTGGAATAACAATTTAGCCTGTTGTATTTTTTTAGACACCATAGGTAAATAAGTGAAACGCAGCGGGGTGCCATACGTTTCGATCATTTCCATCAAATTCAGATCATTGAAATATAATTCATCATCAATGATCTCAAAACCATCTTGCGGGAAACCTACACTTAAATCAAGAAATTCCTGGTAACTCTGCATCTTTAAAATTTTGCCAAAAATGTAATTTTTTAATGAGATATATACATGAAATTATGATTTAAAAGTTTTTTAATAAATATTTTACTTTAATATCATATTCATCTTAACAACTTCATAAATCATGCGGCAAGTGCACTTCGGCAATCATGCAGCGGGCGCTGCCTCCGCCGTTATTTTCTATGGTGCTTATATCGGCATAAACCGGTTTGCTAAATGAACTTAAAATGGCTTTCTGCTCGTAATTCAGCGAGTCCCAGGCACTTTTTGACATTACTACCAAACTTTCGCCCGCTTGATTTTGAACCTCCAGCATATTCCCGGCAAAATGGTTCATCTGTTCGAAAGAAATAGAAACAATTTGTTTTTGGGTTGATTTTAATGCACTGGTAACTTGTCCTTTTTCTGATTCGTCTTTTATGCTATCCAGGCAGATCACCGCAAAACTGCTTCCGATACACATCAATACATTGGTATGGTAAATATCCATGCCATTTTGATCAACCGCATGAAAAAGGACTGGTTGGTAACCGCTCTCTTTGCAAAACAGGTCAAGCACTTCCTTATCTGTACGCGGTGACAGGCAGGCATAGGCTATTTTGTTCTCACGATCAAGTACCATGCTACCGGTTCCTTCCAGGAATTTATTTTCGTGCTCAAAACGGCTCAGGTCGATCACATGTTTCACCTTAAACTCATCTTCAAGTTGCATGATAATATCTTCCCGGCGTTCCAGGCGACGGTTTTCGGCCATCATCGGGTATAGGATCACCGTGCCGTCATTATGAAAGGATACCCAGTTATTCGGAAAGATAGAATCAGGAGTATGTGGCGCAATAGTATCGTCGATCACAATTACTTCAACATCGTTTTCCCGAAGGATATTTACAAGATTATCAAATTCCTTCAATGCCTTATTCTGTACCTGCTGCTGTTCGGCGTTTCGGTTCTGAAAAGCGTTACTCCCCGCAGTCTGCTCATTAAAGCCGAAGTTTACCGGGCGTATCATTAATATGGTGGAAGTAGTCTGTGACACGATTCTATGATTTATAAGATTAAACAGATGAATTCGACTTACACAATTTTATAAAAAATAATCAGATTGAATTTGGTCAAGCAGATCAGGATTAATCGTTCTAATCCCAAAATCGTGTCATACAACTTTATCCCTCAAAAGCGGCATGCTCATACAATGGAAACCACCCCGGGCGCGCGAAAGTTCTGATGATGGCATTAACACCAAAGTATCCTTCATTTCATGCGGATCAAGCTCATTATTTTCAAACTTTTGCAGCAGGTCGGCAACTTTTATAATGTCAAAACCTTTTTTTCTGAAAGCCTCTACCGTTTTGTCATTTCGATCATAACCCAAAACAACGCCTTCTTTTACCGCCAGCAGATTACAGGAATCAGTCCATTGTTCACGTGCATCGTAAGGGAATTTATCATTGCCTGAGTATATGAACTTGGTTTTTTTACCGCTTTCCAGGTCATTTTCGCTGATATCACTTAGTAATTCTTCCAGGCTTTTAAATACGCGCGGTTTTGTTTTTCCCTTTTCAAACTGGGCAATCTCGGTTTTGTCTTTTGGTTTCTTGTCGGCGAACCATTTGATAACATTGGTTTCTTCCGCGGCATCTTCCAACGCAGATAATGAGCCCAGCATTACCCATACATTGCGTTTCACCTGCGTAAAAATGGTATCGATGTGCATGTAATCGCGTTTATGCGGTATTTTAACTATCGTTACTTTTTTTACAACATCATTCTCGAAAAGCAATTTCATTGCCTCATTAGCTCCGCTAATTGAAGTTCGCTCACTGCAACCGATCACTAAATGATCCGGACTTACCATCATCACATCTCCGCCTTCAAGTGTTGTCTTTTCATCCTGTTCTTCCCCCGGACGCAGGAAATGGTGCACCGTTTCCGGTATTTCAAGAATATTATCCTTGTACCTGGCAAAAAGAGGATGATTAAAGAAGATATATCGCGCCAGCAAGGTTTCGCGTGAACGGGCCTTTTTTGCAGGTTTATTCAGCAACATATGATCATTGATGGCAATACCAATATCCCTCGAAAATATCAGGTTAGGGATAGGGGCGAAGATCATTTCATCATGCCCAAACGATCCAGATATAAATACTTTGGCCAATTCTATAGGTTGCGTGTCAATTAGTTTTTGTTGCAAACGATAGGTGCAATTCTCAATGGCACAAACAGAGGCAACCAGTTTTTTACGAATATCATCTTCAACCAAAATATCTGCCAACAGGTTCTGCAACTCGATCACCTTGCTGGAAGCATGAAAATCTTTATTGTCGGGTTTAAAAAATGCGCGGTTACTTTCTGCGGAGTCGATCTCTTTAAGCTTGCCTTTGATCTTGTCCGGATCAAGGAAATACATTAGCAATTTTACGTAATAATCATACTCATTGCGGCGCATCGTATCCAGGTGTACAATGTCTTCAAACAGCCAATCCTGTGCTTTTGAGGGTACAACTTTTCCTAAACCGCTATCAGGACTATGTATTAACAGACAACGCAAATCGCCAATCTCAGATGTTACATCGATCTTAAAATCATTTTTGTTTTTAGTCATAAAGAGCTATAATCGGGCACAAATCTACCTAGAATTATCTGAACTTAGAGTCAAGAGCAAAGATTCAGGAATCAAGAGTTTTAGATGCTTAAATTATTTGAATTTGGCTATAAATTATCTTTCTTGAATCTTGGTTCTTGTATCTTGACTCTAATAGCTAATTTTGGCGAATGGATTTTATAATTGAAGCCGCTGTTAAAGCCGTTAAAGCCCTATATCAAACAGACCTCAACGCTACAGATATCAATCTGCAGCCCACCAGAAAAGAATTTGAAGGACAAGTTACTATAGTTACCTTCCCATTTACCAAGTTTTCGCGCAAATCGCCGGAACAAACCGGTGCTGAAATAGGAGAGTATCTTAAAAACGAAGTAAAGGAAATTGCAGGTTTTAATGTGATCAAAGGTTTTTTGAATATTTCATTGGCTGGTGACTACTGGCTCGATAAATTCTATAATGAAATACTGCCGGATGATTTTGCTGTATTGAAACCGAACGGCAAAAAGGTAATGGTGGAGTATTCATCCCCCAATACCAATAAACCATTGCACCTGGGCCATGTGCGTAATAACTTGTTAGGTTATTCAGTAGCTGAAATATTAAAGGCTGATGGTTACGAAGTGATCAAGTCAAACCTGGTGAATGATCGTGGTATTCACATTTGTAAATCTATGCTTGCCTGGCAGCTCTGGGGAAATAGCGAAACTCCTGAAAGTACGGGAGAAAAGGGTGATCATTTGGTGGGGAAATATTATGTTCTATTTGAGAAAGAATTGCAGAAACAATTAGCTCCAATTTTAGAGGACATTTTTGAAAATCAGAACTTGTCATTATTCAATGAGACTCAGAAACTTAGAATAGAAGAACATTTTAATAATATTAGCATTCTGCATGATAGGATAAAAAAATCAAAACCAAAAGATATTCTCGAGATTGAGGGAAAGATTGGAGACGAAAAAAGTAAAATAAAAGAAATTGCTAAAAGCCGAACAGCCTTAATGATTGGTGCACAGGAAATGCTTCTGCAATGGGAGAGCGGTAACGAAGAGGTGATCAACTTGTGGAAGACCATGAATCTTTGGGTTTATGATGGTTTTGGCAAGACCTACGATGCTTTAGGTGTCAATTTTGATAGATTCTATTACGAATCAAATACCTATTTATTAGGAAAAGATATAGTTGAAGAAGGACTTGAAAAAGGCGTATTCTTTAAAAAGGATGATGGTTCGGTTTGGATCGACTTGACGGCAGATGGACTTGATCAGAAATTAGTGCTCCGTTCCGATGGTACATCTGTTTATATGACCCAGGATATGGGTACCGCCCAATTAAAGTATAAGGATTTTCAGATGGATGAATCCATTTATGTGGTGGGTAATGAGCAGGATTATCATTTTAAGGTATTATTCCTGATACTGGAAAAGTTAGGCAAATCATGGGCAAAGGGCTTGTATCATTTATCTTATGGTATGGTCGACCTGCCATCGGGCAAAATGAAATCGCGTGAGGGGACAGTTGTTGATGGAGATGACCTGATTTCCGAAATGGAGCAGACCGCTAAGGACCAAACTGAAGCCTTAGGCAAAGTTGAAAACTACAGCGAAGAAGAAAAATCTGAGCTTTATCATACCATCGGCATGGGCGCTTTGAAATATTTCCTTCTGAAGGTCGACCCTAAAAAACGTTTATTATTCGATCCAAACGAATCGGTAGACTTCCAGGGACATACCGGGCCATTTATTCAGTATACCCATGCCCGTATCAGGTCGGTGTTAAGCAGGGCAGAGGCTGGTAATACGCGAAAAGGAATTAAATCATTAGATACTGAAGAAAGAGATTTGATATTGACATTAAGCCAATTCCCGGAAACTATATCACAGGCAGCTGCAGGATATAGCCCTGCTGTAATTGCTAATTATGTGTATGAGCTAGCCAAGGCTTTCAATAAGTTTTACCACGAAAAATCGATCTTACAGGCCGAGGATGAGATCACTAAGCAATTCCGTTTACAGCTTTCTGCTGCATCAGCTAAAGTGATCAAAAAAGCGATGAACTTGTTGGGGATAGAGGTGCCTGAGCGGATGTAACGATATGCAGATGTGTAGATATGCAAATAATTAGATTATCTGCATATTCACACATCTTCGTATTTGCACATTTTAATTATTATCTCCAGTGACCTCTATGCCATGCGTAGCCGCGCGGACTATGATGCCAGCCACCGGCAACCCAGGTGCGGCCTGAACGGGCTCTGGCCCAATGACCTGGTGAATGCACATACCTGCCACCGCTCCATACCCAATCACCTTCAATCCATACGGCGCCTGAATAAGGGGGCGGTCCCGGCTCGTAGACCACATCAGCCGGCTGGTCTGATACATAGTATTCGCCGGCGCATGATGATAGAAATAGCGATGACCCCAAAACGGCAATCAACCCTAATTTTGATATTGTTTTCATCTGTATTATGTTTTATAATAGGTATAACATATGACAAACAAATACAGAAATGGTTTAAATTCTCTTTAGGGTTTGAACTTAGCAGACACAATAAATTCTTTATTTCCTGGAGTGTAAGTATAAAAGCCGTTACCCGATTTGACACCTAAATGTCCAGCTGCTACCATATTGATCAATAATGGGCAAGGTGCATATTTCTGATTGCCAAAACCATCGTACAATACTTTTAAAATTGCGAGGCAAACATCGAGCCCAATAAAATCTGCCAATTGTAAAGGGCCCATCGGGTGTGCCATGCCAAGTTTCATCACCGTATCAATCTCATTGACACCCGCTACCCCCTCGTATAAGGTATAGATAGCTTCATTGATCATAGGCATCAAAATACGGTTAGCCACAAAACCGGGATAATCATTTACTTCAACCGGATCTTTTCCGAGTTCTTTTGAAAGTTGCATTATAGTGTTAGTTACCGCATCACTGGTAGCATAGCCACGGATCACCTCTACCAGTTTCATTACAGGAACCGGGTTCATAAAATGCATGCCGATCACGTTTGCAGGCTTTTTGGTAACT
>Ga0307517_10008232_pt1 | contig 14987 bp, 16 predicted proteins | sample 23_EM_MG_FD_194515 | JGI IMG/M metagenome (GOLD analysis project Ga0307517, IMG submission 194515) | Populus trichocarpa ectomycorrhiza microbial communities from riparian zone in the Pacific Northwest, United States - 23_EM | ecosystem: Host-associated > Plants > Roots > Unclassified | place...
CATGTCTCTCCCTCCTTCTATGCTTCTATGTATCCAGACGAATATTGACGAGCTCGTTTCATGTCTCTCCCTCCTTCTATGCTTCTATGTATCCAGACGAATATTGACGAGCTCGTTTCCTGTCTCTCCATGCTTCTATGCTTCTGTGTACCATGCTCCGATCCAAACTATGAATAACTGTCAGCTGGGGGCTATAAAAACGGTGAGCTCATGATTCATCAGCTTCACCAATCGTCACCAGCGGCAATTGGAAACACTTTCACAACAGCCAGAAACACACGTGGGTAGTGCTTTTGCACTCCAATACCTCCTCGCTGACAATATGTCTTAGACGAAATTTCAGTCCACCACAATGAAAGCACTTAATGTCATGCTCAGCTTAGTTTTCGCAGCTGGCTTCATTGATCAAGCCGCCGGCAAAAGTTGCGACTCTATGTGCGCCGCATGCTGGAAAACGGGCTCCAAGGGTGTAGACACCAAGTTCTCCTGCATAAAAAAATCGGCCGGCCCTGACATCCCTGAAGCGATCGATTGTGGTAATAATTGTCCAGTTGGCTATGAGAAAATGCACTGTGCCAAGGAGCAACGATGCAAGTAAGTAGATCTTTCGCGAAGTGAAAACTAGGACTAATGAAGCATTGCTCAAATAGCTGTAATCACCCTGACCCGACAAAGTGTCGGGATTTTGGCCCATGTGCATATGGATTCACCGCCGACCAATTTACCAGCCACTGCAAACCCGACCCCAAGTTGAAGTAACTAGGAAGGTTCAAATCGCAAAAGGTCTTCTGATTGTATGCGCATCGGTGCATGTCTTTTTCGAGTTTACTATTCCAATAAATTGTGCAAAATAAAACTACAATTTTTATGTCATTGGCCAGAGTGCGGCCGACATCCCACAGCTGGAGATGAGGCGATCTGTTTCATTACATTTATTTGTCTGGGCCGCCGCCTCACGAGCTCACTGACGCCAAACGCCTTTTCCGTATTTGAAAGATTTCTTTATTCTTAAGAAGGGGAATATTCAGGCTGAGGCTGGTTTTCCTACGAACTATGGGTGGCTCTGAACTGAGTCACATCTTGACTCGTCGCAGCTCTATGGCCAACGCAAAGGTCGTGTTTTGTTACATATAGAAAGAGGACGAACAGTCCATTGTTGGCTTAATCTCATCGTCGCCCCCGCTATTCTTTCACATGCGAATGCGTATCCACCAAGGTGTTTTAGATTTGGTCATAAATTTCGTGCACATTGACCGGTGGAGAATCGCTTCACCGACTGGCAATTGCGAAGACGCTTACTAATATGTTCGTTGCTCATTATTTATTCAGTTTAATTCATCTCGTTTTTAAGTAAACAGATACAAATAACGACTTGAAATTACAAAAATTGGTTACCGCACACAGCAGTTCGACATTTAACGAATTGTCGTACATTTCTTCAGCGCTATGACTATTGTTTACCCTTATGAATGTGTTTCGCATTTTCAAGAAGAAACCTCGTCGTTTGGGGCATGTCAGTGATCCGCAGCAAGCGATGTTCCTGCAGCAAGTAGCACTCCTGACACGTCCTCCGATCCCATTGGTGCTGAAATTTTAGTTCAGGGTGTCGATCCCATGACAGCCGAGTGGGTTACTTCCTATTATTATCGATGAACCTCATTGACTTCTGAACAGTGTCGTTTTTGTTCACGGTTTGCGCGGCCACCGTAGAGACACTTGGACCAAGGACAACGTATGTTGGCCCCACGATCTGCTATCGATGGAGGAGGCTTTGTCGCACGTCTGTGTTCTCACCTTGGGATACGATGCAAACATCGTCAATCGGACGCGTCGTTAAATACCCTGTTCCAGCACTCAATCAATTTGGTGCAAGAATTGTCGCGACTGAGGAGAAAAGATGTGGTGAGTGGGATGCGATCGTCAAGAGATTCAATTCATTCACATTTGGGTAGCGCGACCGCCCAATCATCTTTATCGCACACTCTCTGGGAGGACTTCCATATGAAAGTTGATCGACTCATCATCAACTCAAGTTGATCGATTAGTCCTAGGGAGGACTGATAGTTAAAGATGTACGTCTCTGAACTCTTCCTCTGTCAATTTCCCAGCCTTACAGGTCACCCTACAGGCACTCCTATTCGAATCAAGTACATGATACCCACCCGCATCTTGCTCAGATCCCCAACGTTACGCGTAGCATAATATTCAATAGGGAAAGTGGTGGCTTCTGTTGCACGGATTGCCTTGCAGAATCCGCATAGCATTCGCGTGTGAAAGAATAGCGGGGGCGACGATGAGATTAAGCCAATGGACTGTTCGTCCTCTTTCTATATGTACTTCGAAATCAATTCTCAGACGCAGGAGGAAGGACAAAACACCTTTGTATTGGCCATAGAGCTGCGACGAGTCAAGCTGTGACTCCGTTCAGAGCCACCCACTGTAGTTCGTAGGAAAACCAACCTCAGCCTGAATATTCCCCTTTCTTGAGAAATAAAGAAATCTTTCAAATACGGAAAAGGTGTTTGGTGTCAGTGAGCTCGTGAGGCAGGATGAGGACGATGCCCAGACAAATTTAAACGGTATGTATACCTCAATAAGATTCTTGTCGTCCGTTAATTAGGGTGGAATCACACTTTTTTCCAACCCACTGGTTTTATCAACTCATACCCTCCCCAGCTCGAGATCCAGAATAGAATCGGGTGGTAGGGTATAGATGCAGGTTGAACAAATGGTCGGATTTTTCTAAAAGCCCCGATGCTTATACTCCAGCTTTGTTTTCCACATGGGCGCCATAACCGATGATCGATGAGGCGGTAAGTTTATAACTTAACCTGACCTGAACTGACAAAGACTGACAATCACGAGAAGACGACTCTGAGAGTCATTAAGAGACAGACGTACTTGCAACGCCTCGATTGGAACATATTGGCGATGAACTGTGTTATATTCGGTGGTTTAGCTATTATCCACACAGACGTACTACAAGCCGTCGTCATTGGTGGGTGATTTGTATGGTAGCTAGGTAATTTTTGGATTTGTGATTCCGGATCGAGATTCCTAGTGGTCATGTAGGATGTAGAAGGTGGTGTGTAATCGTCCAGACTAGCCTTTAGACGGGTGATAGTAAGATTCTTTCCAGAAATCCATACTGAATAAGCCTCAGTGAGTATTTCTGTAGAACACTCCTGAATTTGGATATAATCTGTTATTCACTTCCTGGTAACCAACCCTTTCCAGTGCGGTCGAAACCCTGGACAGGGACAACAGCTAGCCACACTGTCCTTTTTTCAAAAGTCGAAATTACTGCTGTGATTCGCAGCATTCGCTCACCAGAGAAAGCAGAAGGCCTCAAAGAGCTCGGCGTAAACATCAGATTCAACTCTAAATAAACCAACCTAGTGCTTGCGGTAAAAGACTTCCTAGCAGTACTAGCTCAAAAAGGCAATTTATCCTTGAATTGGAAATACTCACCTCGTGATTTTAGTCTCGTGGACATCAACCGTTAAACATTTCTCGGTTGAAGCCGAAAGCATATCTGAAACTTACCAATCCACAGGATATCCTTTGTCTTGACGAGCAATGGGCAAAACTAAAATCCTAGCTACGGGCGTAACAGGTAAGTATGACTGCATTCCTTTCAATCTATAACCTATATCATCAATCAGGCTACATCGGCGGCTCAGTCCTTAATGAGCTCCTGAAGTCTCTCAACTTCTCAAAAGTCGAAGTTACTGCTGTGGTTCGCTCACCAGAGAAAGCAGAAAAGCTCAGGGAACTCGGCATAAACGTTGTCGTCGGGTCCCATTTGGATACAAAGCTCATGGAGAAACTGGCAGAGGAAACTGACTTGGTGCTCGCCATGGTAAAAGAGTTCTGTTCTTTTGCTTTTCAGGAGATATGACGATTCTCGATGCAGGCCGATGCAGATGCCTTAGAACCAGTTAGGGTCTTATTATCAGGCTTAAAGAAACGTTTTGAGAAAAGTGGCAGTCCTTCAATCTTCATCGAAACGGTATGAAATTATCTTTGACATTCATCATAACATTAACAGTATTGTCACAGTCTGGCATTGGTGAGAGTTAATTGGAATTGCAGAACACACCCCTTCTGAATCTCCGTAGGCGTCGTCGCTGATAAAGCTGCTGGCGACTTCAAAACGGATATTATCTATGATGATGCAAATCCTGATCAGATAGAGTCATTGGCTCCTACTCAGCCTCACCGTGATGTCGACCTTGAACTTTTGAAAGCGGATCGCGAGGGTATGTTGGAGTTCTGACCCGAAGAAATTTGCCCTGAAGCCTTACTTGTAGGCTATATTAGGGCATACTTTATCTTACCTTCCACAGTCTGGGGTATCGCTGAAGGAGTCCTTGTTGAGCGCGGGATCCAGAATCCGTTCTCACAGCAGATTCCTACGCTAGTCCGGGCATCATTGGCCCGTGGAAGGGCTGGCATGGTGGGTAAAGGAAAGAACATCTGGCCCAATGTACATGTCAAGGAAGGTACGAGTTGACCCAACTAGAATCGGAGTAGCGGTTGGTTGACAAAATTGACAAGTGGCGGACCTTTATATTCTTCTGCTTGACCGATTGCTTCAAGACCCCGACCGAGTGGCCCACGGTCGTGAGGGATTTTATTTCGCTGAAAACGGGGAACATACTTTGTATGAGGTCTCGAAGGCCATTGGTGAAGGTCTCGTGGCTATTGGTAAATCTCCAGATGCAGAGCCATCCACTTTCAGCAGGGAAGAAATCGACAAATATTTGGTGAGTGACAAGATAGACGTAGCTGTCCTTGAATTCGTTTGACCTTTTGTGATAGGGACACGCTGCGGCCTTTGGTTCAAACAGCCGTGCCCGAGCAAATAGATCCAGGGCTCTAGGTTGGAAGCCAACTAAAGGGAAGAGTGATTTTATTGCCAGCATCAAGCCTGAAATCGAGGCTTTGTCCAAAAAGTGAAATGAATTCTCCTTATCCTGTAAAAATCTAAGTAAAGTGAGTACAGCATATTCTTTGCAACTGCACCTGCTTATTATGACAATCAGACGAGACCTGGATTCGTTGCAGAGCACAAAGGTCAGGTTGGAAGCCAATTAGAGATGGAACTTCAACCCAACATGAATCAGTCCGATTGAAATCGTTGATAGCGCATCTTGTCTGTATTGTGAATGTGTTATCTCCTCCTGTGAAAATTATGGAGATTTCTATTCCAACAATTCTTTTACAACCGCATTTGTGTTGCGGGGAAGCTAACTGGCTCAGTCGTCTTTGCTGCTTCACCAAAAGCTAACTGGCTCAGTCGTCTTTGCTGCTTCACCAAATGACAACAGTCCAACGTAGGGCATAATGTTATATTTAAGCGAATAGTTTGCTGGCGGGGCATTCCTGAAGTAGGTAAATTTTCAAAAAAGGAGTCACGACAGAAATTTTTGAAGTACGAACTTGAAATTGGACGAGATGTCACGGAACATATATTTATTCTTGCCAATGTAATTGATGAACGCGTCTTCTTTTCTCCGCACTATACGGTCCCAAATGACGACTTCATTTTTTACCTTGAATGGGAATTGGTCAACGAAGAAAGTAGTGACTGAATGACACGAACCCCTTGTGCATTCTCGTATTCTGCTTCAAGATACAAGAATAACTGTTTTGTATTCCAATGGAACAGCGGGGACAAGTCTGTAAATTTCAATATTACGAAGTAGATTTCAAAGCACAGCAACCCGACCGACCTGCTGAAATATTGAACTGAACAAATGCAAGTTCTTGCTTTTGATTGGGGTAACGGCGGGCATTAGATGACACACTAAGGAAAGAAAATCAACCATAACCTTTCTTAGGGATACAAAGAATACTCACACTTTGACAGACGAAATCGACAACTCTCCCTTGGGATCGGCAGTGAACAGGAAGGATGAAAGCGAAATTGCGACCAAAAGTGCCATTAGACACGATGAAAGAAATGCCGAAACATTGTTTAATCTCGAGACTAAGTTGTGCATCTGTCTCTAGGGATAGGTTGCAGACGTTGGGTAAGAGTTCAATACACGTTGTGGTGGTTGGGGACAACTGCAAGTTCCGGCCCGGACAAAATTCCTCACTCCGAGTCCTCCTCGAATCTCGATGTCTGCACAAGAGCAGCCATTGCCACCAACCCCACTCCACCTTTTCAGATCTCATTCTTTTCCCGTAACTGCCCTTGCTTTGTCTGACGATAATGAACGAATATACTCTGCCGACTCATCTGGAAAAGTTGCAGTGACGTCCTCAAGATCCTTACGGGCTATAGCGATTTGGAATGCCCATAAAGATTCTGTTTTAGGAGTGGAAGAATGGGATAATTTCATAATAACGTTGGCTTGTTTCTTTTTTAAACCCACCTCATCCGGATGTTGAGTCCTATAACCAAGGCATGGGAGGGATAACAAACTGCACGTCTGGAACCGCCTTGAGGAGTTACCATTCTCTCAAAGGATTGGCGGCTCTGCGCATTTGCCCGACCTTCAAGCACCATCACTATGCTACTCTATAGATGTCAATGCTCTCAATTTTTGTCGTTTCTCATTGCTCAGGCGGACTTCGGTGGTGAAGGACACTATCACTAGCGAACGAAGTGCTCTGGTTGCCGTCCCGAACCTCGTCGATTCATCTACTGTACGATCCCGACTGTCCCAATGCTTAACTCGTTATTTATTAATTCACAGGTCGATATCTGGTCCTTACCCTCAAAAGATCGAGTCCATGCTGCCATTGGTCAGGAGACGAATAAACCTATATTATCCTCGACCCAAACTAGCAGAAATTCTGCAGGTCAGTCACTCAGGTCGCTCATACATACGTCCCTTGAAACCTTAATTTGCAGGCATCGTGATGGGAGTTCACCTCTACGAGCAAGCAACCTCGAATACACTGGCTTCGTCTGAATCAAAAGATCTCCGGCTTCTGGCCGGCTATGAGAGCGGGGGTGTAGTCCTCCGTCAGTTCAACCGAATTGGAAGAGAAACTTCTGTGGAAGGGCATGGCTGGGACGTGATCTGGAAAGTAAAACTTCACGCCGAAACGAGCATGTATTTTGTCATTTGGAATATCTTATATTCTGATTCAAAAATCGTACATAGTAATGGCTATGCGAGTCTCAAGAGAAAACACGTTCGCACTTTCAGTCTCTGCAGACCACTTGGTCGGTCGATACGACCTTACGGTTTGAAACCCTTTTTCTTCACAACCGCTTCAGTTAGCTGAACATTTGAAATAGACTGATAACCCGTCAGAAGGTCATGGAGTCATTTATCGGACGATGCATCCGGGGAATGGTTCCTTGGCAATACGTGATGATGGCAGAGTCTGCGCCGTCGGCGGCTGGGATGGAAGGTTCGTAAACTTCTCTAACACTGTTGTCAACTGACGTCTACTCGCAGAGTTCGATTATACTCAACCAAGTCATTCAAGTCCCTTGGCACATTAAAATACCACAGACAGGCTGTGCGGTGTTTAGAATTCGCACGAGGATTCAATACAAAAGTGGCGGGGCTTCTCATTTCAGCGGAAGGCGACGAGGATGAGATGAGCATAACAGAAAAATTAGAGCGGTCTAGGTGGTTACTCTCAGGATCAAAGGATTGTAGAGTGTCTACGTGGTTATTGATCGAATTTTCGAAATAAAGCACGAGATTTGAACATAACTCATGATGGCTAAAAGAGAATGTATCTAAGAAAAGCACCCAGCATCCCTCATAGAAATTTACATTCAGAAGATCCACCTATAGCAAACCAACGTTTCGTAGTTCTCTCATCAGATCCTCTTCGCGCCGGACTATCTGGCTCTGAGGCTCTGATGTTGGAAGGGGTGAAGGATTTTGTTCGCGGCGCTGGCGGTCGCCAGGCGGAAACTCGAAAAGCTCTATATTGACGGCGGTCGGCTGATCAGCGTTGGACGAGTTTTGAACCGTTCTCTCATATCGCTTCACCCTCCAGAACCCCAGGGTGGATGTAAGAAGAAGGAACCACCCTAGGCAATAAAGATTAGCATTTAAAATACAGATTGCGGTGATAGAGTTACCTAATGTCATAAACAAGATCGAGAGCCAATCTCTGGAGGTGATAACCGGCACTTCGACGCTAGGGGGGTCATTCTGCGGTTCCCCGGACACGACTGGTTCCCAAGTTCCATGAACTCCTTGTCCACCTGATGCTTCTGGCGGTGTCATGGAGTTTGCCAACTGTGTAGAAAATCCATACTGGATGAGGGTTAGTCCAAGACCGGCACGGGACCCGTATTTTGCTGCGTGTGTGGTATGGAGGAGGTAGGTGATAAGGAAGCCAATGAACTGGAAGAAGAAAGATATGAATGCGGTACCGCAAAACATGAAGAAAGATCCGGTAGGTAGGTCTTCAATGTAAAGGCCTCCCTCTGAAAGGAGACCAGGTGCATGTATCGTGGTTTCCCAGTACGGAGGAACGGCATCCGCTTGTGCCTCCTGGTATGACTAATGAAAGGGGTTGCAAAATGAGTTTCAAAAAGTGTCGAAAGAGAACGAAACATACTGGAGGAGTATCCTTTTGTGTTTCTTCTGGAACAATGATGATTTCGCCGTTATCTGCCTGAACAGTACGCGCAGGTTGTGGCTTTGCAACCACGTTTGCAAAGACACCGTCATTGCCACGACCTGTCGGCGTCATGTGGTGAGACTCAGTGGCAACGGGCTGGTACTGAGAGGGAAGAATGGCACCCAGCATTCTCCTGAACAACGACTGTTTCGGTTGTGGTCTGTCGATTGGCGAATTTGGAAGAACCCCATTGGAGTTGCCGAAATCATTGGGTCTGGCCTGCTCAGACAGAGGTGGAGGGGATCCTGGAGGAGGGAAATCGTATTCACGCTCAAAATCGTAGGTTGGTATTTGATTTGGAGTAGGTTGCTGGATGGAAGACGAAGATTCGGCATGACGGGTCTCCTCGTCGATGGTGAGCGGTGTCATTTCATTGTCAACATCATGGTGCTCGTTGTTCAGATCGAAAGCATCCTCCATCTCACGTTCCGCGTCCGGTGCAGACCGTGGGTTGGGCAGGGGTGCGTATCCCGTCGGGGGCATGATGGTGGTCGGTATCACGAGTGTTTTTCCAATTCCAGTAAGTCTTAAATTATATCTCACAATCATACATAACGTTGTCAACTTGTTGTCAACAGAGTTTCCAGTGCTCGAATGACAAATATATGGGTTGAAATATGATAGACCTCGTCACCTATTCGATGCGGACTCGTCACATTAGCAAATGTCTTCGCCTACTCGGGGTGCCATAGTTCTGCTTATGAACCAAAAGATATGGACTGCCTCAATGCAGTTCACACTGATGTACGGGCCCATAACGACCCGGGAATTCCTGTGTCCAGCGTTCAATTCCTATTTTCATAGGAGAAAGAAACGTACACGAACTTTAATTCTAGCCATGTATAGTGAGGTGTTACATGTCATCAACACTCCACTGGTAGCTTTCGGCGCCTTTGCGTTTCTTAGAGTTGAGGGTCTGGAAGTATTTCTTCTCGAATCCGCTACTCCGATCTACACATAGCCCCTGAGTTGAAATCAAGGATAAAAATCAAGGATACATACCGACTCCATCCCATCTATAACCTGGCTTAATGCCAAATCTGTTGGGAGGGGGGGGAGGCCCTGTGTATTCTGGTTTCCGAGGGCCTTTGTTTTTATTTTTCTGAAAGGAAGTGGGTGTAAGTAAGTTGCAGGTAAAGGGAAAGTGGACGAACCGTCAGGAATCGAGCAGCAGGATCATTCCACAATTCTCTCGCCTTCAATTCTTCATTCAACTCCTTGTCATCAGCATGCCTCGCAAACGTCGTAGTCTTATGCTTTTCTAACTCCTGTCTCCTCTTCTCTGCCTCGTCTCGCTGGACCAGTCCCTTACCCCATTCCATCTTCTTTGCATCTCTTTTTTCCCTCTCCCGCTTCAAACGTGCAGCTTCCGCTTTCGCAGCCCTTGTATCAATCACCTTTCCAGACGAGTCGCGATATACAGTCTCGTGCGCAAGAGCAATCTCTTCTTCCGTCAAGTTGCTCATGGCGTCGACTACGTTATTCTGTGGAAGTACCCTCTTGAGTTCCTTTGGATTCATAAGACCACCAACGATAGTATCGACCACCACAGGTTGTTCATCCGCAGCCGGCGGCGGACTCTCTTCTTTCACTTGCATACCACCAACACCCTCGTCGATAGTAATCCAGTTTGACTCGGTCGCGGAACCTGCTACCTTCCGCTTTTTGAACCCTCTATCCTTCTCCACAACTGCCTCAGCCAGATCTTCGTCTTCTTCTTCTTCCCTTTTCGCATCGCCCCATCCCCCATCGTCGTCGCGAATCACCACTCCACCCACCGCCTGTGTTAATTCCTTTGCTTTCCGTTTCTTCTTCTTTTGCGGGGCAGTCTTGGCGAGAATTGCATCGGCCTTGGGGCCTGACATGTATTTCTCTGCCAAATAGGCTTTAAGGTTCGACATGGTCGTGGTCAAACGAGCGAGTGGTGAATAACTAACAGAAATAGTTACTTGGATCTTATTATGGTATATTTGGCCCCCTGATCTGACTTGATACACACTCAGCAGCTTGGTGCCAGTGTCAAGTAAATACTTATGTACATCAAGCGCGACCCCTTGTATTCGGTTTACCGAAGCAAAAGGCCTTCAGGGCTTTGAGCAGCTTTGAGTGTTATTGGGCGGCATACTGGCGGCATTCAGGATCGTGCCTCGGCCCGGATATCCACAACGCGGGAACTACCTTCCTAATTTTGATATCTTTGATGCGCCTCTTCTTGTCTTGACCTTGAAAGAGGGATGCTCTAGTCGAGCTAATCCCAATCCTGTTTCCCCCTACTTTTTCAATAAGTATGTCCTCTGCACAAGCGACACCATCCCTTGCAGAACGAGGGGACATCCACAAGTCCTGCAAATCTATCGAAACGCTCTTGAACATCCTAAGTGAATACTGCGAAGCAGCAGGCGCTGTGGTTCCCTTGCAAAAGAAATTGGCAAAGGCTCTCAAAGATGCCGCTAGTTCTAAAGCTACTGCTGAAATAGCTTGTGAGTCTGTTGCTGCCGTCCATTAATCATGCTTGAATACTCACATATTTTAGCAAACGTCATGTTGGCTAGCGCAAACGTATTCGACTCTCTGTCAGATATCGACTCGAAGTTTTCGAAGACCCTCGATAAAGAGTACGACATGATCAGTGACGAAGTTAAGAAATCGTTCAAGAAATTGACTGTGAGGTGGTACCTTATCTCACTCTTAATAAATATTCATGTTCCATCTCCAGAAAGAAGAGAAGGTACACGATGAGAAGATGTCAGCTGCAAACGCAAAAATTAAGCAGGCTGGTGAGTTTTAGACCCAACTCCGTCTGTCGTTGCCGAATAGACGGCGGTTTCGTAGGCCAAATCTACGAGAAGAAGGCTAAGAAAAAGACTTCTGATGCAAATGAGGAGCACGCACGATACATTAATCTTATAAGCACGCTGGGTCCAGAACTTTCGCAAGATAAATAGTTCGTCTGCTTTTCCATTTCTCGTCGCTATGGGCTCTCATTGGCCGCTAGTAATCATGCTGTAGGAATGAGCCAACGGCACACCACTATGATCTATGGTGTTGCTTCTTGCCTTGCTCGTCTCGCAGATCTCGAGTGGCAAAAGTCCTGTGAATGCGTTCGACGGTTTTCACCATCTATAGGACCACTTGGCAGTCTAAGATCGTTATGTGAAGGAGGATGGACTGGGCCTATTCCTCCCGATTTACCCGACACCATTCCTGGTGACATATTACCACCACAGGCTGAAGCGAATACGAGGCTTGGGGCTATCGAAGAAATCGCCGAACATCAACCAGCATCGACTGGCGCCTCAAATTTACCTTTGTTAAATGGGTTCGATTCACTGGCTGCTAACAAACAAACATGGATACCCACAAACGCCATTCCGAATCCCTCTCTCACCACTATGTCTGGTGATACCCTACAGCCTCCGACGGCTTCCTTCGTGGACCCTAACACGGGGTCGGTTCGTTCGCTATCCGCGTTCCCAACTCCCCCTACACACTTCCCTCTTCTTCCATCACGTCAACAGCAGCAGCAACCAATATCCCCATTAACAAACCGGTCTTCTACCTCTCTTCTTGAATTTCCTTCAAGGAGCCCGCTTGCTGATTCCCCAATATCCGTCCATGATGATTTCTCTTATAGAGGAACTGGTTATACTCAACAGTCTAATTCCGCTCAAATTTCAGCCCCATCTCCAGCAGAACAAAACGTTGATGAACAACCAGGGATACTTGAAGCTAATTTTGACCAGGCTCCTACCAGGGAGACTGTTACTCGTCGTCCATTACCTCACCGTTCCCAGACATCCCTACCAGCAGAGTCTCCACCGCGTAACAATCCCCTTTCACATTCTCCACTTACCGCGGAAACTAAACCTCTAAATCTAAGATCGCACCGAGACAGAGAGTCCCCAACAACGAAAGAATTTGGTGTTCTGGGTCACAATAACCTACCCTCTCCGACGAAGTCCAGGACGATGGACAATTTCAAGTATCCAAGGTCAATTGAGAGAACGGATACTGGCGGCACTAGCTGCACTGGCAGCATCGTCGCTGCCATGAGAAATCGTTATGATAACAATGTATGTAGTTATTTTCAGTGTTTACCCATAAAGTTGACGTATCGTTAAAAGTCTGGTTCGACATCCCCTCCCCCTCGAGATCTACCCCGACTGCCATTACATGCCAACAACATGTCAGCTCGTTATCAAAGTCATGAAACCCAACGTTCTCCTAATTTGAGAACCAATTCGCCTCCAGTATCACGACAACAATCACTGCCTCTCCTTGAAACCTCAGCACGCCAAGTACGAGATTCATACCCGACCGCGCCCAATAGCTCAGACGAGGAACGTCGCCGTCAACAAAGGGAGGACGAGTTGGCCGAAATAACGCGAAAACAAAGGGATCAGGAGTTAAGAGACCGAGAGGTCGAACTGGATGCGAGGGCTCGTGAGTTGGAGAGAGACAAAGCTCAGTTCCAATCCCTACAGTCAAACAGAGAGCAACAAGATGCGGGACACGTCCGTGAAAACGCTGATGGATATGACACACAAACTAGGCCAGGGCAACTAGGTCTGCACCCTCAAGAGAGACGTGTGTCTCTTCGTCATCAACTTCAACGGCCCCTGTCAAGGATGGAACTAGATGAACCACAGAGTTCTTCATCACGGGCCCTGCCATTGAGGCCCCGAACACAAGAATCGTATACACAGCATCTGGCCCCTCCACCCCCGAACAATAATCTGCATACACCTCCGGCAACCCTGCAATCCATCCATTCTCCCAAACCTTCACACCCTCCTTCGCCTCTTCTTCAGTCCGAGGCCCATCTCCAGGACACACGGACTTCGAACCGATCCCGCGAAGATCTGTCCCGTTCCTATCCCAGTACGAGCACGTCCTCGGTTCATGCCCCATTTTGTGGCTGCGAGAATTGTTCTATAAACAAGTACCGAGAACCCAGGAGTCCACAAAACTCTCAAAATGAGTCAAGGCGTTCGGAAAAGAAACTTGGCACTGGATGGATCAGGAGGCTTAGTATTCCTGTTAGCAATATGAAGAAGCATCAAAGCAGCAACAGCATTGAGATTGCAAAGAGTCCCAACAGAGGAGTGGGGTTGTTCTCGTTAGATAGCAAAAAGAACATGAGTGCAACAGGATTGGGTGTAGAGGAGGATGGGAAGTTGGGAAGAACAGGCGGAATGGCTCTTGGAAGACGAAGTTACGATTTTGCTGGAATGAACCATCGAAGCATGACCAACCTAAATCTGCGATAAGTGAATTTTTGATGCCTCTTGTGTAATTGCTTTTAATCTATTGTAACTTGTATTTTTTGGAACATTGCGTATGGCTTAAAACGCAGGTTGTACTTGTGACTTCTCTGGTTCAGAGTGTACATGCTTATTCACTTCTTCTGTAGGATATCTAATGTATACATGTTGCTATAAAACCTTCTCTAAGTCAGCCTTGAGTGATTTCAGTACATCTACTGCTGCCTTGATCTGCTCTTCGAGTTCTGGCGTCTTCGGCATCTACCCCTTCAGCTCCCTGACGATTCTGCCCTGTTCGGTGACTTTCGCCTCGATTGCACTCGCCTCTAGCGACTTAGGGCCACCTTCTTCCCTTTCTTCTTGGATCCAAGGGCAGGCTCTGGAGCTGGAGTGACATTCCCCCCGAATTTGGCACTGTCCGCCAACTTTTCTTCGATCTTCTTAAACAAGTGCTCTGGTGTCCCGATCGTATGGCCTGCCAATATCCTTGGAGAGGACATCAGGGACAATACGAGCAGGGGCGTTTAACTGAGACAAAATCGCTTCGGATGTCGCGGGCATGAAGGGATAAATGAGGACGGAGAGTAGATGATGTTCACGGCGCGAGAGATAACTTGGGCGTATTGGATCTGACGCCATCAATGCTTTGCCATTTGGGAGCTCATAAGTTTTTTACCATGCCAATCCATATGATGGACCTTCATTCCCTCCATGGAAGTTCTTGATAAAATTCAACCACAAGGGCCCAAGGGGAAAAGGGGATCTTCATTCATATCCCTATCAATATTGCTGTTTCGTACACAATTTTAAAGGATTTCTTTTTGAATACAAGTGTGACTATACATAATACAATCAGTGAATTCTCCTTGTCCTGGCCCACAAACTCTCCTCTCTAATACCAAGCACATATTGATCAACTTTCCTAGCCCATTCCTTTTTGGTGGTATCCCCTTCAAAAGGCTGCATTTTAAAGTTATTTGAGATGGTTTCTGCAAGGGGGCACCGGCATCAAAATCCCGGCTCCCGGGTCGGTTAGTTAGTCCAGGTCTCGGCCTCGAAAAAAAAATTTGGACTTTACCCTATAAATGTCCCAAAACGGTCACCGTGGCC
>Ga0307517_10008233_pt1 | contig 14986 bp, 10 predicted proteins | sample 23_EM_MG_FD_194515 | JGI IMG/M metagenome (GOLD analysis project Ga0307517, IMG submission 194515) | Populus trichocarpa ectomycorrhiza microbial communities from riparian zone in the Pacific Northwest, United States - 23_EM | ecosystem: Host-associated > Plants > Roots > Unclassified | place...
CACTTGCCTGGAACTGCCAGCCACCATCTCTTGTCAGGCAGGTACAGATTAGCTTGAAAACTTGCAATGGTTCAGCAACTTACATGACCGGGGCTTGTGAGGCCGTGTTTTTTTTTTCTTTTTTAAATGAATTTATTCTTGTTTTAAATTAATCTTTTTTGGGTTTTTTTTAATTATATTGATATATTGATACTAAAAATAAATTTAAAAAAACTATTATTTTAATATATTTTTAGATGAAAAATAACTATTAGACCCTGTTTGGTTCCGTGGTTGCGTCCACGTTTAGTGCGTTAAGAATTTACAATGTGTTTGGTTAACAGCTGACCACAGTTTTTGATGCATGGGTCCCACACAAATGCGCGTTCCAAACGCAGGGTTAGCAAAAGCAAGTCTGCCTTGCTTTTGCCGTGGCTATTGCTCAGAAAACGTTGCTGAAAATCAATTCACACCTGCTTTTAACTCCATGCTCTCCTGAGATCGACACTTTTTTTCCTGTAAACAAAAGACTTTCCTTGCCCGAGCTAACAGCTCTGTTCCCTTCCCCTCTGTTAAACTCGATCTGGACGAAGATTGACGAACAGACACTAAACGGAGGATTACCCACAAACAATTTGAGGTCTTGAGAGAAACTGTACTCGTCCCCATCACTCAAGAAATCCTCTTCCTGTCCGAATTCAGATGAAATGACAATATTTTTTAGAAACCGAGAGGACAGAGGCTGTTGCTGGTGTTGAAAGGAGAGAAGGAGAGAAACGGGCTTGAGAGAAGAAGTGGAAGAATGAGATAGAAAAAAGAGTGAATTGGGTTTGCTGTGGAAAGATTTTATGGTATTTGGGTGATTGAGCGATGGGAGGACTGGTGAAGAGTCAGATGTTGCAGACACTGTTTCTCTCTTGTGTGTCTTGGCTTAGTTTTGAAATGAGATAAGGTTTTTGGATGAGGAACGAACGAGAATATATATATATTATTTTCAGTAATTTTATAATCAAACCTCTCACAAAAAATATATTAATCAAACATAATAAATTGTATTTTTTCAATTATAATTTCAACCGTAATTTTAACTAAACACTTTAAAATTACACGCTCAAAAAATTATGAAAACTGTAGTTCTTATCAGATGAATTTTATACGTAATGGAATTATAAATAGTTTAATGAAATAATAAAACATATTTTATATAAAGTATTATTTATTTCATGATATAATAGGAGTAATTATTTCTACAATATTTAAATTTAAAACCATCAATATTAATATATATTTTTAAAAATTATTTTATAACCTCAATTTCAAAAGCATTCTTAACCAAACACATTAAACTATTTTTTTTTCAACCTCAATTTCAACCACAGTTTTAACCAAACATCTATTTTTTCAAACCAACCTCAACTAAAAGTACTTTTTATAAAACAGCTTTTTTCAAACCACAACCACAACAGCTACCGCAATACCAAACACACTCTTAGCCTGGGTTGCCATTGCCTTCTCATGGCTTCAGTTCGTTCTCCTAGTTCTTGTCACAATCTATAAAGCTTATGTTTAACATGAATGTTTTTGTAGTATGGTGGGACCTCAACCAAAATTAAAAATCAATTAGATCTTGTTTACTTCCCTATTCACATTAATTATTATTACTATTCTTTTTTATTTTTATTATTATATTAGTTGGTAAGAGCATCATATTATTTATTTTTTTTAAACAACCTCAAAAAATATTTTCTATGCTAATAATACAATGTATTAAGAAAATAAATTCCTTTAAATCTCGAATTCAAGATGATGATGGATAAGATAAAATAAAATTTTATAAACCCTTTTTACGAGCTTAACTAACTAACTTCATGTATATTTAATATTATAATACATGTTACTTTTTTAAAATATTTTTTATTTGAAAATATACTAAAATAATATTTTAAATTTTAAATTTTTATCTGTTACACCGGCTTATTAAATTATTAAAAAAAAATAAAAAAATCAATTTAATATTTTTTCAACCAAAATATACTTTTAAAATGTATTCAAAATACTATATAGTGCTTTCATACCATAAAAATCATTTTGTAAGAAAAATATTTCTTTTCTTAAAAAATCCCTCAACCTATTTCGTACCATTAAAATCATTTTGTAAAAAATGTTTTTCTAAAAAAAAAAAAAAAAAAGTCTAAAGAAGAGAGAGAGAGGCATTACTCAATCAACGGTAAAAAAATAACTAATGTTAGGTTAGCTTAACCATAGACAAAGGTCAACTACTATTCTATAACAGTAAAAGGGCAATATGGTCATAAAAACTCTTTAAAATCTTAACATCTCTTGACACGCTCACTTCTTCAGTCACAACTTTCTTGTACTTCTACTTTTAACTGTTCCCCCCTCCCTCCCTCCCCCCCTCCCTCCTTGTAATATTTCAGTGTTTTTAAGATTTCCTTTTGAGTCAACTTTTGTGTATTTGGATCTGAGCAACGAAAGATATTATTATTATTTTTTTCACTGTAAGTGATTGAATTTTAGTTTTATCTTTATGGGTTCTTTTTTCTTGTTTTGAGCCTTCCTGTTTTTGCTTGATGTTTGTTGGATTTTTGTTGAATTTGTCTCTGGTTTGAGTTGTTTTTTTGGTTTTATCTTCTTTTTGCTTGATGGGTTTTCGTTTTTCTGTTTGGTAATTGTGAAAGTTTGGTGCTTTGGTTTGTTTTAAGCTTAAAGTTTCCAAATTTCAGTACATGGGGTTTGATGGATTCAGGAGAGAATTTGGATTGCCCTTCTTGCTTGATGAGAATAATCAATATACATAGAGATGCTAATTTCTTTGATTTTGTTTTTTTTGGTATCTTCGATAATTTTCATGTGATAGAAATGCTGAAAGTTCAGCTCAGCTTATTTTGGTTATAGTTATCTTTACCATACTTTCAGTTGGTAGAAAATGGCAGAACAAGAAAGCAGAATATGATGAAAATTCTTGTGTTTCTTGTTGATGTCGAGGGAAGTTTATGAAGCTCAGTTATGGAGTGCAATTTAGTTGTAGTTTTGTGCTCGTAAACAAAAATCATCTTGTCAAATTTGATAGCCAAGGTTTAAGCTTGTAGAGGTTATTTATGAGTTTGTTCCACATTTTTACTTCTTATTGTTCACCATCTTATTGCATTTCTATCTGATTGCATTTTGTACCATTTAGCTCATGTTTCTTGTTTTTCATGCTACCCTTTGCAGGAAATCTGGGCATATATACTTATAGTAGATATCTGTGAATAATTCATTAGTGCACTGAAGGGAAACAATATGCCTTGGTTGAGTCCACCAGTTGACGTGATCCGCAAAGTTATGCGTTTGAATTTGTATTGCAGGGTTATTCTGTAAATCACCTTTCCAGTGAACTTCAATCTTTGAGACTCTGGGCTTCTTGTTCCTTACAAAATTGTTAATGGGATCTAATCACTTTTTCATCTTTTATTGTGATTTTTATAGGATTAGCTGAAAAGATAACAAGAAAACAATATAACTTTCCTTAGTTTCTCTTTTTGTTCGATCTTCATTCTGTTTTTCCAATTCAAGTTTTCTGTTTCTACGGCGTTTCTTCCTCTTTTTTTCTGCTATTCTAAGTCCAGCCCATCTTTGATCTTTGTACCGAGCTTTTCCTTGCCCTGCTTTCGATTATTAGGCAGTTGCTCCGTGTTGTAACCTACATCTGGATAGTTTTGAGTTTTAAGCGTTCAAAAGAAGTTATGGTGTGCCAAGCAGCTAGTCAAACAAGATTTCGGGCATTGAAACACGAGAATGGAAGTGCTGGAAAACTAACAATTATAGTTAGAGTTATTGCATGCTATCAACCATTGCAGGATTGTCAGGTTAGTGTAAAACATTTAATGCTTCCTTTATTATTTAACTGTTTGCGCGATGCAACTAATTAGCAGTTCATAAGAAAGTATTTTTGTCAAAGAATTGAATTGTATATTTTTGCTCTTATAGTCCATGGCTTTCTTTTTGCTCCTTGTTTGGTGGCGATACTAATTCATTCCTTGTTTCTGGTACTTTTTTGCAGGCTGAATACTTCCGTCATTTGCTTAAACCTGTCACGTAGATTGATTCCACGTTTCTGTTATAGTATCAAACTGGAATTTGTAGTTTTTCCTTTTCCTTTTCTTGTTCCTAAAAGAAGCAGCAATTAATTCCGCATTGCAAATCAAAGCACAACTCTTGGTATGTTTGCGATATCTTACCACTGGGTCTGAAGCTAAAATGATAACAGGTTCTTTTCTAGACACTAATTTATTTTCTCTCTTTTATTTTCATCTACAGGTAATTATTTTGGTTGGATGGTTAAGGCTGAAGGTTCTTGGCTGTTTCCACCACTTTCTACTTGGCAATCACCAAATTTCAATCGCATGACCACATCTTTGGATCCTGCGCAACTACAATGTTTGCCAGCATGTATGAACCCTGGCACTTACATGACGTCTGCAAATATGTCAATGCCAGGGTTAGCAGTTCCAAGCATTCCAAATTTTGAGACACAACAAGGCAATGAAACCTACGGGTTGCCTCCGTGTTTACCCCCTCACTTCCAGAATTTTCTTCCTGGTACAAATCCATATGTCAAAGAAAACTTGTCTGTGTTTTCTTATGGGCTTGGTAGGGGAGGTGTGCCAAATCCAATTGTTGGATGCCAGAGAAGGTTCTTCATTTTCGATCAGTCTGGGAATGAAAAAAGGTTGATGTATAGTTCCTTTGGACTTACTGTCCCAAAACCAACTACAGCTGATGCAAAGCCAATTCCTGGTTATTTTAACTACAAAGAATATGCAGCAAAAATGGACCAGATGAAGCTGAAGTTACACGAAGTATCAGACGAGAATCACTTTAGTGGTGAAGAAACTGAGATGCACGAGGACACTGAAGAAATCAATGCGTTGCTAGACTCGGATGGCGATGATTATGATGAAGATGATGGTGGAAGTGACGATGACGATAGTGATGATGATGAAGTAAGGAGCACTGGTCACTTTCCCATTCTGATTAAAAGTCACGGGACGCAAGAACAAGTAGAGGAAATAACAGAGGAAGTTACTAGTTCTGATGGTCCAAACAAAAGGCAGAAATTGATCGATGGCGGGTACAAAAAATCATCTCCAGTAGACACTGCTAGTTCAGTGAAAGTGGAAAGATTTCTCGGATATGACAATGGATATGACAGTGATATGGGATCAAGCTATGCTATAGGCCAAACCCAAAAAGAGGGAATGGTTTCCATTTTGGGCAGCAAGCAATTTAGAAAGGATAAGATTCATGCAACCTTGAAAATTCTGGAGAGCATAATCCCTGGTGCAAAGAATAAGGAACCGTTGTTGGTCCTTGATGAAGCTATAAATTACTTGAAGTCTCTGAAGCTCAAAGCCAAAACGCTTGGAGTGAACTATCATTAAGTCTCATTTCCTCATTCCATGGTAGCATGTTCGCTAAAAAGTGGAAGGAAGGAAGAATGAACGAAAGGTAGCTACTCAAGAATTCTTGGTTTGAATGATTGATGAGTTTGAAATCACTATATTAGCTTTTTTTCTCATGTGGGGGCTCTTTTTCCAACTTTTTTTCCCCTCAAGGGCTTGTATATAATGGGCCAATAAAAGGAGAGAAATAGTGGGATGATATGGCTGTTTTGCTTGCAGAAGGTGAAGAAAAAATGGGTTTTGTTTGTTGACCAGAAATGATTATCTTTTAGCTTTATTGTGGATTAAAGGTTAACAAAAGTCTCAAAGGATTTGAACGCGTGGGTTGATTGTGTAGAGGTGGGCTGTGCTGTAAATGAGGACTTCCTTTTCTTCAAGTGTTGAGAACCCCCATGGATTTAGTGCATGCGCGTTAGGTAATTCGGGTCCCACTATCCACCCTTCCCTTTTCTTTGATTTCATGCTTTTGTCTTGGTCTCTTTAAACTCACACAAATCATTCTGGTATTAAACTCTCATTAAAAAGTAGCAGTACAATGAAAACTTCTGGTGTGGGATACTACTGTGGAGAAGCTTAGTGGTTAATCATCAATTGTTGGGGTCCACTCTTTGATCAAATGTTCTTAATAAAGTCTTGTTTGTTTTCACTCATTCCATCCTGGCTTGCCCATGGTCTTGCACAGTATTGGGACATGTGACCATAGTTATGTAGTGTGAAGTCCTTTAATGCCCTACCATGGGTTTGTCAGATTTGTATGCATTGACACTTGCAGTGTAGAACCATGTGATTGATGGTAGTAGTAGTAGTAGTAGTAAAGTGCTTGAGTTTGAGTATGTTTATCTTTGCTGTTCTTTTGTTGTTCGTCTTGTTGTCTTATGCATCGATGTTTTATGTGTGTCTGTAATGGATGAAGTGAATAAGATTCTCTTGCTGTGGAGATGGATGTCATCCTTTGAGTTGTGGCAGATGAGTGGTGTAGGGACAAGTGGATCTTGAAGCTGATTTCATGGTAATGTCTTTGCATGTGTTCTGCCACTGTAATAATATGCACTTACGGTGTCAGAAAAATGTGTGTTTTGACGCCATGTTAAAAGATAAAAGCTGGCTCACCACTTCACCATTTTCTTGCAAAGAATGAAATAAGAATTCGGACTTTTCATAGCTTTTCCTTTTAAGACATTTTTACTTTCTATAATTACCCATGGTACATAAAAGAAAGATTCTTGATTAAAAGTAAGATTTACCCTGGCATGGATGGTGAATAATTAGTAGTACAAGAATGATAAATCGTTAGGAGCAGTGTCATCACATCATATGCCATTTTATGACCCTATTGAACCTCTCGTCCCGTGATCCTTTTTTTCTCTCCCTGGTGCCATGTCTTTATTCCTTCAATTATAGAGGAGTACCAAGATGAATGATTTCCTTTTTTTGAATGCCATAACTTTTCCTTTCCTTCATTTTGGACGAGGATTTGTAGGGATGAGGTGACTTGGATGATCATGAACCATGCGGATTTTTATAGGTTAGAGGATCGTTGGGTCTTGGATTAGGAGGTAGGGTTTTTGTTTTGTTTTTCCCTTCCTTTATGTAGCGTGTGAACGATTCCCAGTTGCTTGAAATAGAATTAACTGGCTAAATTATATATAAGTTAAAAAAACATCATGGACCAAGATGTGTAAGGCACGTGAAAGTCTTGGCTACCCTTCACTTCGCCAACCCAAACTTTGCCTAACCTACCTCAGATGGTGTTAGCAAGGTAGGGTCTCCTCAAGATCAAAATCTCTTACAGGGATTGTCCTCGTCACTAACCATATATATCTTCATGGGAGTGTTTATCTATCCAGCCTCGTAACACCTGCGCATAATTGGTTCATATTGAGTGCTGCATTACTTTAAGCTAGAAGAAGAACAGCATTATCTTTTCTGTTTTTTTTTTTAATTAACATGGGTGTCTCAACAAGCGCACACCTCAAATTAACAACCATGAATAATCCTGATCAGAAACAAATCTAAGCTGGAGGTACCCTTATCTTGTAAGAAAAAGAAGCGGTGACAGCACTCTAGTCTAGATAGGGCTTGTAGGCACAGGTCTACAAGTCCAAAAACTGTGGCATCCGTCCACATGCATCTCCCATCTTTTCTTGCAAAAGTCCAGTGGCTGCAAACACTTTAAAAGTCCAGATACATGTTAGTAGATTTTTTTGTCAATTATCCAAACAACCCATCGAGCTTGCAAGTACTTCCTACATCAAATTATACATAAAATAGATGTAGAGACTAGACAGTCCTCTACGTAGGATTTGGTCCCTTGCCTATAGCTACTACGTATAGCGCATGCTCTCTGTTGTTTGCAGTACGTGGTTCTGACAACTAATTAAGACAGATCAGTATCGAAGGGAAGAAAGCTTGTGCGTGAGAGATTAATGTACGTAGTCAAGGACATTCAGTTTTTGTTGTCTTTAGGGTGAGTTCGGCCGGCAATCTAAAGGATGTTAGATACTTTATGAATGATGCTGATGGATTGTGTTTTTTAAAATAAACTTAATTTTAAAAATATATTAAAATGAGTGTTTTCAGATTTTTTTAAATTTTTTAACATCAATATATCAATATCATAAAAAATACTAAAAAAAATATTAATTTAGTATTTTTTCAATTCAAAAATACTTTTAAAAAATACATAAAAATAAAAACAAAAATTACATCAAACACCCTCTAACTTAGGAGAAAGTGTTTGTTACCTTAACTTGAAGTTATGCATACTAATTTTGTTTAGATAACTCATTTAGTGATCAAACTTGGAAACCTCTCTTCAGCTCCATTAATTTAGTTTCAAAATTTCTTATTTTATCAAATTTCTTTGATATCAGACAATATTATTTTTCAATTTAACGCAATTAAAATATTATATTCAATTTGCAATTTCTTTTTTTAATAGTAGTAATGGTATCTGTCTAGCAGCCCTCTTTGACGAAAGCAATGTCAATAAGAGGTGACGGTAGCAATGGTATCTGTCGAGCAGCCCTCTTTGACGTGCGTAATGATGTTACATGATTTAACTTTCTACTATCTTTTTGTAAAAACATCTTGATTCTCCTTGTCTCCCCCATTTCCAAGCGTGAAGTCTGCTAGTATAACAGTTGATAGATGTCAAGTCCTCAGTGTTTTGAGAACCCACCGAAACTGACTCCAGATTATGGCGCAGGGACAGTCCAAGAACTTGGTGGCCTTAAAACCTATGTTACTGGTGCTTCAGATTCCAAGCTAGCCATCCTTCTCATTGCCGATGCTTTTGGTAAGAGCCCACCAAGCCTTTCGCCCCCCCCTCTTTCTATTTCTTGATTTCCACTTTCTTAGGTTTGATTTTGAGATGGGCTTTCTATTCTCTGTGAAAGAGTGTGTTTATTTAGAAAATTACTATACTGATCGGCCTGTTATCTCATCTTTAAACGTATTTTTCCAGGTTATGAAGCTCCGAATTTGAGGTAACATAATTCTCTCATTTGCTAGAATGAAGTTTGGTGTTTCCATGGCCAGTTTTTTAATCTCAATTCATTGCCTCTTGACTTTGTTATTTAACAGACCATTTTTAAGATTCAATTCAAAAGGGAAAATAAAATGAGGCTAGGGAAAATCAATTAGCGCTCACCTTTATTTTCTAATCATATTATTTAAATAATTGTTATAAAACCTGATTTGGCTCAATAGGTCCTAACATCTAATCATATGAAGTAAATTTTATATTGAATTAAGTTGATAGTTCATCTAATTAAATCTAATTGACCTAATGATTTAACCCGCAAATCAGTTGAATTGAGTGAGACAGAACATGATTTGACCTTTTTAGGTTTTTTTCAAAGCAGCAATGCTGTAACAATGTTATTTTAGAGCAGAGTTCTATAACTATCATATTGATATCATCTATTGATTGGAAAAATAGCCCATCCAGATAAAACATTTCATGTTATTGATCAAAGGACAAAACCAATTCTGAGTTTTAACTTTTAACAGTAAAATTCATGTTCAACCTCCACAAAGTATACCTATTATAGAAGGAAATAAATCTGGCTTTGCAATGCTTATGTTCTTGCTCAAGTGTCCTACCCCAAGTTTGGGGCAAGGAACAGGTGCGTAACTGAACAGCCTCTATATATTCTACGAGTATAATACTGAGTTGAGCTTATTTGTCTTCACTGTCCAAAACATCTCCCTGTTGCACTTGGGGCATCACAACAAGAATACTTGCCCTGATATCACTTATCTCATCAAAATAATTATGTAGTTTCATTGTTCTTGATGTGAAGGAAGCTTGCGGACAAAGTTGCAGCTGCTGGATTCTTCGTAGTAGTTCCTGATTTTTTTTATGGTGATCCGGTTGATCTAAGCAGGCCTGGCTTTGATATAGAGGCATGGAAAAAACTCCACAACACGGTGAGTATCTAGAGTAATTTCATAAATACCGAAACACATGACTTGGACCAGATGACAGCCTTCATGCATGTGTTTTAATGAGCTAGTTTCGAGTTTAATCTCAGTTAATCTCTTATAGGAAAAAGGACATGAAGATGCAAAATTGGTAATTGCCACTCTAAAAAGTAAGGGTGTGAATTCCATTGGCGCGGCAGGTTTTTGCTGGGGAGGTGAGTCATTCTCCCTCGTAGCTAAGACCTTGCTCAAACTAGAACAAGCTCTTATCTAGTGGACTGGAAGGATCAACTTGGCTTGTAGTATTTGATTATTCATATTTGTTTCAGGGAACGTGGCAGTGAAATTAGCCAGTTCTAATGATATTCAAGCTGCAGTTATATTGCATCCTGGTCCACTTACCATTGATGAAATTAGAGGTAAGGTTCTTCCCTCGTTTCTTTGTGATTATGAAATGATTTAGGATAAATAGGAAATAACAGATATTTATGCATTACAATTGATGACAAATATATTATATTGTTTCAGAGGTAAAGATTCCAATTGCTGTTCTTGGAGCTGAAATTGACCATTATTCTCCGCCAGAACAATTGAAGGAATTTGGAGAAATTTTATCCGCAAAATCTCAGGTAATGAGTCCTCAACCTAAAGATTGGCGATTATCTGATAGAGGTTATGTGGTATAAGGAGATAATATTATGAAACATTTTTCACCTCATCACTTGTAATAATTAACATAGTTAATTATCAAATCTGACCTATCTTTACAGGTCGACCCAGTGACTTCCCAGAATTCAGTGTCGAGTTGGGTTTCGACCAACATTTTTTTTTTTAATTTCTTTTATCCAAAATGATATTATTTTAAACAAAAAAATAAAATAAAAATCCAACAAACCCAACCTATAAGATAATCCATCCAACTCATGACCCAAATTCAAATCTTAGACCAGGTCACTGGTTTCGTATAACTATGCTAACTAGCATGATCTAACATTTTGGGTAGAAGGAAAGGGACTTGTGTCTTTGATCATTCCATGCCATGTTGAAATGACATGTTTTGACCCAAAAGCTAACGATGATTCTTCTATTTCCCTTACTATTGATGCTCTAAATTGTATGCTAATGTTTGATTCCTCTGTTTTGCAGCTTGCTAGCCTTTTGAAAATATTCCCTGGTGTCAGTCATGGATGGACAGTTCGTTACAATGTCGAGGATGAACCGGCTGTTAAGAGTGCTGAAGAAGCTCACCGCGACATGTTACACTGGTTTACCAAGTTTGTCAAGTGAAAGAACCAACAATGGTGCAGACAAGATTTGTCAGTACTATTGTTGGGGAGATTTGTATTGGTCGAGGTCGCTTAGGCCTGTACCTAGCCTGTATGTGTGAGGACTTACTCACAAGATTAGACATAACTTAAAAGCCTAAAATAATGAATTTTGGGGGCATCTCGTGTATTCCTTGCTCACGTATGAAACTCAACAAATATCATTACCATGATAAATATAATAATTTTTCTACCGTTCATTTGCAAGAATGCGAAGGCATTGATATATATCTCATTAGGAGAGTGCAAATAACACTGCCAAGAGATGGATAGATACACGGTTCAGAATCTAATCCCAAGCCAAATCTTCTAGTTTTTGGTCGAGGTTTTTCTGATATTAATTAAATTTGGTATTGTGGTGTAGATTGTTTTTTATTTTAAAAAATATTAGAATGATTTTTATTTTTTGACACAAACACATAAAAAAAATATTTTAAAAAAATCAATTTGATAATTTCTTAAATAAAATATATCTAAAAAAAATTATTTTACTTCCAAACACTCACGAACAATCACTAGTACTTTTGAAGCTAAATAAATAAAATTGCCCGTTTGACTAGTACTTCAAGAACATTTTTTATATTTTATAGCCTTTGTTATGTAGAGGTTATATTTGGTCTCATGTAATAATTTCTTGTTTTTATATAGGTGTAGCAAAAGTTTTGTCAAAGATTATATGCTCTAATGCTGCATCATTGCAAGACAATGGTGCCCTATGGCCCCTTTCTCTTTAGAGTGGATAAGAATTAAGGAACAGTAGATCATGCAAGTGCTTCATGTATGGATACAGTGAAGGCACCAAGTCTTGTCTCCTTGATGAGCACTCAGAGGTGCCCCACTTTTGAGTTTCAACTCTCATGCTGACATTCGCTTGCATGAGGAGTAGTTTCAGAGAAATTCAGTCAAGTCTGCTACACTTTGATGACAACACAATGCAGTCTGAAACTGACTACATTCATTGAAATGATTTAAACGAATTATATTTGTTCAAAGACATGAATAATTGTTTATATTAAGCACATTCTGATGGCTTTTTACTCTTGTTATTGACTTGTTAAGTTAGATGAATTAAGTGGTGATGGCCAGTCTTGCAATATCTGATTAAGTGCTAGGTTGCCAGATGTAATTTTTATAAGCGTCTGTGAGCTTCTAGCTCAATCTGTATCCATATCCCTCTTCCTTAAGAGGACTCCGACTCGAGCCTCTCCCTTGTAACCAAACAAATAAACCTGTGCAGATATTTGGAAACTATGGCATTTGAACTTCAGATTGTTAAAATATTAAATTGGGTTGGTTACTTCATAAGCTATAGGGCATAGCAAACAATGATCAAAAGACCAGCGTGGCCTGTATAGAATCAGAAGCTAGAAACTGGAGTTGTTTTTGTGTAAATTCTTGAAGAAAATATCAGGTGAAATGCATTAATATTCGGGGAATTTTATTTTCTTTTTTGTTTTTTCATGTGCTTCACCTAACCATTTAAGTTTTGAATTGAGATGTTTTTTTAACGAAGAAAACCGGCTAAATTCCCATTTGTCCAAGAATTGCATTTTGGTTAATTACTGTGCTTGTGGAATGATGATCTGAGAAGAATATCAGCCTATGAAATTTGTTGTCAGGATATTACGTCAGAGATCGGAAGATAGTAGTCATAGTGTTATTGGTCCTGAAATTAACTTTCAAAGAGGATTTCTTTCCATGGACTTACATGGATATTCTCATAATGTAATGAGTGAATATTTCCAACAACTTACTCAATGTTCATTGATTTTTTTTGCGTTTTAGAAGATTAAGTGTCTTGATCGTCTCAGGTCAATACCTTGTGGAAGATTTGAGGCATTCCTGCTGTGAGTTTGAGATATCTCTGTCAAAAATGTTGAATTATTCTTTCTGACAAACAGGTCCAAATACCTTGCTAGTCAACTCCACTATCTGGGCCAGGTTTGATTTTTGCATCCTTTCATTGAATCTTCACCGCTTTTGGTATTTTACCTACAACATTTACTCTACTCTTTGACTATAACTGGCCTAGTGCTTTGGTATGACATTGAATTCTCTTGCAGCACATATTCTCTAATCCTTCTGTTCACACCATTGTTGAACAAAGATTCTGTGGGAACAATTCCATGCTGGTGATGTTGTCACTCTGCTAGTTATTGGTGCCACTTAAAAAGCAATTGCTTCTGTAAATGGCCACACTGGCACCTAATTTTGTCTCCCGGCTATGTTTTTAAAGCCACTTTCAAAATACCACTGCCTTCAGCTTCTTCTGAATGTAAATGCTGGCATCTGAATTAAGGACAGAAATAGTGCACTCTAGATTGCTGAAAAGATTTTTGTCTTACAAATTGTGCAGAGCTTGTGCTTGTGCTGAATTCAAATTTATTTTAATTAATGATAATGAGTTTCCTGAACAGTGATTAGAAGTCCCATTATATTCTTCCAGTCAATTTGCTACTTGATTAGGCACTCTTCATCTCTAAAATTGTCACTCTGCATCTACATAGTTTCAATATCACCTAGGTTTGTATGAGGATTTTGTCATAATAGTCGAACCAATGACAGTGGAACATAATCTTCAATTAGTGCCTATTATATCCAAGATCAGCAACGTATTTTCTCCAGGATTGAAAATAATGCAACACCATTATTACTCTTGTCACTATCCCTAATCCTACATGATTTAGGTACCATGGGACCTACTGCTTTCCGCCCATAAACATGAGTTCTGACTTGGAAGTTGAAGGCAGTTCTTCAGAACCATATCTCAGCGATGCCTACCATTATTTGCCTCTAAATGTGGAAGTGCATTAAGTATATCAACGTCAATAGTACTGTTCAAACCTGTTAGGTGAGTGCCTAGCGAATAATCGTCGATGTTTACGTTTGTCTGGTACATGAATTCTGTCATTTTGAGTCTCTTGCCTCGACATATTACATCAGTAACAGTTTTTTCATGTAAAACGAGATATGATTGAAAGCATGGATTGCTTCTTTGTGTTTGTTTCTTACCTTTTCCAGTATAATCTGTATCAGCTTGAAGCTGTGGTCCCATAGAATCACAATTGTGAACTCTTTTATTATCACTCATTTCCTCTTTCATACTTCTGGATTTCATGCGGAAACATAGGTCCTTTCAATCTAACACTATACGTAAACATTACTGACAATCAGAAGCTCAAATCCTTTGCAGTTGAACCACAGAATCCTGGAAACTACATCAGTGTGGGCTAAGTCTATGTCCTTTCAGTGGCCATTCTAGTCACTTGATAGGAACCTTGGAGCAACTCCTTCCAATAGAGGATCCTTTCAAGATGCCCTTTTTATGAATGCTATAAATTTTCCCTGCAAGTACATTCATAGATCTCTGGCAGATGTCAGTCCAGTACATCAGATGGGCCATGTGTGGTGGTTAGCATCTTAAATCATGTTTTCAGGCACAGATTTTAGTATCATCATTCATCTTGGATAAAACAGTTTGAAAATTCTGTACTCTGTTAGTGAAATGCCTGATTTTAACAGCCACATACATGATGCATCCACTGCTGGTGTCACGACCCGGTCTATGACCGCCAACACAAGAATGGTGCTATAAAAACATCCTATTTATACTAAACCTCAGAACATACGTATCATAAACAAAACTGTTTAGAATTGTTACAGTAATTCATAAATTTTCAAAATATATTACATAAAACCAATAAAATCAAATATCACTTTAAAATAATCTATAATACTCATTACATTGTCAAAATCAAAACTTTAATTAAAACAGTTTAATAGTGGAAT
>Ga0307517_10008234_pt1 | contig 14986 bp, 14 predicted proteins | sample 23_EM_MG_FD_194515 | JGI IMG/M metagenome (GOLD analysis project Ga0307517, IMG submission 194515) | Populus trichocarpa ectomycorrhiza microbial communities from riparian zone in the Pacific Northwest, United States - 23_EM | ecosystem: Host-associated > Plants > Roots > Unclassified | place...
CTGACACAATGCGTTTGCCGTCTGGCGAGAACCCAACAGACCAGACCGAATCCTGACGACCCCCGAGAGGCTGTCGCAGCTGCTCCCCTGTTTCTACATCCCACAACCTGATCGTCTTGTCGGATGACCCTGACACAATGCGTTTACCATCTGGCGAGATCCCAACAGACCAGACCGAATCCTGATGACCCCCGAGAGGCTGTCGCAGCTGCTCCCCTGTTTCTGCATCCCACAACCTGATGGTTTTGTCTTCTGACCCTGACACAATGTGTTTGCCGTCTGGCGAGAACCCAACAGACAAGACCGAATCCTGATGACCCTCGAGAGGCTGTCGCAGCTGCTCCCCTGTTTCTGCATCCCACAACCTGATGGTGTTGTCCTGCGACCCTGACACGATGCGTTTGCCGTCTGGCGAGAACCCAACAGAGTCGACCGAACCCTGATGACCCTCGAGAGGCTGTCGCAACTGCTCCCCTGTTTCTGCATCCCACAACAGGATGGTCTTGTCCTGCGACCCTGAAACAATGCGTTTTCCGTCTGGCGAGAACGCCACAGACAAGACCACTTGATGACCTACGAGAGGCTGTCGCAGCTGCTCCCCTGTTTCTGCATCCCACAACCGTATGGTGTCGTCGTGTGACCCTGACACGATGTGTTTACCGTCTGGCGAGAACCCAACACAACAAATAGCATCCGTATGACCAACCAGCACACCCTGAATCACCGGCCACCCCTTGTTGTGTCCGTCACTGATTCGCAGAACTTTCTCAAATTTGTCGCTAAACTTCAATGAAACAATTGACCGTTCAGGTGAAAATGGAACTGCGGAGACATAAAGATGGGGCGTGCTTGATGAGATTGCACCTCCAAACATCCGAATGAATTTTTGAGCATCAGCGGCATCTTCATAGATATCTTGGCACTCTGGATGGGACTGCTCCATATCAGAACCATGTTCACAGAATGGTCACGCTGCATGCACATACCTTAGCCCATTCAAGGACAAAAGTCAGCAAGGAGCTGCAGATACCGATCTTCTGCTCGAGGCTCAAAACTTCAAACCAGAACAGGAGAGTCTCGTTGTTAAAAAACGCTCGAATCTCCTCTGCGAGTCGGGAGATAAAATCCGTATGTCGAAGGTGGTACGCCCAGAATCGGCATGAATATGACAATTCGGAGGAGATGTTCTCCTTGATTCGATCAGCGAGATCAGAGACCTCCGAATTAAGAAGATAGGAACTGGGTAGTTTGCACATGTTAAAGTGCAACTTGTCCTTCATCAACCCAAGCGAGGCAAAAGCGAGCCCGTCATGAATACCAGCCAAGTCGACATAAAATTCACCACTCCGTTTTTCGTCTAGCAGAAATTCGGGAAACGACGCATGAAGGGGACGGATCGCCGAGTAGTGATTAGTTGTCCCGCTGAGCAAAGCACCCATTGGCTTGACGATAACACCAACATCAAATTCTTTCGAATCGCTGAAATAATGCCTCAAGGATTTCAGAGAGCCGAGAGGAAGTGGCTCTGCTGTTGCGATGACCTGCGCCATCACCGAGTGGAATCGACGAAGATGGGTCGAGTCCGAACGGTTTTTCGGGAAGATTGTCTCCAACGTCAGCGTGTAAATGCTATCGAGGAGATTATCCTGATTGCGGATTAGGACGCGCTCGAAACGTTCCTCTACAGTCCATCCACCCTCATTGTCATTCTTCACAAACGCGCATGCCAAGCGCGCCCACTCAAACAGTCCATCAGATGCACGCGCCAGGGAAGATGAGACTTTCCGGGTGTCTACCCCTTCCAATTCAGAAAGCTCGCATGAGACGTAATGACGAATATCGGATTCGGTCGACACCTGTGGAAGGCTATCCATAGATTTCGGTTGGACATGCTCCACACCCATCAAAGCGTTCGTGATATCTGGCAGTGGTCGTGATGTTAGCAGGATCCGGATGTTGGACGGGAGCTTCGTTATGTGACTTTCCTCATCAATTCCTTTGCCAGATTTGCCACCGAGGATGTGAAGGAGGCGGTCTCGCGAATTCGCGTTTCCGCTCTCGTCTAACGCATCGATGATAATCACAATCGGACCAACCATCCCTTCCGAAATTTTCCGCGCTGGCTTCAGAACCATCTCTTTCCATTGTTGGACAATATCCGTCGTATTCTTGAGTGAGGCATCCACGGAAATGACTTCCCCCAAAGCACTCCGAATGTGTTTATCCCGGTCAGCAAGATCTCGTGCAATTGTCGTGAAAATGCTCTTGTCACGTTGTTGAACCATTTGGTTGCGGTCGAAACAATAGCAAGACCCCAGGCGTTCGAGCTTCTTGAAGCGATCAGCAACAGTGTGAGCGATGGACGATTTGCCCGTGCCAGCACTGCCGTGAAGCCAGAATATCCGAGGTGTGTTCTCCTCGGTCCTGTTGATCCAGTCGGTAATCTCTTCAAGGATTTCTTGGCGGGTATCTTCCAAACAAAGCTTTCCTGTGTCTAGTCCAGCCCCGCTAACGTATGGCATAGTATTCAGGTCAAAGTCTGTGGCTGTGTGAAGTGCGTCAAAACCGGGAGTATCATACATCAGGTTGGAGAATTACCATGTGTGGACAGGTTTTCCCAAACCCGATGCACAACCACCAACGTATCGCGTGTGGCCCTGTCACGGAACTGCTGCAAGAGTTCATCAAAGGTGTCGTTGTAAGTTCCCACACGCCTGTCGGCATCGGACAGGACAAGATTCTTGAGAAACCGGGATCCTTGGGTCAAGAGATAAATCCCTTCAACGTGAATTCCCGCAACAGTAAACCAACTTACGAAATTTCGGATCCAGTGCATACCTTCGGATAAAATGGGAACATTCCAATGTTTGTTTGCATATCGTGGATACAAGCGTCTTCATAGAATCGATATCCCGAAGTTCTTGCTGAGTGAGAAAGGCATACACTTCATTCATCTTCGTAAGCAGCGAGCAAACGTCCTTGTCTCGATTAGTCTGCTCGATGATCACCTACCCAAACAGATCAGATTTATTGATCATTAGAAATAGATAGGCGTACCTTGGAGACAAAACTGAGAACTGACCATGCTGCTTGGGCATAAGGGTGGATCTAGTGATTCCATGAGTCCATGAGTTTCTGTACTAAATGCATAGCATGGTTTCCCACCGTAGCGATCTTGTCCACAAGGGAATTGAATCTTTCAAGAGATTCTAAGATAGACGAGAGAGAATCCATGAAACCGATCGGGTCATCAGTCTCTTTGATCCTCGCCGCTGCGTCTTGAACTCGCCCATGAATGGTCTTCATGCCAGAAACGGCACCACTTGCAGCGTCACGTTCTGCGTCCACGGTTGAAATAATGTTTGGGGTGATAACCGCGTCATCCGTGGGCCCTGGAACCATTAAGGGCAATCGTTGGTTGTTTGTTCCTTGCTGGTGTGCAGTGAATTATGGGCAACGACTTCAAGATACACAATATGAGTGCCTTACATTGTCAGCATTGGAAGAAACATTGTCCGTAGCATTCGCTGTCGAACAGAAGACTTTGGAAAACTTTATGCCGAGTTTTTGATACCAGCTAAGTTTTGAATGAGGCTGAGGTGTCGGTGGGCGCTGCTAGTGATAAGGATGAACGGACGTGAATGGTCGAAGGAGGTTAACATTACCAGTTCGTTTGGCTCTTGTCCTGTACGGATGTTTGACTCGCGAAAGAGAGACCTCATCGCAGGTCGCGAGCTTGAACGCTATGTAACGATGCCGCTCACCGTTATCGATTCACGATGACAGCTAAACACCCACGCCACACATATGCTAACGTCTTTGAGGAACCACCAAGCGGCGCATAAGGAAGGACCTTTCCAAATCTTTATGTAACTAGCAGTATCATACCCTCTCCAAAGCGGGGGAAATCTCAGTAGCCAGAATCTGTTGAAAAATTCATGGTGTGCGCGTGACTTCTTCAAGTTCGTCACAAACGACGCGCATGTGACATGTGACATTTTACCTTTGTGCGCCTTCACCTCGCTGTCAGCCTGGTCCTCACACTTGTCCGCGCGTGTTCACTTCTCTCTTTTTGCAAGTTGAAAGGTTCACACTCAAGACGCTCCTCAAGACTCCTCAAGATGCCTTCAACGCAATCAGGACGTGACACTTCAAGAACGTTTGTGTCGTAGACTTTGGCCCGCACATGGTTTGCGTTGCTAAAGTGCCGAACAGCGGAAATAGTATTCTTAACTGCATGAGGATCAAGCCAGAAGTCCCCGAGGTATCGAGTGAAGTAATCAATGGGTATAACGTAATTTCTCGCCAGTCTAAGCGCACTCGCAACTCTGGAGATCTGAGGTTGACAACTGGTTTGTCGCTCTCGGTGGAATATGAAGTCAGTGTTCATGGCGTTGGCGTGGAGGTCCTAAATGTAACCAAACATAGATCAATTCATTCACTGTTTATTCGACAATGCATGCTATAGACCGCCCACCATCGTTGGGGCCTTCACTATCACAACTTTGCGGGATCTGGGAAGTCGTCGAGGTAAGTTTACTTATCTAGACTGTATATGCAGACTTACTCACCGCTAAAGTTCCTATCGATGTGTCGTCCCCCGCCCCCGGCGCAAATAATCCACTTCCGCGCTCTAGAGTCCCTGCACTCGGCCTCTTTGTAGTAAAGCGGACATCAAGGGTAGCTAGTTCCTGGGTTCTCTGCCGGTATAAGCAAACCGAGGCAACTGTCGGTCCCTTTTTAACGATGCCACTACTACTGGACCTGCGAGTGCACGAACTCAGAGCGCTGTAACAGAGCAGTCCTGAGCGATTCAGCTGGTAATCTGCCATGGATCATTTGAACCGCCTCCCGGCCTGTCTCCTTTCAACTAATCTAATTATCCATTTGGCACGAGTTAGCATGGAAAAAAAAACAAGATGATGCCGACTTACTACGATTATCATCTTGCGCAATCAGAAGTACGGGATAAGAGCGCGATGGTCTAGGATATATTCAACCAGGCCGTCGATCAATGTACGGGGACTAGCAAATGTACCAAATGGCTAGGCGCGACACAAGCGTGGCGAGATGACCTGGCTATGGGTTCAATCACACCGTCAATTAGCGCATGCGCATGCGGGGTGGCACACATACCAATGGACTATGGGTCTGGATACAGCACACCGCGTAGGGAACGATGTGATGCAGTGAGCTCGCCATCCCTGGATAGAACGAGTGATCTGCGATCTGACGAGGGTCGTTCAGGATGGCTGACGAGAGAAGGAAGGCGGTGAACACGTACCATACAGGACGCCAAAGATAAAAGGCGAGAATGCGACCTCGCCATCTGGAGCGAAACGGATCTGTGGTCTGGCGAGGATATTGGATCAGGATGGCTGACAGGGGAAAATAGTGAACACGTACCGTGCAGGATATTCGCGTCACATGCGTTGGATGTGTTAGTCGAATGAGACGCCAATAAAGGAGGACATCGCTGTGAGGGTTCGAGCGAGACCATGAAGGCAGATGGGAGAGAGGAGAGAGGAGGACATCGCTCGTGGTAGTTGAGTTAGACGCCGAGACGAGGCAAAGACTGTCGTCAACGATCGTGTTCGACTTGGGGTGGTCGAGCGAAATGCCAAAGGCGAGAATGCAGCGACGTCTGATCTGGCAAGGGCATTAATAGGAGGTCGAGAGAGATAAAACGGTGAACACATACCATGCAGGACGACCATGGGACGCCAAAGGCGAGAAAGGAGGTCATCGCCGTGGGGGTTCGGGCGAGACGCCGAAGGCAGAGAGAACGTGGTGGTTGAGCAAGACGCGAAGGCGAGAAGAGGAGTAGTGGTTTTATCTGGGGTGGTGGTCGTTCGGGTTACGAAGCGAAGCGACCTGGCGGGTTTTATACCCCCAAAGGGCTGACTATATTTGTCTTTCTGAGATTCCAGTCAGCCACGATCATAGGAGATTCGGCGTCATCTGGGACGCTTTGGAAGATGCTACCTCCTCGTCCATAATGTTGAAACTCCTGACCTTTGTTAATGGCGACTACCTTTCTTTGTCTTGCGAGAGAAAAAATATGCAAATAAATCGTTCAACAATAAAGATTACCTCGAAGGTAGAGGTCATTCGAACCTGCGTGGCGTGGTCGCCATTTATATTTTCAAAGGCCTCGCGATGCATCCGCGCAATCCATTCCCGAACACCAAACTCGAATTTCTTTTCTCATCTCAAGGGCTCGACGCGTTCAATGCCCAAGTCCCTAGCTCCTCCCTTAATGGATGGACGAAACGGACGCAACGGCGAGTTAAATTACAAACAGATAGTTATTGTTTTTCCCGAGTATAACACGAACGACATACATAATAATGCTTTTTATACTTCTTCTGATTGATTGTGTTGTGGGAAACCAAATCCGAGGGACGGTCCCCAGGCCAGGCGAACTGTATAGTCACAAGTTCTGGCCAGCGACAAAACAAGGCATGATTATCCAATACAAGCATGCCATGAGTTAACGAGATCAGGTCTCGAGAGAAGCTCGATCTGTTCGATTCCACCCGAAGAGGCACCGTTCGAGTGAGGTATGATTATGCCTTTCAACGCATTGGACGTCACAACGGACATTCGAGTACAATTGGGCAGGAAATAAGGCTGCGACATTTGCTCGATAGACGGGCAACAGGACAAATTCCTGTAAGGCATCGGTAGTAACTGGAGGGGTCGAGTGTGGTCGCTGGAACGTTGTTCAGGTCGAAGAGGAGGAAATTACGGTGCGAATAGCTTAAAATCATATCTCCGGGCAATAAGGCCAACCACTAGAATCCACTGTTTAGAATCGAAATCCTAAATTAGAGGAAGTGTCTCACCATAGCAAAGATCCCCCAGATGACCTTTCTGGTATAAACCAAAGAAGCCGGGTTACAGACCGTCCAGTCGACGATAATGATGCAAGAAATATCCTGGAAACTGCAGAGTTCATAGTCGATGCCCAATCCGTAGGCGATATACCTACCACGAAGTTGAAACAGATTACAATTGTTTCGATGTTCCTCAGGGAAACTGGCTAGCTGCATTGCCCGAAGACCCTTTGCTTTCCTGTCATCACTGTCAACGTCCGTAGTGACTTGCCAGATTTGAATCCAACGGAAGAAGGGAGGAGGAGATTGGATGGGTTCAGGGTCGCCATCATGATGAGTGATGACGCCGAGATTGAATTTCAGATAGTCGGAATCTGGGTCCATGTCAACAGAGAGCAGTACTTCATCAGCCTCTTCGCCATTGTCAAATGGCGACGGGATTAGTACCACGGGCACAAGCATTGAATATTGAGGCGTCTAAATCGTAACAGACAACAGAACCAAACTTGGTGCTGACAAGGAGCCAGCTAGCCAACGGCCACCTTCGACAAGGTACAGGCAGTTGGGCACATTTTCAGGAAAGATGAAATTCTCGTGAATGGGTATATCTCGACATTGGTTTAGTGTCCAGCAAACCTTGGTTTTCTGCCACCGTAGGATCAGATGTTCTAGTTCAAGGTCTGTGTACAATTTGAGTGGTTTCTCTCAACAAAAGGGCCGGGGAAAACCCATAATACCATTTAAAGAGAGCTAGCCATACCGGTCTAGCGAGGGAAACATCGCGGAGGTGCCGACAAGTCTGATGGAGTCGAGCCAAATTTTGTGGAGAAAACCAACCTGTCGAACACGAAGAACGTCGTCCCATTCTAAGTAGCAGCAACAAAATTTGTATCTTGAGCTCAAGCAGCAGGTCCAATAATTTACTCTGTTCCATAGCCACTCAGGCTGGAGCGAAGTGGTCCGGCTAGCGTGACCCGTGATGTAACACGTTCTTAGCAATGTTACCCCCGCAGCAATCCTTCGCCTCCTACTGCAGCCAGTGTAGGCCTTAAGACAAATTTGATGTGGTGATATAATATGCGTCAAATCCTATACTGTACAAAGATGTGATGCTGTTCAATGGGGATGATAGTCAACGATTTAAATCCGTCATAGATAGTAAGTGTTGGCAATCAAATACCAATCCAATACTTTATTACTTAGGGTTGTAGAGAACCAAGAGCGTGTAAAATAATAGGAAGTAAACTGATGGTGCCACATGCAGCGAGCCGTCTGGTGATATTGATCAAAGGAAGTGGGGGTAGAACTTTGTCCAGTTGACGGCGATGAATGCAGTTGGAGGCAGGTGCCTCAAGAATGCCAATGCCAGTACAAGCAGTACAAGTCTGGCATACACATACGCGAGCGCACAGAGAATGTAATTCATTGCCACTAGGCCATCGAGGACGGTTGTGGGGACGAATATTTCCAAAATGAGGGCGATGACGGTGATAGGGAATGTGCCGATTGGGATAATAGTGACAGCCAGAGACGCGACACGCCAGAGTTTCTGCTCTGTATAAGTGGGGAAAGGAAAGTTCCACCCAGCACAATGAATGCCACCAAAGACGACGCCAAGGGAAACCAGGAGCAAGGTGTAGTACCGCTTGGGATATCGGTGCTTTGGGACGTAGAACGTGGAGAGGTGCGCATCGTCAGGGGAGAAGGAAGCCGATCCATGGACTAGGTCATACAGAGTGGCAAAGAAGGCGATGGCGAATGCCATGATCGGATAAAGGAGGAGTGAGAGAATGGCCAAAGGGAGGAGAACCAACCCTCTTGGCTGACATCGGAAACCGTCACGAACGGTGGAGACGCAGGCCCCAAAGATTTTTCGCACGCGTATAATCATTCGGGACCGCGCTGAACGTTCACCCTAGATTACTTGTGAAAAGGGAACCACGAACTCAGAAGATATCACTCACTTCGCGTGGCACTCGTTCTGAGTCTGTCAGTTTCCGCTTCAAGTGGACGCGCACAACAGCTTGCGCACCGAGTGGCTTGTCCCACCACAGGATGAAGGTGATCCCGTTCAGACTAGCAAGAGCCAGCGTGGTCAGCTCAAGATGAGTCAAATTGAGCCCTTGGACCCGACGTCCGACGCATTGCAGGATAAACCACGTTGACTGCAATATGAAGATAAGCTTCGAGAGTGCATCCCCCTTCGATTTATCGGTAATATCATCCTCTGTTGTCTGAATGTCGAAGTCTGAGTCCTTGACAAGTTTGCGGAGCAGTTCAAGAGTCAGTATCGTTACCCTACCCTTGGGCCTTTTCTCAGAAGGACCCTTTTCTGTCTCCGTGGCGGTTTCCTCGACCAAGAGTATTGCTTGGGTGTCCGTGTTTGCTTCATGGTTACTTCTATCTGGAGGTTCGACGACATGAAACCCTCCCATGACGAGAAAGTGACCGTGTGCCATGGTCCAAGCTGTCATATTTCTTAACAACATTAACCCATAAATTGAAAACACCCACCTGGACATGGTTCCTCCTTGATATCATACAACGAAACCCATCCCTTCATGGTCCCCCAAATCCCACGTCCCTTCGTCTCATAACCTGTTCTACTGTCGTACAGTTTTTCTCAAAAGAAGGTCTGCAACTTACCTTTTCCCTCATTATACACATCTCTTACAGTGATAGCTGCCAACATCTGATTCAACGCCCAGCAAGGGAGGATCTCTGGGGCGACAATCGCCCAAAACATCAACTCTAATCGTCGTAATGTTCGCTTGAGCGGGCTTTCTCGAGGCGGAATATTGGGGTGTATAGCCGCCCAAGCACATATAATGGTAGTGGAGACACATCCCCAGACAATATTAAGCATTGACCGTTGAAAATTTGATGAATCTTCATCTCGTGCAATGAGCCTGGGGGTAACTTTCGCTTGTGCGACGAGAAGGTAGGTGAGAACGAGCGCTATCAGGACGCGTGTGAGACGGAACATCGTGGACTGCAGGTGAGGATATGTCGCGCCTTTATTCGATTCTTCCACCCAAGTAATATGTCGAGTCCATGTCAGGGATACATCGTGCGAACTTCCGAATATCTGTGTGTAACCATGATACCTATATCCGGGATCGACGGACTCTGCTGAATAACTGGCAATGCCTGAGGTGTCGGCGGAACTGGTAAGGGAGGATACAGAGCTTGTATTTTGGTATATTTGCAATGCAACTCTCTTCGAGTTTTATTTTCCCGTTCGGAACGCGGTGTTCCCGCCCACCACCACTCTGTCGCTCGAAGCATGCACGTTCACTCGTTTCGAACACCTTCATGGCCAAGGGAACAATACAATACGAATTTTGCTGAGCCAAGGTCAGCGATGCGGGCTCAGCAAGAAGAGATAGGGCTGGAAACTTGCCATGATTGGACCTTCAGGCACCATTTCAACCAGCGGGGGTACTCCTCCCACATCTTTTTGCCGACGCCGTCTCCCTGCTAAGTTGGAGGGGTGGTACTCACAATCATCCCCAGAATCTCTACAACGAATTGCGACCATCATCAGCGGGTGCGACTAGTAAGAGTATCAAGACAGAATTTCAGATATCTTAGCGGGTAAATGCTTGACATTGCTTGTTCGCCAAGGGTTGACCTGGAAGCAAATGAATTATGGAGATAGGACAAACCAAGTCCACGAAGAGGTGTCAGGTCAGGTGCTACCGCTTCAGAGGGGGCTTTAACCATTCAAGACTTTCCTACGCGTCTCATTGTGAGAGTCGAATCTAATACTTGTATGCGGTATAATAATGTCACGTCCACAGATAGTATTTTTCATTCAATGTCGTCTCAACACGACGAAGTAGACGACGGATATGACGACAATATCAAGACACAACGATGATGAGCAGTCCATTTAGGAATCAGCAGCATATTCTCCTGATAGTTTCGGCTTCCTGATCCATCTCTTCAGCTTCGATTCGCGAGAGGGTAGTGGTTGATAATCCGGTTCTGTTACAATTTAGGGCGTCAATACTTGTGGAGAACTTACTGACTCGGACAACTGCATCCCGGAACGTGATGACAAATTTCAAACTTGAGGGTTTGAAAACAGACTATCTAGTTCTCCAAGTGCGTCCCGTTTCTCCTTTAATCTCTCCCTGTTCTAATTTTTTTATTTCGTGTTCTCTTCCTCCAATGTCTAGCACCGAGACGTTTGTTCAAACTCGCATTGCCATGTCCACTACCAACCAGGAAAACGAGTTCACTATTCTCATCTCCTTGCTCAACCACAATGTCCCCAACCCGCCTACCAATGCACCCTACGTTCCTTCCGAGGTCGAAGCGACGAATTACTACTATGGCCTACCGTCCAAGCCCCGCTTTATTGCTCGCTCCAGTCCCGACGTCTGGATGAAGCCGACGGGTACTGAAGCGTACCTGTATCCTAAGGAATTGACTCCACTCGGCACGCACCTTCTCAGCGCTGTCTGGGAGAAGGCCGTTGGTCCCGCCATGGATCTTTATTTCCAGGGAAAGAGGGTTCAGTGCACCAGTATGAACCCACTTCGTATCGGGATAGCTAGCCAGTCTTCCCCTCCCGCCGTCATCTTTGTAGGAGTCAACCCTGGCCCGAACTTGGCATCGAGGTTGCTGTCCATTGCCGATCTATTCTTGTCCAGAACGGTATCGACGATGTTCACGTCGAAATCCGTGAATCCAAGTTCACCCGCGCTGCGATGATGTACAAGCCTGCCATCGGCGCTGACCCCGCTGCCGAGCCCTTTTCCACTTCACTAGGTCTCCCCATCTGCTACGCAAAGTCCACCAACTACGAGGGAACTGGTGGCTTTTTCTTCTTCGACTCTGCCAAGCCCGGCATTCTCCACCTCCTCACTACTAGACACGTCTTGTTTCATCCTGATAAGGAAGAAAACAGGCTCTACAGGTATTGTGACGGCACTGGTGCGCCTCGCAGGAACGTCATGTTGTTGGGCGAGGCTACCTTCAAGGCTCATCTCAAGTATCTCGAGGCCGCGTTCGGTTCCGCGAAGCTCCTTATCGAACTGCACAAGATGGGTTGGAATTTGGTAAAGCCCGGGATGGATAAGGCAATCGAAGGAATTGAAGTCTTTGAGAAGTTGCTCGCTGACATCAGAGATTGGAAGGAGGAAGAGAACCGTGTCATCGGCCACGTTGTCTTGTCCCCTGCCATTGATCTCAACGACGACGGCTTCACCGATGATTGGGCGGTTGTCGAGATACACCCCACCAAAATCGACAGGCTTAACTTTATTGGCAACGCTATTGACCTTGGCTCCGTCGCAGTCGACAAACTTACCTCGTGGATGTACACTTACCCCCCCAACTCAAGTTCGTTCAAGTACCCTGGCGACCGACTTCTCAGGTGCCTCGGGACCGTCTCAGACCAGGAGATGTTCAGGCCTGATGCGAAGAACAAAGACCACAATAACGACCCGGACATCATGGTCCTGAAGAATGGCAGCACCTCCAAAATCACTGTCGGTCGCCTGAACACCATCCGTGCCTTCGTTCGAGAATACTTCAACGGGGTAGCTGGTGAGATGTCGAAGGAGATATCTGTATTGCCTCGCGACTCGAGGTCCCCCCCATTCTCCGCGCGTGGAGACTCTGGGTCTGTGGTCATCGACGGTATCGGCAGGATTTGTGGCATGCTCACTGGTGAAGACGGAACCACTGACATCTCTGACGTGACCTACATCACCTCCATCAACTCCCTCGTCAAGCGCTTGGCGGCATTTGATATCGAGGCCAATATCTTCCCCTTGCCCAGCGATCTCTAAACACTACCTCCAAGTCCACTAGCTTCTCTATGCCTTCTTTTTATCTATTCTTCTTTTCTCCGTTCTCGTCCCACTTCTACGACCTTGTTCGTCGTCAGTTAGATTAGGTGGGGTACTTCATTGTACTGCAGGTTCACATGCCTACAGAGAGCGATGCACTGTGTTGTTTTTTCTAGCTCGTCGGAATCGAGGGTGATCTACACGCTATGCCCCAAATAGGTCAACACATTATCATGATTATGTAATCAGATATGATTAGTACCTAACAGAGTTTTGCTATCTCAGTGCTACCGCAAGGTGGTCCTCGACAAATCCCTTTTCACGAACGGACTTAGTGAGTGTCGTCAGCCAACACCCAGATCCTCATTGCGAAAATCACCATGGGTATCAACATGGCGTTGGGGTTGGAATTCTGAATACGTGGACGCTTGCGTTTACGTTTACCAGTGGCCACGTTGACAAGATTCTCTGTGCGATTGGTCTCCCGCAATATCTCTGCCCTCGCAAGGCTCGCGTTTTTTGTCTCGCCAGGACGCCAACTCTGAAATTCGGAAGTCACATCCGAAAAAAAACCGATGATGGCCTCGTGTAGAACCTTTCATGGTCGATTTTCGAGGGACCATTTCATCGGCGGCGAAGAATTCTTGATACTTGCCTCTTTTCCGGGTTCGAGTCAATGCGAGGTGTGCCTCGCAGGTTGTGCGCTCTGAAGCTGCTTTTTCCATGGTATTCTCTTCGATATGGCCACCATGCCGAATCCTAACCAGCTTACTCCCCTCATTGAGGCCAAACTAAAGGAAATATCAGCTGCCCTCGTCAATAACCCCCCTCTATGCAATGGAACATGGGACATACCCTCTGAATCATTCCATCTCTTCTTCAGCAAAGGGGATGGCGACTCTGCTGGGTACGTACGAAACCCCATTCTTCCCGTGTCATGATGTTCACCTTGATTGCAGATGGCTTGACATGCAGAAGGCTACTGAGGCACAACTCGAATCTCTTGCAAATGCGTGCGCCCCAGCGACGTTCGGAGCGGGCAACAAGGACGTCTTGGACTTGTCTTACCGCAAGGCCGGCAAGATGGATGTCATTAACTTTGTGACACGTTTCGATCCAGACCGTTTAGGTCTCTCGGAGTTTGTCCGTGGGCAGCTGAAAAACCGTCTGTCGGTTACGTCGCGTTCTACAGCGATGTCGAACATGATGTATCCATCATTGAGTCTGGCTACCGTGTCACCCTGACGTACAACCTATATGTCTCCGACGCTCGTACTCAGCAGCAAGACGTTCTGAACGCATCTCGTAACCCTGCCTCTGTTATGCACAACGAGCTCGACTTGAAGCAGGCGCTATCGAACCTTCTGGATGAAAAGACGTTCCTATCCGAAGGAGGCACGATAGGCTTCGGACTCCTTCACGAATATCCCGTTTCCAAGAATGAGGGGAGCCTCACAAGGGTGCTCGGCTGCCTTAAAGGGAGCGATGCAGCGATCCGACGTGTCTGTGCGTCACTCGGACTTGAACTGAAACCGAAAGTGCTCTACAAGGAAACATACAGGAGCGTCCTGATCCTGTTGGACAAATTCGTCGAGTTGGGCTATGTCGACACCATGTTCGAGTTTTTGTTGTGTATGGCCAATACGACGATGAAGATGAACCAGTCTACCCGAAATGTTTCATCGTCAGATCGCGTGGGTTGGAGGAAAATGGCGGTGGCACGTTTGAACATTATGATGAATTTTGCTTCATTTAACATATTCATTGTACGACCTCCTTCCTCTCCCACCCAAGCCCACTTACCTGGGAGTTGCGCGATTTCGGCGTCTTCGTCGCTAGTGAGCCGTTCACGGATGTAGGCTTCGGTCCATGCTAGATGTTCTGGTTCTTGTTGTTACTTGATCTTTCAAAATGGTTGGCTCGAAAAAACAGTTAACCCGATTCTGCTACAAGGCGAAGTGGATCGTCTAGATCTGTTATTTCTGACCATGGACTATAAGTATATGAAATCCAAAGGACAATAAAAAAGAAGTGGGCGCTAGTTCAAAGTTTTAAATATCGATCCCTAAGAATTGCCTTATTGTTGGTATGAAATCTAAAAGACAATAAAATTATATGGCAATTCTTGGGGATCTAAAACTCGTTTCTATTTTTTTTTTTTTTTTTTTTTTTTTGATTGGCTTAACGTCGACTTTCTATTTGAACTAGAAAATCCTGCGCCCCTTTTTTATTGTCAATTTCATATAGTATAATATTATAATATAGTCAACATTTCCACGGCTATTTTTTAAATAACACTAACAAATATATACAAAAAAAGTCATCGCCCAGGACTCGGATACA
>Ga0307517_10008235_pt1 | contig 14986 bp, 3 predicted proteins | sample 23_EM_MG_FD_194515 | JGI IMG/M metagenome (GOLD analysis project Ga0307517, IMG submission 194515) | Populus trichocarpa ectomycorrhiza microbial communities from riparian zone in the Pacific Northwest, United States - 23_EM | ecosystem: Host-associated > Plants > Roots > Unclassified | place...
CAGCTTTTACTTTATCATGATATAAATGAGAAAAAAGGAATCCTTTTGGACAAGTATGTTATACTTTCAGCTAAATCTCGGGTATGAATCAAGTAATTTCACTGGATTTCATGACCTGAGTTTTTGTGAGCTAAAATTTGCAAGTTCATATATCATGCAGGCATTAGCTGAACTTCTTCCTGGCCTGAGGAAGTGCGGGCGTCGAGTTCTGATTTTTAGCCGGTGGACTTCGATGCTAGAAATCCTAGAGTAGACTTTGGATGTAATCGGGGTTACATATAGAAAGTATTGATGGAAGGTTCTTCCCTGTGCTTATCTCCATTCATCATCATTATTATTAGAACTAGTTGTTGTCTGCGCCTGGTGTGCTAATATTGTTTTCAGTGCATGCGGTGGAGGTTTCATGTTTTCTCTAATGCGGTAAGGCTGTGATTGTTTTTGAGGTGGTATTGTGCTTTTGAAAAAAAAATGATTTTTTTTTTGTTTTAAATTAATTGTTTTTGGTAATTTTGGATTGTTTTGGTGTATTGATGTTAAAAATAAAAAAAAAAATTATTTTGATACATTTCCATGTGAAAAACACTTTAAAAAACAAACGTTATCATAATGCCAAACACTTGTTTCCTAAATCCATTGTACAAACTGGTGTGGAAAATTCATCTGGGAAAGTTTTTAATATTATAGTGCGATGGATCTGAGCAATCAATTTGATATTTACCATCATTGAACTATGTCCATCACAGATTGCTACATCACTTGGTAAAATAGTTTAGGTAGTTTTGTATTGTCCTAGAACAACAATGATCGTCCTTTTGAACAACCTGGACTTTTGAGCATTTTCTTCTTGAATTGCGTATCATAATGGTGGTCATTTGTTTCCTAATTTTCTCTTTATATGGCCACTAGAAATTCCTTTTAGCCTAATCAGTTCCATCCATCGACAGTACTCAGGTGATGGATAAACAGAACATGGTTGACGCTTTCAATAATGACACTTCGAAAGCATGCCTGCTGTCCTTAGAGCTGGAGGTCAGGGTTTGAACTTGACGGGAGCTGATACTGTAATTTTCCCCGATTTGGATTTCAACCCACAAATTGATCGACAGGTAGAAGATCATTGTCATCGCTTTGGCCATACTAAACCTGTCACCATATACAGGTACTTCATAACCCATCCGAGACTTTGAAGGAAATAATTACAGACAAACCCCTTCTATCATTTTTCCCTCTTACCATTCTACATATTTTAATTTTTTTCAAGTCCAAAAAAATTGTGTCATTTGACTCCGCTCCATCCTTTGCAGAATGGTGACCAGGGGCACGGTTGATGAGACTGTTGACGAGATGGCAAAACGGAAGGTAGTTTTGGACGCGGCAGTGCTCGACTCTGGTGTGTGGGTAGATAACGAGGGAGATGCATCTTCGCGAACAACGGGGGAGATCTTATCATCACTTATGATGGTATAGAAATTCTAAGCAAACCCTCAGAGACTTGCGCCAGAACATTTTCCAGCGTGCTCCCTGTTCTGGCGATGTATTCAATCAGTAATAAAAGGCTCTTCAGTCCTCAGTCTCCAGCGACCAGGAATTTTTTGCCCTTTAATTTTTTATTTCTCCATATTTCTATGATATCCATTGTTGTATTAGTTATGCTCGACCTGGGGGGAGATTAGTTTATAATTTATATTTTTAATGGGTGTAAATAGGCCTTTAATTCATACATCCAATCAGGTATCAGCAAGACATGATTTGATCCAAGTTGCTTATGACTCGCCACGAACGTCAGTGCCATACTGAATTGCTGATTGCTGTGAAGCAAGTTGCCTTGTTGCTTATGTGCCACAGACCTCCTGGAAAACTAAACTTTTAGATATTCTTCGTTTACTTTCCACCAGGCTGCTTTCTGCTCTTACCCGCCAGCCTTCAACCCTGACCCCATGGATCGTGTATTAATCTCAGACCAACAGGCTACGTTGAAGGCTGGTCTTGGTTTCACCAGCTTTTCCTCACCGTTGGAGATCACATAGAATAATTAAATATGATTTGATGGGCAAAGAGATTATGCTCCAGGGACAAGATGTAACCTATGCTGCATTGCCGTTTTGGGCATAATAACAAAAGAATCTCTGGTTAGGAGGAAATTAGGTACTATCTTCTCCAGGTCTCCCTCCTGCGATGACAATTGATGGAGCCTCTGCCTTCCCGTGATTGTTGTATATAATAGAGGTAACAGCCAAGCCGGTGGGGCTGGCACTGGTGTCAAAGGGGACGAGGGTAAGATATATGTGGTGCAGGCTTCCGGGAATCCATGACCCAACTACGCGCACAATCTCAGGTTTCGGTCCCCCAGACTGGGCTTTGGCCTGCGATAGGCCAATCTATTGGTCGGCAGTTTCCTAGGGATCTGGAGCTTATCCATTTGGAATGGGGTTCTTGCGTTATAGTAGAGGTTGAATTTTGAAAATGGCGGGTGACAAATTACTGGATAAAGATCTTATAATACAGCTCTCTTTAAGGTTTGGACGGTTTCTGAAGCCCTAAACTTAAATAATTTCATTAACCCTTTAAACTTTGCCTCCTCCTATGAAATTCAACTAGCAGTCATGCATGAAATAATACGATTCTCCTGAAGCTTTTAGAAAGGTCTTCCTAACTTAACGAACTCCCTGGAATTTTAAGAATTCTATTAACAAACCCTGCCTCCATAAATTTCATAACTTGCACACATAAGATTTCAGGTTTTACTAAATTCCTAGAGAGTATTTGGTTATAAGGAATACCTTTTCAAAAATCGAAGAATGTGTTTGGAATAATAACTCAAAATCAAAATGCATTTTATAATTTTTAATAATTACTTTTTTTTTTCAATGAAAGAATAAGAATGACTCACGAGAAGGTAGTGATAATAGTCTATAATGATAGAGACAATGACCGTAATAGTGTTGTGATTGGCAACAAGTGGTGGAAATGTTAGTAATAAACTAGTAATATAATGTTTGTGATGATATTATTAAGAGGATTGCTATAATGTTTATATGAGTAATATATTGTATCATTGGATGAGAATAAGTATAGCATTTTTATCATTTTATTGAAAATTCTTATTCAAATCCAATGATTTAAATATTTTATCAATGTTAGGGTATCTCCAATGAAAAAGCTATATGAAGAGCAAAAAAAAATAATTACCAAAAATATTTTTTATTTATTGATTTTGAGTTTCAAAGGGAATATATAGGTATATGAGATGCAATTTTTTTTTTGAGGGTATCTTCGATTGGAGAGGTAAATGAAAAGCTAAAAATAAATAAATAAAACTAATTCTTTAGTTTTTTTTTCTCTATTTTGCATCTTCAAATTAAAGGATAACCAATTGAAGAGTCAAAAAGACTTTTCTATCAAAGAAAAGTCATATATATATATATATATATCAAATGAGTCAAAAGCATTGAAATAGATTATTTAAAGATTCATTCTTTCATCTCTACAACTATTCTCAATTTTTTTCTAAAAAGGCAAAACTATTAATATTAAATATATTAAAGTACAAATGGGTTGTTAAAATGGTTTTTTCCATTAGAGTTCACATAAAATATATATATACACACTTTTCAAAAAGCTATATCAATAATTTAGCTTTTCTAAATAATTTTTATCATTGAATTAGATGCTCTGAAAAAGCTATTCCTATATATTTTTTTAGGGGAGCTATAAATTTAAAGAAAAAAATTATCTACCTTTTCTCTTTAAATTTCACCTCCCCTTTTCTTCATTCTATGTAAGATACAAAATGACTTGTTAATTAAAATACATTTTTCCCATTAGAGTGACACGTGAGCAAAAAAAGAAGCAGCTAAATTACAGTATTTAAAATGCTATATTGACAACATGACTCTTTCAAATGGCTTTTAGCATTGGAAATTCCCTTAATGTTCTAAACTCTTTGTCATATTATAACAAGAGTCAGTTACAGAGATAATTAATGAGATTAACTGTTTTCATTAACTTTTATGTACATAGACATAGATGGTAATTTAATTTGAAATTAATTAACGGATATTCATCTAATTTAAATAAATAAATATTTTTAAATTAAATAGTTATTTTATCTTATTAATAATAAATAAAGTATAAATATTGTCTAATCTAATTCGAAATTCACGCACACGAACCTAGCCTAAAATATATATTTATATTAAATAAATATATTTGTAGAATATTTAGATTTTTTTTAATATAATATAATATATACATATCTCGACATAAAATTATATATATAATTTTTATAATTTCATTATTTAATACACACACACGAATATATAGATTAACTATTTTATTTTTTATTAAATAATAAATAATAATAAAAAATTAAACACCCGAAACTTTATAAATAATTTATAAATATCTAAATTTATTACATATTTACAAAAATCCAGCATGAAAATGATGGTTACAATCCCTGTGCATTTATTACCAGTGACCGACAAGGGAGTCTCATTACCTTGAAAATTAGATGTCAAAAGAGTGCTCCAAGGATCTCTTCGGTTTTTCTAAAAATCAATATACTAGAAAATGAAGTATATATACATCGAGCTGGAGCCGGTTATAATTTAGTTGATTACTTGTGAATCCAATCATGATCCAGAATCATTTCAGCTCGACGTCCAAGCCCTCGATCCAGTTAATTAAACTGTTTTGAAATAAATAATAACAACTGCATCACAAGGGAAAGAAACTATTTTCAGAGAGGGCATTGCAAGGCCTGCATGCCTTTAGATTTTTCCACAGGGCAAATGCAATACGGATAGGCCGTGTTGCAGGGTACATACATAGATGTTAACACATCAAAACACCAGGAGTTATTTTCAGTGTGGACAAACAAGGAAAGCCATGGAAAGGCAGGCAAGATTTGTTGGTATCTCTTGGAGGACATGATTCTGTATTGAATTTTACTGACGAAGTCCAGCCCGTGAAGGTGGAATCCTCTCTATCATCACATCCATGGCATATAGTACCACGCAGGGTTAGGAAGTTACCACGCCATCATGGTTTAATTTGTTGTTATTTTGCTCCTACGAATGGCCATCGTTTCCTTCACGGTAGGCTGTTTATCTCGAGTCCTGATCACAGTCCACATTTATGTCTTTATTCTCTTGAGCTACCATCCAGTGATAAGAAAAAGGGGAAAAAACTAGAGAGAAATAGGGTTCTTCCTGTAAGCCATCACTTACTAGTATCCCTCAAATGTCACAATCACTCACATGCACCAACTAGCTAGGCAAATCACATGTCGATGTATTATTTTTTCATGGTGTACATTTTTATCAATGATAACATTTTTGTCACCATGCCATGCATATGGGCGGAACTAGAACTTTACAAATGGGGTGTCAATGTAGATCGATGAAAATAGTTAGTGTAGTTTTAGAAATAAAATAACAAATGAAAGGTTATAGATATAATACATGATTTTCGGAGGTGCAAAATACATATTTCCTAAAAAATAAGTCTTAGTTCTAATGGTACTTTTAAGGATTTTAGGACTAATTAAGCTGTAAACTTCCTCAAAGTTTGAGGGTGCCACTGTCCTTGAATCCTTGCATTTGCGAATTGTATAATTAAGCACTAAATGATGTTCTTCGAGCTAGTTTCTTCTTCACGACTTGGATTTCATTCATAAATATTCTCTGGGCTAATAAAATTGAAATTAATTTTTTTATTTTCGTGAAAACCCAATATCAATCACATTTTATCACTTAACAAATGCATACATAGCCCGGCCACTGATATATAGAACAAGAATTGCTAAGAATATTGTAAAAATTCAACTATGGCTTGAACGTTTCGTTGGATGTATAAATATCTGATATTACATAATGAAGAGAGATGAAAAACACATGCTCGAACGTTATTAACATAGTCGTACTAACAACACTGCAGCTATATATTAGGACATTTTTGCAATAAAATCTTTCTAGAGTTTAAGAGGTGAACCTATGATTAAAAAGAGAAGAAAGGACGAGGATCATATGGCTTCCAACTGATTCAAGAAGGGACGCAAGCTGCATAGCAGATAGGAATTGGAAATGTAGAAGCAAACCTCTACCCTACCCTGAACAGTGTTGAAACTCATTTAGCAAAATGGGTCATTTAGTAATAATTGCCTGTAACTCTTTCTTCGCGTAGTTACCAACCCGGTCTGACAGGTTATTGATCTAAAACCTTACTCGAGAAGATTTGTTTTTGATATTTTAAAAAATTAATTTGGTTAAATTAGATGATGTTATGAATTAACTTTAACTTAGCCTAATCAACTTTAAATTTTATTTTTTAAAACAAATGATGTAGTTTTAATATACATTTATATTGAGTCGTCACATGCAAGTTGATCTAACAATTTGTAACTTGAATCTTGAACCGGTTCAAACCTAGCACGGTAACTATGAAACATAATTGACAGAAAAAACAAGAAAAAGAGAAAAGAATGTGGTGAAAATTAGCGACGTTGTACCTGGATAATCAAACAAGTATGGCCCACAACATGTTATTCCTTGTTAACCTGTGCAGTTTCGGCCCAAGAACGAAACTAGACATGTATCACGAGGAGCGGGACCTAGGCTAAAGCATCCAATGCATCTAATTATTGGTATCCAAACAAGCATAAACGGGATATATAAAATATGAGAGTATCCCATTGGCTGTCGCATTGAATTCCAGTGCCTTGATTGTTCTCCGAAGATCCAGCTTCTCAAGATTTCCTCGATAGAATTAAAGGCGGTGAGACTCTAGCTGCATGGCCAGTTTTGCTTGCTATTTTCCTTCACATATATGGTACAGGTTTCCAGCTGTATGTTTTCACCTGAGGTGTATCTATTTCCTGTTGTGGTTGAACCGACCGAAGTGTTTTGAACTGGACTTTTGTCCAACACCTCTTTTAATATCTTTCCGATCTAGTGAGATTCTTTCACGCCGAACAAAAAATGATCCTGGAAATTGTCTATCCTGTACAAATGGGATAAATACATCGCGTTTAATCAAATTTATTATATTATATATCTATCAAGACCATAAAATTCAAATATTGAACATGATTTTATTATATATAAAAAAAAAATTCTTAATTTTTTCCCTTCCATCCAATCAGGCTTACCAGCTCTCATCAGTATATATTCTCTGCTATATAAATACTCCATTTCCCACAGGTTTATATGTTAACTTCATTTATTACTCCACGACAATTCATCTCTTAATCGTAACCATTCTATTTTTTAGAATACTAATACGGTACTTGAGTTCTCTCTTAAGGTCAAAAGGACTCCTCGTTACATCTTAACACTGATTGAAGCATCGGGAAATTACTTCAAGGGAGAAACTCCACCTTGTTTTGCAGAATCGAAGCCTCAAGACCCGTATTCTTTTGCTGCCACGTGACTTCTCGCAGCATCCGATACTGTAATCCGGGGGACAGGTTATAGGAGATACTCATCGAACAATCTAAAGTCCGGTGGGCGGGGCTTTAAGCTTTAATACTTCGAGAGGAATGAAATAATTAAGAACATAAATAAACATTCCTCCAGCCAGGGGTTACTGCATGGAATGCTGAATCATCAACAAAGTGGCTATGCCCGCCCTTCCCACAAACGAAGCTCTCTAAATTCACTTATGATCATCGAGTGCAAGCCAAGAGCCCAGACACCCATTCTTCAAAAATTCTATAAAGTCTGGACTTACAACAAGGTCATCCATTCATAAACTGAAAGGGGGGACTCTGAGCATGATCAGTTTTCGCTTTTGCATGCAAGGAAAAGGTCAATAAAAATACAAGATCATTAAATTAATATATATATAAAAGAATAAATATAGACAAGTAAAGGACAAGAGAAGGGAAGTTGGTTTTGTTAGATTTATTTAAAAAAAAACATTATTATTTTTTTTTAATTAACATACACATTTAAAATCAAATTAAAAATAAATTTCATATATTTTTAGGTTTAACACTTTGTTAAATATTATCCTTTAACATAAATACTTTAAAATAAAACATTAACTTATTAAAAATAAATTGTTGATGAAGAAAAAATTAACCTTAAAAAATCTTTGATTAACATGTTCTGTAAATCTAAAAACCGATCCCCAATCTCATATTGAAGTATCATAGAATTTTCTTATAGTTTATATTGTAAAAAAATTAAAGAGTTAAAATTAATTTCATAATACAGTACTAAAGCTTTTAGAAAAAAGAAAAAAAATCAAATACCAAATGAGCTTTAGACTTGAGCTATATACTTGCTTAGCACAACATATCACGGGCTTAAGCTATATACTTATATTTTAAATGCTTCAAGAAATAAGTATATTAAACAATTTATTTAAGATATTTTGTATATAATTTTTTCATACATGCTTTATCTATAAAACTATACTTTTGATCTTTAAAAATGTAGAGCTATTTTTATGTTTGTACTGATATATATCTAGATAATTGTATTAGTATTAAACTAATCTTTAATTTTATATTATGCAAATTACATGCTTAAATCAAACATCAACATAACAATTTTTAGATAAAAGGTTTGTCTTTCATGGTGTCCTTATTGTGGCGCCGGCAAGGATTCTTCACGGTACGAGCGGAACCCACTTCTCCTTCCTAGAAGAAGAATGGGGTCTGCGTCATTTTGGAGCTCCTTCAATGTCATGACTCCATCGTGGGGCATAGGGAATCCTTGCAAACCGCAAAATGTCTCTCCCTTTAGATAAGGTGACCCAACACAATTGTAATTCTCTTATTTATTTACTTATTTTATCCTCTTATTTCCCTCCTCGCTATTATGTCAAACAGTAGTTCTGATTCTAAAAGACGTACTTCTTTTCACATTTTAATCGATTTTTCTGAATGAAGAAAGATGTGGAGGGCATCCATGAAAGAATATTAAGTAGACCCCCCCAAGTGAACTGACCTTCGGTGTTCTATCACTGCAAAAAAAAAAAAAAAAAAACGTTTAAAAAGTTTCTGACAAATGAATGATCAAATATATAAGATGAACTTCATTAGCTAGTTTACAAGTGTTCAGGTTATCCGAGGATAAATTAATGAAATAAAAATCTCTGACACGTGTGGTAGGCACGCAGTTTTACCTTTCATTAATCGATCGAATCAATTTTGCTTTTAAGATTATCTATTGACTTCACTGTAATATTAGAATATGTTACGTACTAGGACACATTGCAAGTATATAACATTCTCACTAGAAGAAATTAGCACACATAATCACTTAAAATAGAAAGGTTAATTAGACAAACAAATGAAAAGGGAAGGGAATTTTAATTCATTGTACATAATATTTTTTAATTTTATTAGATGGATCTTGCAAAGAAAAAAAATTGATAATTTATATTGAGGATAAAATTGATGTAATTAATTAATAAAAGGATAATATTGTTTAAGGGGTGGTATGGAGGTCAAAATAAAAAAAGATGTCGTTTCAATAATTTGTTTTTAAAAATTAAAATGATATCATTTTAAAAAATTAAATTAAATTTTACATAGATTTTAACATGGTCATCAAATCACTAGTTGATTTATTAGTTTAAACACGATAATTCCCTAATTCAATTCAACATAAAACCTTCTTCGAATTAGGTTTTAGATCGATAAAGTTGACGCATCGGCCAAGTCGGGTTTTATAAAACTGGTTTGGACACTACTGTAAGAAAATTTGTAGGTGTGAGTCTTCTCCAAGAGAATGGGCGGGCGCGGTGTGTGTGTGTAAGTTAATAATTGAGATATCATGTCTGCGTTTGTACAGTGAACTTACTTTGTATAAATGGCCGGCACTGCTTTTCCAACTTTAGTAGGCAGGGAAGATGATAGCGACGCTATACTTGTCAATATATATACGTACTTGTGAAATAATAATGTGTCCCGTAAGAATGGCCGAAAGAGAAGAGGAAAACGACCTTTCCCAAAACAGAAGTCCTTATTTCTTAACTTTGTTCCCATTTCCTCTTGATTAGAAATTTTGGATGTTGTTGGAGTGCAATGCTTGGAGTATGCCTCCGCCATGCATGGGAAAAGTATGTCATAAGCTCAAAATCCATGTTATGTTGAAGGAACATGAATTCTTTCAAAACCTGTTGTTTGAACTAGAATATCGAATAAGAATTACAAACTTTGAATTTTCAACGATCAGCTTTATTTTTTAATATCCAGTGGTTGCATGCCACGTGGCCTAACACCGAGATTTATATTCACGCCCTAAACAAATCAAATTGATGCTATTAAGTCTCTATAAATAGAGAGATTAATATCAAAATAAAAAAAAATAAAGCATGCGTATTTAACTTTTCAATTAAGGTTGCGTTTATTTCATAGATGAAATGTTAAGGAAAGATTTTAGAGTAAAATACTAAAAATAGATTGTCTAATTATACAATCAATGTCCATTAAGTGTATACTTAAAAAACAATGAAGGGTATATATATATATATATTTGATAGGTACACCCTGCAGTTCATGACCATTAATATTAGCAGGTAAAGGTATTTGAACCGGAAATTACATAAAAAAATTATACCTTTTAGTCCTCCTTCACTTCATCAACTCATTCATCTAATGATTTTTTGACTTAAAAAGTTAGTTAACAATTTCGCATTATTTTGTATTAGTTTTTGTTATTGACTTGACTATCATCATATATGTTCAAGAGATTAAGATGTTATTTTCAAAATTATATATATATATATATATATATATATATATATATAATTTTAAAGATTAAGTTATTAAAAAGAAAGGAAATAATAAAAACCACCCAAACTAGTATTGGGTATCACATTTTATTTTGGTTGCAAACAGTTATTACTTTCATCATTCCACATGTAATTGATTACTAACTGTAGCTTTTATATGATAAGCTTGATTCTTTTCTTCTTTTTTTTAACTGTATATATATGGCGTGCTTAATTTAGCTTATCCACGAGGTGTTTTTATTAAGGCCAGATCTTCAGGTTCATATATCGTAGTCTAGGCTAATATGCAGCCTCTTCTGAACCCAAGAACTGCAGTGCACACCATAACCAAGCACTATATATATCAGAGGTCTTGACTCTACCCCACTTGCTTGCCTGTTCCGATCATTATTTAATATTTGGCTATTTATAGAATTTAGATATATGGTCCAAAATAGCTTAAGTTCCGGCCTTCTTATTAAGCTATCCGGGAAAGAGAGAGAGAGAGATTATTTATGAATGGCATCGAAGACCAATGCCTTTGACATTGTCCGAAGGCATTATAGAAAAATATTCGATGATTTGATATGGAAACAATAAGCAACCACTAATTAATACAGGCCATTGCAAGATAGCTGGATGTGGTGGTTACTCAAGAATCAAATTGACTTGATATGACTAGGCAGTCCTAATCAAGTAGATCATAATTAATTTGTAAATTGTAAAATACTTAGCCCCTTCTCGATCGTTGGATCAAATATTCCTTGTGGTCCTCAATCTTGTTGGAGATGGGCCTACTTAGCCGTGAACCTCTCTTTAGAAATGGTATTTCAAAGATGGTCTCTGGAAGGAGGATATCTCTTTTCTTCAATCCAGACAAATGTGAATTCACATGGTCCCATTTACAGTTGAAAACATACAATTTTGAGTAAAATAGGGCTTAAAGAGAATTACGTGACTCAGGTACCGAGGTTGACAGAGGAAAGCCCAGAGGAGTTTGGCTTTACACAAACCAACAATGGCGTCTCTTTCCTAGTGAAATAGCAAAAAACAATAAACATGAGACTTCAAACTTTGGTGCTAGGTAAAAAGCAACATTACAGCATGAAGGTTCCTTTGTAGCTGGGTGTGAACAAAAGCTGCTTTTAAATCACAACGCAAGGAAACAAACGTTCAAGGAAAGTGTTTCTTTGAAGCATTCTTGTACATTGGTTTTTCTGTCCTCCGCTTCATTCTCACAAAAAAAACTCCTGTCTCCCACTCTTCCTGTCCTCCTCTCAGACACATTGCCAAGGACTCGAAAGTTATTTTCAACACAGCTATCCACAGGCCAATAAGCATCCAATTCCTTCTTATAAAATAACTAGTTTTCTACCCGCGCGTTCTAAGGTCTTAATGCCACCATGATTGTAGAGTCAAGAACAGAAAATTAAAATGCTGCGAGTAGTTAAAACAGATATACACAGTACAAACGATGGTAGAGATTTTAATTTCAGGATCTTTTTTTATATTTTGAAAATAATTAAACTGGATATCGTTCTCACAAATGTATTTAAAGCATAGACATTATTTCTTTTTTAAATCTTAAAATACTTTATGGACATTATAGTTTTCATAATATTCAAACAAAGATATAGGCATGGAATTGATTAAAGTCAAATAAAAACGACTTTCATTTGACCCTTTACTAACCATTGGTCTTTCAGGAAACATATATTATTCTTTCTATATCACGGACATTTGAATGATTTCTTTAAGCTCCATCCTTTATGGTAAGTATACAAAGAGACTTTTGCCAGGTCTTTCGAATCCAAAAATATGTCTTGTCACCGTTGTTAGCCAGCCCCATTGTTAGTTCTATATAGTAGCTACCCAAACCTCTTCCTATATATTGACAGGTCTTAACAACCCTAGAGATGCATGATCGATCTTAATTATATAGCCATTATGAATTGTTGAATAAATCATAGATATTATATTAGATGTTTTTCATACTTATTTGTACTATTAAAAATATCAAATCTAATTTTTAGGTCTAGAATTATTTAAGAAAGAAAATTGATATAGTGATACAGTGTGAATTTAGATACGATAAATTAATATAGTTTCTCATTTACATCCAATCCAATGAGAGTTTTTACCAAGTTTCTACAAATAAAACCCCCCAACCAGCGTCCAACTTAGCTAATTTTCCAGTTACTTATCCCAAGCTCATTTATGTGTCCTCATTCGCTTTTTTATTCGGTTTACAGCCAATCCTTAATTACTATGTCTAAAAATCATGCAGAGTCAATGTACATTGCCGACCTTTTCTCCTCCCTGTACTGTGTCTTTCTTTACATCTTTTCCTAAAAAAATATAAAGTCTTGGAGAGGGTAATTAGAATAAGCTATTTATCAAATTAATGCAAGCTCACTATGATTATATAAATGGTAACGCATATAAATTGGAGCCATAAATAAGCTTCCAGCTACTTGAGCAAAAGCATATAGGCTACACAACAGTGCCTCGACTATTTCTTACCGTGTTTCAGGACGTGAAGTTGAGGGATACCATCCTCCCAAGGCCCCCCACTGAAAACTTTCACGTTTAGTCTTTTATCGGAAATAAATAACCGATTGCAGAGTACCTTGTCGTGAAGTAAAATATCAACATGTAATATTCAACCTTACAAATCAAAATCACGATATCTATATATCCGTTACTATAAGTAATTAAGCTTATTAAAAAAGATATATTCCCGCCCATATATATTATTATAGGCATTATGGCAATTATTAATCACGAATTTGAATGAGTACTTACAAAGGTATATGTATATGTCGTGCGTAATTAAGAAGATATCAAATACTTACCTCATGTACTGCGGTTTCTGAGAACGTGAAACCATGTGAGTTTCATCCATAGAAGCAATGCAGGGTGGGGGAAAAGAATAATCCAAATTATAAAATACTCTTCAAACTTGAATTCTAGCGTACATTTACTTATTTTTTATTCCACCAAACAATAAATTCCATCTTATTCATTAAATTAAAAGACCAAAAGTATAAAAAAATCTGAACACAGTATGTTAAGTATACGTGGTTTAAATTCCTGAGCTCAAAAAACATGGAATTGATTATATAAGCTCGCTTTTTTAGAAAACAATATAAAACTTCTCGACTCTATATCTTATATTTTAAAAAGATTTCAGAGCTTTAATGAAAAAAAATAAAAGATTGAATCTTCACCATCAATTTTTTTTAATTAAATTAATAAGACTATGAACAAGATAATGATCTGTATTTATAGAAATTTTAAATCTAAAAGATTTTTATTTAGATGAAATATTATATAAATCTATTCGTTTGAAATATTTTTTTAAAAAATAAATAGAATATTCTTTAGTTATAAATAATGTTAGAGAGTAATATAAAATGTTGTTTATTTTTATATTTAAAATTATGTTTTGTTGCGTTTAAAATAACGTATGAGAGTAATATATTATATTTATATTCCGCGCATATACTGATGCGTTTGCTTGGATGAGATGTTTTAGGTGAAAGAATTAAACTGATCGTAGGCAAAATAACATATATATTTTTTTTTCAAAGGAAAACGTCAACATATCTTGTGATCAGTCCATGCGATATTAATAAACAGGCAGAAGAGGGAGGCCACGAAAAGGAATGCGAGTGACGAAAGGGAGGATTGTTTCGATGCACCAAACAAGATACGAAATAAGAGAAGGAGAGATGGTATGGCCAACGGGGCCCGTTGTCCCAACCAACGCCGCATACGACACATTAGCCTAGGCTGTGTGTGAGAACTGTGTAAACCATGACACCATTACTCCTCCTCTTGAATTAACTCACAAGTTTTCCTCTCTCTCTATTTCTGTATATACAGCCATACATGTTTTAAAAGATGTAAAATTCTATCTTAACCCTTACTCAATAACTTAGAATTTTCAGTTGAATGATTATTTGATGCAGTAAAAATAGCCAGCTCTGGTAAAAAAAAAATCCATCTCTGGTACTGCAAAATGCAAAAGACATCAATTAATTTTATTTAACCTTTATATAATAGAATAAAGTCTTGAATAGAGTGGTCGTTTCACAAACAAAAATAAACACAAGAATATGCACCAAAAAAAAAAAAAAAAACTTTTTTTATCTCTCGAAATTGAAAAAAAAAAAAGGAAAAAAATAACGTACACCAAAGAGAATGAATGTGTAAGGTAGACATGTATGTGTTGTCCACATACATGGCATTAAAT
>Ga0307517_10008237_pt1 | contig 14983 bp, 5 predicted proteins | sample 23_EM_MG_FD_194515 | JGI IMG/M metagenome (GOLD analysis project Ga0307517, IMG submission 194515) | Populus trichocarpa ectomycorrhiza microbial communities from riparian zone in the Pacific Northwest, United States - 23_EM | ecosystem: Host-associated > Plants > Roots > Unclassified | place...
TTAACGTCAACCCCTAGGCAGTAGCCATGATGGGGGAAGAGAGGTGGGTGGGGGATAGTGACGATGATTTCCCGTGGTGTTGAGATTTCAATCGCCGGAGGTGGAGGAGAGATGGTTCGTGGCCTATATTTCAGGCCTAAAGGCCTGCCTTATATAGGCATCTTCACGTCCCTAACCCTGGTGACTCATTACCTCATGTTACATAACCTCTATGACTCATAAGTGAGTCATACTTTGTCTTCCATCTGATCACTTATATAAGTCCCTGTACAATATACGGTTAACCTATCAATACCTATCAAACCAGTCATGTGCTCAAATGAGTCATATGCATGAAACCCATGAATCATAATGTGAGTCATGTACCAAAGTCATTACATCATATGACTCACAATTGTGAGTTATCAAAATAATTAACCAATCATAACATAATAAGAGCTCACAATTACATAATCTTGTGAGATACTATGAGTCAATTGACTTCATTGGGTGAAAAAATAACATACATATAACTAACTAATAACTATTTTTCATGTAAAATCTGCCTTGTTTACTCATGATTTGTGGTACAGTGTCTGGAAGAAGAAGCAATAGGATAAATAAAAGTGAAAAAAAAAGTGCAAGAGGTCTGACTAATATAAATTCGTGCCAGGACTGAAAGGAGGAAATTCAGGAAAAACCCCTTAGAAATGATAATAGGATAGACAAGCCGCTGAAGTGATAGCAGCATTATTGCCAAAAATAGCCAATTGAGTACAGAGTATGTCAGGAGTATGTTTTGCTCAAGGTCAAAATGTAAGATAATGCAAGTATTACTGTAAGACACGATGCAAATTACGTTAACTTAGTTTACCAAGTGACAAAGGACTAGCACATGTGAGAATTGAAAGGGGAAAGTTGTTTCCAATGAGGCAAAAGAGTCACCATTAATTATAACTAAGCGGAGTTTGTTATTAAAGGTCCACTGTCGTGCATGCAGCTTGGAATATCCAAAGTGGTCTACTATGTAGTTAGTGGTAAGCAAACAGTTTGCAGTAATTGCAAAGAGAGAGTTGAAGGAGAACAGTGGAAGGGAAAATTCATAGTCAAGTTTAAGAATGAAAAGGTTAATAACCCAAACTACCTCAGGAACAATCACTAGTATTATAAAGACACTATTTGTTATGACAAATAAGCTATAAATCTCTCAATCTCCTGCTAGTTGGCAGAACTCTATATAAGCCGCTATTTCATCTCAGTTCTTTTGCTTCCTTGTCCAACTTTTGAAATATATCTAATTGTAAGCTATGACACTAGGTGTTGTTATACAATTTGCTAGCACTAATATCCTGTGGAGTACTTTAATCTGTGAAATAATTATTTCCAGTTCATCTTCTTGCATAGCAAACACAACTGTACTAGACTTCATTCACACCCTTCCTCAGTTACTGGGTGTATATACAGGTTGAAACACTGGAATAATTAGCTATTAGCTAAAATGTGGTGGGATTCTATCATGGGGCATGGAAGGATTATGAGCAGGTGGGAGCTTGCTGGTTTTGACTATTTTTGGTACTCTTGTTACTATAAAGTGTAAATATTCTAGCGAGATGTTTATCTTTCCTGCTTACATTAATCATTATATGGGGTTGGAAACATGTATTCAGGTAAAACATGGGGAAATGGTTGGCTTGTATGTAGCTGAGTTACACATGGGAGAGGTATACTAGAATAATAACTGACTTAGTGGGATTGATACAGGGAGTGGGTTCACTAAATGTGAGAAACAAGTGTGAAGAAAGACTATATCGGTTGAAAAAATAAAATCATTTTCTGAGTAATCGTATTGCAGTTTATAATGCAGGATGTAGTAGATCAAATAAGTGCATAAGTTTTTTCTTTTATAAGAGAGGTACACTAGAGGTGTGTTCAATGTTTGACAATCCTGGGCAGAGGGCTAAAACGATGGGATGAGACTAAGTCTCTTTTAAGAGTCTTAATACTATAGTAATGGTAGCAGAATCTCTGGACAAATGATCATGGCTTAGATAGTGGACTTCATCAGTTGAATTAGAGCCTTTCGGCGGTAAAGCTAGAACAGTAGATGGTTAAGAGAGATGTGGAATTGCCAGGAAATGTCTTGGCACTGTTACCTGTTTCATATATGAAGATGCAGCTACCCAGTTCGGTCATATCTTTTGGTTAGCTTAGGGTTATTCATATTTGTGATTATGTTTATTATCAGTTGTACAGGAGTGATCTTAATATCTGTATTTCTCCCTAAATAGTCTTCTCCCTTCTATCAACCAGAACACAACTTGCAGCAGATCACACATATGATAAGTCCACACACACAACAACCTATTGCAAATAGAAGTCTTAGCAATGAAGGTACTAACTAGCCTATAGGATTTCCAGGTATAGATATTGAGCAGATACAATAGGCTTGTATAGGCTTAGCTAGAGTCAAAGAAAATAGCCAGCACTTGTCCATCCTTAACTTTTGACTTTTTCATAAGGTTTTTCTTAACAACTATTATCATAAGTGTTTGGAGGTAAGTTAATATATTTATAGAGTAGAGGGAGATAAGTGATCCCAACAAATTGCTCTCTTGCCTCATATACTTAAAACCTGAGATCTACCTTGATCTCTTGTCCATTACCTAACATATTTCGCCCAGAGATGAGTCACTCTTGCTCAACGATTTAATTCGATATATTAGTAATTTTTAGAGAGGAAAATTGTCCGATCTTATTTAAAGTCAATTTCAAATTCTCTTGATACCCCTGTATAATCCTGTCAATTTTTGAAACCCCTATTTCATTGCCGCATCTGTAAATCCTACAAGTGAGATATCATGATTCTGTATAAAGGTATTGTAAAGCAACAGAACGACTAACGGAAAAAAGTCAAAGATTTCTCAAGATTATTGTATAGGTGATGTACTATGAGACTTGTAAAGAATAAAGAATTAAAGCAAGATTTAAGGATGAGCAAAAGGCTCAAAGATTAGTCGTCTTTTAACCTTCAGACTTAGCTAATTTTAACATATATCTCACCCTTTTGCAATACCAAATTTCACAAAAGCACTTCAAACCCTATGCCAAACTGGAAGCCTGACCTAAAGGATAACCTTCAGACAGCAATTCCAATTAAGAATTAAAATTCTCATGTTCTCATCTAATATTTAGTTAAAAGCTTTAACAATTACAATTCAACCCCTCAGACACTACTCAATGGCTGTACAACTTCTAGAAAGATTACTGATGAAAGCTAGCAGTTGTTTACCCATCTGGAGAAAAAGGTGATAGTTTCTAGCAGTGAATATTATAGTCATAAGGGTATTGTACAATGGGTATTGACGTATTGAATATGTATGAATGAGATACTCTTAAGAAGTAGCCCATGGATAATGCAGAAAGGATTCAGAAAGTGAACGGTAACATTGAGCAGAGACTAAAGAAAAGAATGCAAACTAGAGGGTAGAAATCATGTCCTTCTAAGGTTTCTGAAATTTCAAAAGGTGAATATGGTGCCAAAGAAAACGAAGATATGGTATTTATACTATGTTTAGTATTTTGCAAACCTTTGCTCACAATAAATAGTTACCCAAATCAACTTCTCCAACTTCCAGCTTCAGTAGTAGCAGTCCCCACAGATCCCCAAGGCATTGAATCAATTATTCTATGAAGGGGAAAGTGGCAATGCAAGCTTTAACAGATACTTAAAAAGATTTTATGCAATATCACTCTGCTGGATTCCAAAGGCATTTCTTTTCTAAAACAGTTCATCTTTTATAGTAATTATTGCTTGTGCTCATTCTATAGTCTTGATAAATTTTAAAAGTTGAAATAAAAATGTAATGACAGAAGTTCACTTGTTTGTATAAGAAAAATCGAATATGGGACACATTACTGGAAGGTGATCCATTACTAGGTGAAATACATTATACTCTAACACCTGATCATTTCATTTTCCACATACTAACTTTCGACTTTTTATTTTATGTACTCTCACGCCTTATTTTGTCCTGGATGTTCTGTATTGTAATCGATCTTGCCTAAGCTTTTACTGCCCTACTCAACCTTGCTTGTGAAAGCACATGAGAATATGCAAGAAGGGTTTTCAGATAAGGGCTTACATACCTGATGCCCCAATCTTGTCAAATATTGTAAAGAGACTGACAAGCAAATAATGCAGTATGTAGCTAGGGGGTAAAACAATATATTTCTAGTCTTTCAGCTATTTACAACTAAAGTCCTTCAACTTATATCATGTTAAGCTTGCTAACTTACTGCATTTCATGCTCACCAAATTGGATGTCTTGTTTAATTCTACTTACTACATGGTAGAACGAACCAGGTAGACCTAGCTATCTCTGTTTGACAATCTCTGTCAGCTTAGAAAATGATTAAAATATGCTAAAAGCAGGATATCAAATAAAGTATAAATTGTAGAACATGCTTTTCAGAATGGATTTGCCATCGAAATAGCACATATCATGCCTCTTACACTGGTGTATGTACCAGAATGCCTAAAAATGAATTTCTGGTAGATGTTGAATCTGTTTCCCATTATTGAAACTACCGACACAATATTCAGAAATGGATTGCAGGACCTTAATGAATGTAGAAATCTAGTTTCACTAGAAAACTCAATCCATTCAATGTTTAACAGAGGAGCACTCACATTGACTCTATTGACTACTAGTGGTTGACAAATTACTCGGACAGGCAATTCCAATACCCCAGTGATACTTTCAACCATTCAATATTACGCTATTATCCTCTTAGTCCATAATTAAATCACAGTTGATCAGTTAGACTTACTCAAGCTCACGAAATAGACTTGAATAACCCTCTTAATTACAACACCACCACAGCCCCTAAAGGGATCTGGTGTTTAGAGGCTAGAGTGGTATACAACACTTTAGCGCTACTCATGAAATTACACTCATCAACCCTTTCCGTAGATCATCAGCATAGTCGAATGGGACATTAACTGGAAAGAGGTTGTTACTCCATTATCATCGGGGGTAAATTGTGCAATGGGTCTTCAATAATATTGAGTCTAGCCACCCACTACTCCACCTGGTATCTTCGTTCCAGTTTACTTAGTGGTAGAGGACTCCTCAGCTCCTGGTAATACTGCAGCGACAGTTAATCAATTCCCTCTCTCAAAAACTTCCTTTCATATGCTCCACATTCTGGCATTTCAGAAAGAAGAACTTTGTATAGGCTGTTTAGGGAATCCATCAGGATAGAGAAGCAGGAAGAGATGTAAAGGCGGAGTATACATAATGGGGAAATGAGAGGTCAGAATGCGAGTAGTTAACTGTAATAATCCTATTCTCCTTATATTATATTGCAACAGGTAACGATCTTGATTACCAACCACTTAAGATCTTACAATCTCTTCTGATTGTACAGAACTGGCTTGCTACCTTTTAGTTCCACTATCTTATCAGCTAGTGCCCAAATGTCTTATTGTAATATAGAACTATCACAGTAGTTCTATATTATCAATACACCATTTCGGACTGTCACAACAGTCACAGGTGTCGCGAGTTTCTCGGTAAGGTTTTCGTAGAATTCAATAATATAAAGATATGGAGAATTGTATTGCATCTTCCTAGGATAGAAATGTGTTTAGATAGTGGAGTGAAGATGTAATCTCTCAGGCCGGAAGGCCTGACTTATATAGGCATCTTCAAGACCCTAATCCTGGTGACTCATCACCTCATGGTATATGAATTCTAAGACTCATAAGTGAGACAGTATTTGAGATACATCATATGACTCATATGAGTTACTGCACAACATATGGTCAATCTATCAATACCCATAAAACCAGTCATGTACTCAAATGAGTTACATGGGTGAAACACGTTACCCATAATGTGAGTCATGTACCAAAGTCATTACTGCACTTGACTAACAATTGTGCGTTATCAAAACAATCAACCAATCATAACATAATGATGGCTCGCTATTTCACCGACATCTGGAATACTATAAGTCAATCAACTTCATTCAGGGACATAATAACATCCATATGACTAATAACTATTAGTCATGTAAAATCTCCCCCCTTATTCATGATTTGTAATACAGTGTCTGGAAGAAGAAGGAATGGGAATGGATGAATGTGAAAAAATGGTCCAAGAGGCTAAACTAATGTTGGTTAGAGCCAGAAGTGGAGGGAGGAACCCAAGAAAAACCCCTTAGAAATGATGAGAGAATAGAGACGCGGCTGGTGAAATGGCAGCATTATTGCAAAAGACATCCAATTGAGTACTCTGGGTGTGAGGAGTATGTTTTGCTCAAGGTCAAAATGTGTGATAATGTAAAAGTTATTATAAGAGAAGGTGCAAGTTAGGTTGACTTGGTTTACCTGGTGACAAAAAGACTGGCACATGGGAGAATTGAAAGTGAGAAGTGGGTTCCAATGGGGCAAAAGAGTCACTGTTAATTATAACGGCGCGGGTTTCATGATAAAAGGTCAGCTCCCTAGCATGCAACTTGTAATATCCAAAGAGGTCTACTCTGTAGTTAGTGGCGAGAATACACATTGTAGTAGTCATAAAGAGAAAGTTTAAAGAAGAACAGGGGAAGGGAGAAATCACTTGCATGGGGAAGTTTAAGAATAAAAAGGTTAATAACCCAAACTAGCTGAGGAAAAATTACTAGTAATATGAAAACACTGTTTGTTATGACAAATAGACTATAAATCTATCAATCTACTAGCTAGTTTGCAGAATTCGATATTGACTGCCTTTTGCCCTCAGTTCTTTTGCTGCTTTGTCAAAACTTTTGGAATATATCTAATTGTCAAGTATGACAGTAAGTCTTGTCATACAATTTGCTAGCACTAATATCCTGTGGAGTACTTAGGTCTGCAAAATAATTATTTCAAGTTCACCTTCTGGCATAGCGAACATGACTGCACTGGACTACATTCTTACCACTTCTCCTACACTGGGTGTCCATACAGGCTCAAATGCTGGAATAATAGGCTATTTGCCAAAACATAGCTGGATTCTAACATGAAGCATGGAAAGATTATATGCAGGTGGCAGCTTGCTAGTGTGGACTATTTTTAGTACTGTTATTACTATCAAGTATAAATCTTGTAGCGAGGGGTTTATCTCTCCTCCTCACTTTAATCACTATATGGTGTTGGAAACATCAGTTCAGGTAAAACATAAGGTTTGTTTTTTTTTTTGTTAATTCCATAGTATGATTTTAGGTACATGACTAGCACTCCCTAGGGTCCAACCGCTGCATTCGGGAAATATCCCATTGCAAATAAAAACCCAAATCAAAACAAAAACAACAGAAATAAAACAAAACTATTCACTAATACCTAAGTATAAAATCAACGTGAGTATTTCCCAACCTATGAGATTCTTCCAATTCCATCCTGAAACAAACTTCAAGACTGCACCTGTGTTGCCCGTGTAAATGCAAAAACATTTTTATCATCAGGAAAATTTAACTTATTCAAGGAAATAAACGAAATCAAAAGCTTCATCATATCTGATCCTTTCTTGTTCTCTTTCCATACTAATGAATCTGGGGAAATATCAAATGAAAGCTCCGAGTGCTTTATCCTAGCTTCCGCTAGAGCGGGGCATACGGTTATAAGATGTTTAAAACTTTCTTCTTCTTCCTCATACCTCGGGCACAGAGGAGATCCATTAGGGTCCCTCCAATCCTTGTGTGCTTTAAGGTAGCTCTTACCGGCCCTCATCTGATGGATGCGCGCAGCGGTAAACCTTCGCGTTGTCATGAATCGCCAGCATGTTCTGAACCGTGGCCTGTAGCCATAGTAATCAGGGTAGTTGCGCAATTTCCATTTTTCGTAGATGGCTTCCCTAACTGTTTTGATCGTGTCATCGTAGTACGTGCACTCTTCGCCACTAGGGGGTGACCATATGTTGGGTTTTCTTGGGACTGGCCATTTCTTGAAGATCAGTCTAGCTCTTCTGGCGATGTCATCGATCGGTAACACCCTCTGGACCGAAGTAAAAGATGTGGAGTCCCACGTCTTAGGTTTCATGCCTCCCGCCTTCGAGAAGGCAGCCCTCCTGTTGGAAGGGAAACGGAGGCTATCGTGTAGTGGAAAGCCAGGGGGAAAAAGGGCCGTGGCAATGTTGTTGTCGGGGAGCGCAGTAGCCCATCTAATTGTGGCCATGTCTCTGATTTGTTCGAGGTATAAGTCAGTCGGCATCAGGCAGGCTTCCGCCGATAGGACTATCGTATTGGTCGAATAGAAACAATTCGTGATCCATCTCCGTACTCGGTTCATGAACGTCTCCATTTTGTTGCGCATTGTGATGTTGGGTTCAAGGAATTCAGCTCCATAGAACAGCGTGGGGACTATGATTCCCTTGGCCATTCTTCGTGCACTATATGGTGTAAGTCTTCCACCTGGTGAGGAGAGTCGTTTTATCCTTTCGAAGGCAGCTTGTGCCAGGGCGAGTCTCTTCGCGAAGTGTGTCCATGTACTGTGATTTGGTTCGAAATGAAATCCGAGCCATTTGACTGCTTTCGGGGCCGGTTCGACGCATTGTTCGTCAATGACAATAGGGTGTTCGCATTTATCCGCTCGCTCCTTAGGTGTCCTCCAATGCATCAGGTCTGTTTTATGTGTAGAAAAGCTCAGTCCTATTGCTGAAGCTGCCGTCTTGATCCTTCCGTATGCTTCCTCCAGCAGCCGGGTGTTCGTCCTCCAAGAGTGCGAGCTGACCGTAATCTGGATGTCGTCAACGTATGAAATAATAAGTTCCCTAGTTGGGTCCAAGCACGAATGAAGGGGCTCAACGTAGATTACGAATAAGATTGGAGAGAGTGGGGAGCCCTGAGGGATTCCCGTGTTGATGCCTTTCATACTCCTTGGTGAGCCAGGGAAGATGATAGCGCATTGTCTGTATGCTATGAAGTTTGAGATCCATCTGGTCATATACTCGGGGGTGTCCTTTGACCAAAGCCTCCGAAGTAATGTACCGTGGTCAACATTATCGAATCCGCCTTTGATATCCAGGAACATAGTGCTGGCTTTGAGGCCTGCTGCCTGTGCTTCTTGGACCCAGTGTTTAAGGGAAATTCCGGCGTCGAACGTGGCTCTTTGGGGGAGGCTGCCGGTTTGTCTTATTGAGTAGAGTCCGTTTGCCTTAGCAAATTTGATGAGGCGTTGGTTGATTATGCGTTCTGCTATTTTCGAAAATGTTTGCATTAGGGCGATAACTCTATAGCTCGCGAAGGCATCATAGTCCCCTTTCGATGGTTTGGGGAGGAGTATTCCTAGCGAGTCCTTGAGGGCCGGTGGATGTATGGACCATGTGAGCATGTGGTTGATAAGGGCGGGTATGATGTGACGATTCACGCTATGTATCCCTTTCCAAACGCCATATGGTACTTGGTCTGGTCCTGGTGCGGACGTGTTACTGCACTTTCGGAGGGCTTGTGCCACTTCGGAAGCGTCAACTGTATCTTTTTCTTCCAACTCAATGTACCTAGGCGGTTCCATGTCGACCGGGTTCGGGTTTTGTGGGAAGAAGTGTTGCATTATTGCAAGGTTTAGGGAGGCTGCACTCGGGTAGTTATGTCCGCCGGGTACTGTTGATCCTAATCTTTTCTTCGTAAATTGATGTGCTGTCCACACGTTGTTCTTCTTCGCGTTTTCCAGGAAGGTCCTCCAGTGAGCTGACTTGGCCTTTTTGACCTCGTTCTGGTATTTCCTCTTGGCTTGTCTTGCATTGTCCACTCCTCCGGGGTCTTCCTTGGCCTTTCTGGTTTTGACCGTGAAATCCTTCCTGAGTGGTGTAAGTTTGGGTGTCCACCACGATTTGGACAACCAGGTAAAACATAGGGAAATGGTTGGTTTATGTATAGCTGGGTTACGCATGAGTGGGGTATACTGGAATAATAAGTAACTTAGTGGAATTGATGCAGGAAGTAGCTTCACTAAATCTGAGAAGAAAGTGGGAAGAAATGCGAAATCGGTTGAAAAAATAAAAGTATTCTCAGAGTAACCGTATTGCAGATTGTGATGCAGGATGTAGTTGATCAAATAGGTACATGAGTTTTTTCTTTTAGAACAGGAGTGTGCTAGAGGTGTATTAAGTGTTTGGAATAGCCCTGGGCAGCTGGCTAGAACCGTGGGATAAGACTAGTTCTCCTTTAACAGTCTGAATACTATAGTCACAGTAGCAGAATCCCTGGACAAATAATAGTGGCTTGGGCAGTGGGCTTCATAGATAGATTTAGTGCCCCTTGGCAGCAAAGGTAACATGGTAGGTGGTTAAGAAAAATGTGGTATTGTCAGAGACTGTCATCAGCAAAAATAATACCTTGCGTTCCGTGTATTCCGTGCATTCTGTACGTCTGACCCACCTGATGCTAGAATGCAAATCGCGAATCAGGACGCAATGACCCTACCATACCATGCATCTGATACATCCTGACACAGCACCTAATACTCAGGACGCCCAGACGGAGCACCTAATCCTCAGGCAGCTACCTGACGCACCACCTAATACTCAGGATTCCAGACATCATACCACCTCTTCCTGAGATAAGCGAAGTGTCCTCTCTTTACTTTTTTCTGACATGGGTCACAATAGATTTCATACCATCAAACTGTTAAATTTACTACTAGTAGTCTTCTATTCTTCTAATATACAGGCCAATTCACAGAGAAACACTAAGTAATAAGAAGCCTGCTGGACCGGACACGATTATCCACTACCCGGGACCCTGTAGCTCAATGGGGAATTGGTGCCTCAGGACATATCTTATACCACAGTGTAGATGGCGGGCGGCACGCACAACAATCTCCCGCAATCAGATCCAGAATCGGCCTTGCGGTTATGGTGGAATCAGCTATCGAGCTCTGGGATCGCCAGTACACCATTTAGCACTGTAACTTCATGAATAAAGGTCGTGGGGGGAAGGACCTTATACCATCATGTAACTGGCGTCGAGTCCAACAATCCCCCACAATTAGATCCAGAATTGGCCTCCTGGTTGTGGAGGAATCTGGCATCGAGTTCAGGGACCTTTAGAAAGACAACTCTCAGAAGGGTTGGCAGATTCATGAGTTTTGATGCGACAGATGTACCTTATACCACTGCGTAGCTGGCGTCAAGCCCAACAACCTCCCGCAATCCAAACCAGAATCGGACACCTGGTTATGAAGGAATAAGCCATTGAGTTCTGGGATCACCAGCACACCATTCAGTACTGTAACTTCATGAATAAAGGTTGCGGGGGGGTTATGTTACATCATTAGGAACCCTGTATCGTGGGCAACAACCTCCCGCAAAGAGCATCAGAATCCGTCCTGCGGTCATGGAGTAATCCGCTGTTAAGTAAAATATCGCCAGCTTAATACCTAATAGACCCTCCACAGAACACTGCGAATTTCTGAGTTTCGACACGACAGAGACGTACCTTATATGATTGGAAAGCTGGCGTCAAGCCCAACAATCTTCCGCAAAGAGCATCAAAGTCCGTCGAGTGGTTGTGGAGTAATCTGCCATCGAATAAAATATCACCAGCTTGATACCTGATACACCCTGCACAGAAGACAGCGATTTCATGTTTTTTGATGCGACAGGGACCTACCTTATACTATTGCATAGCTGGCGCCGAGACCAACAATCCCCCGCAATCAGATTCAGGATCGGAGTAGTGGTTATGGAGGAATCTGCTACCGAATTCTGGGATCGCCAAAGTAGTACTAGCTATAAAGACAACTCTCACAAGGGTCAGCGATTTCATGAGTTTTGATGCCACAGAGATGTCCATTATACCGCTGCGTGGCTGGCGTCAAGCCCGACAATCTCACGCTATCAGATTCTGGATTGGAGCAGTGGTTATGGTGGAATCTGCCATCGAGTTCCGGGATCGCGAGGGTATTTATAAAGACAACTCCCACAATGGTCAGCGACTTCATGAGTTTTGATGCCCCAGAGATGTCCTTTATACGGCTGCGTAGCTGGCGTCGAGCCCAACTATCTTCCCTCATCAGATTCAGGATCAGAGCAGTGGTTGTGAAGTAATCGCTATTGAGTTCTGCGATCGCCAGCATCCCTGCCCATTCAACCCTGTAACTTCATGAATAATATCACTCAGGGGATGAATCTTATACCGCTGGATAGCTGGCATCGAGCGCAGGAACCTCCATGTGTCGGATTCAGGATTGATTGTCTAGCTGTGGTGGAGTGTTGCAGCTGTGGCCCGGGAGTGTGGATGTTGAGTGTTGTGATGCAAAGAGTGTGTCGCGTCGCGTCCAGTTTGCTGCTAAGTGCTGTGAAACCACCAGGCACTATGGTAGACTTGAGAGTGTTATGGCTATCACTCGCTTTCAGACTAGAGTGAGCTGGTATTTTCGCTTATTCAAAGATGACTTGGGGTCTTTAGCCTAAATTTAAGATTAAGGGTATGATGGCTGACTCACCAGGTTCCAGCACTACCTATATTTTCTTTGCCAAGAAAGACTGCTTGCTCACATCTGGGCTGGAAGCCAAACAAGGCTGAAAGGAGAATCAGTAGTAGTGGTGAATCCTGATGTGCGATGATGTTGGGGTGTAAGTCAGGATGCGAGGGAGGCAGGGTTCCTTAGTTGCCTGTGTTCGGACGGAACCCAGTGTAGGCAAGAGTCTGCGGACGGACCAGACGCAACTAGATGTAGTGCCTGGATACAGGACAAAGAGGGCGCACAGGACGCAGAGTCCATGCTAAGAGAGTCAGGACGCAACACCACTGTATCTGACGCAGGCCACCTTTTTGGTGATGGTGTTAGCACTATTAGCTCTATCATATGTAAAGATGCAATTACAGTTCAAAATGTGAACGCCGGGAGCACAATCTATTCTATGTGGATAATACTGCCCAAGTGCCAGGGGGGCTGCGAGGCACGCTTGGTGAGGAGTATAGAGCAGATTTGGTAGCAGTTCTTGTTCTTAATTATTCCAAAACAGGTAGACAGTAGCAAGCATATTTATACAAAGTGTGCGCCCATATGTATGAAAGAAATATAGGGAAAACTATGTAGGAAACATAAGTGCGAACATGTTTGACCCTAAGATCCTGCCAAGTAATCCTAAACAATGTGCGTGAAACTATGAGGATGTGATCTGAATATTAGAAATATCAGGACCAGTAATAGTGTATAAGAGATGCATAAAATCCTGAACACCGAATAGGAAAGCACATGTTAAATCCCCCAATATTATCCTAAAACAATCAATAAAACACCTTAATATATATCTTAGCTGTAGTAATATAAGCGGTATATAGGTGGAGCTGAAACACAAACTAAGTAAAAAATACATGATAGTGTTATGAAATGCATATAGGAAATATAACAGAATTTCAACACTTCCCCACATTATCTACAGTCCAATAAACCAACCATTTGCTGATGCGCCGGTTTTGCCAAGACTTTGGTGCATATATCGGCAAGATTGTTAACCGATTCAACCTTAAGGAGAACAAAAAAGTTATCTTCTAGTGCTTCTCGCGTGATGAAGTAGTCGACAGCAATATGTTTTGTTCGAATATTAATCCGAGGGTTGACGGCTAGGAAGTTTGCACCAGTGTTATCGGCATGCATAGCGATTGGAACAGGGAGGGGAAGGTCGGCAAGGCAGTTGAGAAGCTATCGAATATGGCGGGTGCCGTATGACATAACAATGAATTCTGCTTCAGTTGTTGATTTGGCGACGGAGGCTTGTTTCTTTGAGAGCCAGGAGATACAACAGTTATTGAATAGAACTATGTAACCGGAGGTGGATCTTCTGGTGTCATGACAACCAGCAAAGTGAGCGTCAACATAAATATTGATAGCGTTCGTTGTTGCGTAAGGGTAGAATAGGCCAAGGTTTCGCGTTCCGTTAACATATTTAAAGACATGTTTAGCAGCCTTTATATGTTCGTCGGTAGGGCAAGAGGAAAATTGTGCAAGAAATGATATCGTGTACACTAGATCAGGTCTTATGCCGGTAACGAGGTATATGAGGGAGCCTATCATGGATTGGTATGTTGTCATTTGTTCTTTTAGTTGTTCCATGGTCCCTTTCGTAAGTATGATGCCTTTCGGTAAGGGGATGGATACCAATTTCGAGTTTTCTATTCCAAATTGAAAGAGGATAGTACTATTGTAAAGTTCCTGGGTAAGAGTTATGCGGATCGGAGTATACATAATATGTAGGCCGAGTAAGAATGAGGCTTCCCCAAGGTCCGAGATCTCAAATGCTATTTTCAGGGCTTGAGTGAGAGTGGTCAGATGGAGTGTATTGGCCGAATATATTGCAATGTCGTGCACGTAAAGCGAAATGTGGCAGTCAAACTCTTTGTAAATAAACATGCATGGCTCTTGGTGTGATGCGGTGAAATCTTTGAAGGTCAAGAATTTAGCGAAGAGAGCATACCATTCGTTCAAGTTCGCAGATTGCTTAAGTCCATATATGCATCAGTTAAGTTTCCATACTTTGTCTCTGTCCCTGAACCCTGGTGGCGGTCGCATGTGAACTTCTTCTTTTAGTTTACCATGAAGGAAAGCCAATTTGACATCAAATTGTCGTAGTCACCATTTATTTCTGGCACATATCGCAAGCAGTAGTCTAAGTCATTCATACGGAATGACAGGTGTGAACATTAGCAAAAAAATCATCTTGCGCCCCATCTCTCCCCGCTCACCCTGTGCGCCGGAGGTTCCAGGCGCTTATAACGTAAACTCGAGTTCTGGGTGCGTCCGCCCGGGTTCATTCCGTCCGGAAGTGAAAGGGCCGCCTCCAATGCGTCCGGACACCACAGGCAGCGTCTGGATGCATTGGACGCGGCCCTTTTGCGTCCAGACGCCTTAGACCCCCCCCCCCAGAAACCCTCCCTCCAGCGCCCAGCCTCTTCCTCCCTTCGCGCCTAAAGTCCACGTTCCCATGCTGACGTTCTGCGGACGCCTTTCAACCGCAACCTCTCACATCCCGGCCCCCCC
>Ga0307517_10008238_pt1 | contig 14983 bp, 25 predicted proteins | sample 23_EM_MG_FD_194515 | JGI IMG/M metagenome (GOLD analysis project Ga0307517, IMG submission 194515) | Populus trichocarpa ectomycorrhiza microbial communities from riparian zone in the Pacific Northwest, United States - 23_EM | ecosystem: Host-associated > Plants > Roots > Unclassified | place...
AAAACCCGCCACACCCGGGCCACGGGTGTGGGTTTTCGGCGGGTGACTACGAGGTGACCCGTACCCGTACCCGCCTTACCCATACCCGGGTACCCGCACGGGTTCACAAACCCGTGACGAACACTAGCGAGCGGAAAAGAGGAACCATGCAAAAGGGAAGGCGACGGCAGATGCGGAGGAGAAGGTGGAGGAAGTGGCAGAGGAAGTGGCAGAGGAAATGGCGGAGGAAGTGGCAGAAGAAGAGGCAGAAGAGGAGGAGTCAGAGGTGGAGATTTTGGAGGACGTGCAGATGGAGGAGTGAAAAAAAAAGAAAGGAAAAGAAAAATAAGGTACTACTGTATATAATGTTATATAGTTTGTTTTATAAATTTTCTTTTTGTTGTATCGGAGATTGGAGGTGGAAGTAAGTTACGGAAGAGAAGAAACAATGCGGAAAACTAGCTACGGAGGAAAAAATAAAAAGAGGAAAACTCGGGGTTAAGGTGGGGCTGGTTTGTTGGAGTAGGAGTTGTGGAAATCAGAAACTATTGGAAGTGTGGCCCAGTTCGTCGGCAGGCAGCCAAGAAGTTTCATCAACAGTGCCTTCATAACCAAGCCATTTGACAAGATAGAGGAGTTTACATTGGCGGCGGCAATCAATCTTTGAGTCAAGAATTTCGGCGATTTTGTATTCGACATCGATTTTGATCGGAGCTGGAGGTTCATCGATGCGGTTTGGGATTGCGTTTGGAGAGTGGGGTTCTAGCATGGAGATGTGGTAGACAGGGTGAACAGCGCGGAAGGTTTCCGGAAGTTGGAGGGTGAAGGAGTGGGATCCGACCTTGTTAATGATTTTGTAGGGGCCAAGATATTTGTCGGAGAGTTTTTTTGGAGGGATGGGTGGTGCAGAAGAATTGAGCTTTAACATAGACTTCCTGTCCTACTTGGAAATCAGGGGGCGGAATGCAATTCCGGTCAGCAGATTTTTGGTAGTGGAGTTGTGCATTCCGAATTTGATCTTTAAGGTGTTCATGCAGTTCACCAAGATCGAGGGCGAATTCTTGGGCACAGTTTGAAGCGATATCGCGCTCCAGATGAACAGAGAGGTTTGGGTGGTAGCCTTTATTGGTGAAAAAGGGGGAGACTCCGGTAGTGTCACTCGGAGCGTTGTTGTAGGCGAATTCTGCGATTGGAAGGAGCGAGGACCAGTTGTCTTGCTGATAGTTGCAGTAGCAGCGGAGGTATTGTTCCAGCATTTGGTTAACGCGTTCGGTCTGGCCATCGCCTTCCAGGTGATATCCAGAAGTGAAGTGAAGTTTCATGTCGAGGGCTTTACCAAGTCTGTGGAAGAAATGGGAGACAAATTCAGAGCTGCGGTCGGAGGTGACGTGGAGTGGTACTCCGTGTTTTGAGAAGACATTCATAATGAAGAGATCGGCTAGTTGGACCGCAGTGAGGGTATCATGTGTCAGAATGAAAATTCCTTGTTTCGATAGGCGGTCGACAATGACAAGGATGGCATCATAGCCGGCGGAATTCGGAAGGTGTTTGATAAGGTCCATGGATATGGAATGCCAGGGGAAGTTGGGTACAGGGAGTTGCTTGAGGAGTCCGTAGGGTTTATGATGGCAGGGTTTAGCTCTACCACAAGTAATGCAAGACTTACAGTAGTCGATGACGAAGGAGTGCATCTTCGGCCAGGCATATTCCCGTCAGATTAGTTCTAAAGTTTTGTTGTGGCCAAGGTGGCCGGAGAGCGGATGATCGTGCTTGTTGCGTAGCACTTGGAGGCAGAGGTCATTTTGGTCCGGAACATAGATGCAGTTGTTGAGGAGTAGGAAACCGTCCTCAGAAAGGGACCAGTTGGTAGCAGAGGGAATAGGAAGGTGGGTTGTGGCGACTGGATCGGAAGCATAGGCGGAGTGGATGTCTTGGTGTAGCTTCTCGGTGTCGATGATTATAGTGCCGCAGAGTGAGACAGAGTAGAGAGCAGTAGCGCAGAGCGAAGCGGAAAGTTGTTGGCTGGTGAAGACCAGGCAGAAGTTGTGAGGGTTAACAGCTGCATAGCCACTACCTCCCTCTTTAGGGTAGACGTCCCAAAATCTAGTTAATGCATCGGGTTTGGTGCCAAGTTTGCCAGGGCGGAAGCGGATGATGAGGTTGGATTGGCTGAGGTACTTGGACCATCGAGCCTGTCGGTGATTAAGGAGTTTGGTGGTGGCAAAGTATTCAAGGTTTTTGTGATCCGTGACAACATCGATAGGAGCAGCAGAACCCTCGAGGTAGTGGCGCCAAATGCGGAAAGCTTCGAAGATCACGAAGAGTTCCTTGTCATGGACGTCGTAGTTGAGCTCCGTGGAATTGAATTTGCAGGAGTGGAATGCCACTGGGTGGATTTCACCTGTCTCTAGCTCGATTGACAGGATAGCAGCAAGAGCGTAGTCAGAGGCGTCAGTTTTGACAATAATGGGGCGGTCCAGGATATAATGGGAAAGAATGGGTGCGGAGGAGAATGCATCTTTGAGGAGGTTGAAGGCAGAGTGGGCTTTTTCTTCAAAATTGAAGGTAATACCTTTATGAGTGAGTTGAGTCAGAGAAACAATGATGTTGGAGTAATTGTAGATGAATCGGTGGTAGAAGTTGGCGAAACCGAGGAAGGATTGGATGTCTTTGACTTTCCGCGGCTCAGGCCAGTCCCAGATGGTTTGGACCTTGTCTTCGGCCATAAAAAGGCCTTCAGGAGACAAGGCATATCTGAGGTACTCAAGTGGAATTCGCATTTGTCGGCGAGGGCGTAGAGCCCCGCTTTGCAGAGTCGGCGGAGTACTTCTTTGATGTGTTTTTTGTGGGAAGCCAGGTCCGAGGAGTAAATGAGGATGTTGTCGAGGTAGACGATAACACTGACGTCCACCATATTGGAAAATGTGTTGTTCATGAATCGTTGGAAGGCTGTGGGGGCGTTGGAAAGTCCGAACGGCATGACTAGCCATTCGAAGGAACCATAGTGGGTGCGGAAGGTGGTTTTCGGTTCGTCGCCATCTGCAATGCGTACGAGATGGTAGGCATGGCGGAGGTCGATTTTTGTATAGATGCATGCTTTTCCCAGAGCGTCAAGGAGGTCGGAAATGAGCGGAAGTGGGTAGTGGTCCTTTTTTGAGATTTTGTTAAGGCTGCGGTAGTCTACACATAGTCGGAGGGAACCATCCTTCTTTTTAACAAAAAGGAGCAGAGCGCCATGCGTGGAGGTGGAAGGTTGGATGAAACCAATTCGGAGGTTTTCGTCTAAAAATTCTCGGAGGGAATGAGTTTCGGATTGGGAGAGGGAATACACGCGTCCAAGCGGAGGCTCGGCGCCGTCTTCAAGGTCGATCTTGAGGTCGTAAGGTCGATGCAGGGGGAGAGTGTCGGCTTTTTCTTGACTGAAGATATCGGAAAATTCACGATAGTCTTCTGGAATGTGGAAGAGGTCAATTGGGGGATCGGCTGCAGAAGTGGAGGAGGTTCGTTCCAAGATCTTGTCGATGTCTGAGAGGGAAAGTTGGAAAACCAGGGAGCCAGAAAGTTTTGCAGTGCGGGCGAAGGCTGCTGCATTGATGAAGGAGACTGACAGAGGTGTGTCCTTGGTAGGACCGGAGGTTGGAGTATCCATAATAGGATCGGAAGGGCTGGATGGCGGAGGGTTTTCTTTGGGAGGCTGCACGGAAGTGGAGTGTCCGGAAGTGGACGTCGGAGCGGAGGGGTTTTGCAGAAGATTTCGGAAACAATCGATACAGCCTCCAGACCAGTCAATCAATGGATTGAAGCAGCGGAGCCAGTTGTATCAAAAAACGAGCGCAGCGGAGGAGTCCAGTGGAGTAACTAGGAAGGTGAAGACGAAGGTATCGTCTGTCGGATAGCGGATGGTAAGATCAACAGCGCGAGTAATCCAGGTATTGGAAGAGCCATCAATAAGATGTAGTCGTCAAGGGGGCATAGCATAAATTGTAAGGTTATTGTCATTGGCAAAGGTAGTGTCTATAAAACAGTGGGTGGAACCACAATCTACTAAACTGGTAGTAGGTAGTTCCGAAGCGGAAGTGAGAGAGACAGAAATGATTAGGGAATTGGGGTCTGATAAGGCTGTGGCATTAAGTCGGACTTTTGGAGGGTCACCGCTTGAGTCATCGCAGCCCTCTCGCGGTGGAGGCAGAGGGCTGCTCACTCTTTTAACTCCTCAGAGGGAGTGAGCTCGGAAACTTCAGCGGCTCGTCCTTTCACCGTGTTTTTCTTGTTGGAGGCGAGGCGCTTGCGGCATTTGCGAATTGCGTGCCCTGCAAGCCCACAGAATAAGCAGAGCTTGTTGGCAATGCAGTGCTTGCACTCTTCCTCTCTAAGTTTTCTGTCCTTGCCGAGTTTATCGGCAATAGTAGGTGCGGAATTTGGTGGTCGCTGTGGAGGTTTAGAGGAAGAGGAATTTGAGGAGGCTGACTGTGGTTTTGCGGCAGGGGATGAGGAGGACGACGCGGAAGATTTGTCGGAAGAGCGGAAGCTGGGGGTTTGGGGAGTAGTGATCCGTCAGTCGTGGCTGATCTCGTTTTGCCATTCCCAATATTGTTGATCAAGGATCTGGATCGTTTATTGGAGTTCAGGGAGTGTGTTCGGTCTTCCAAAGCAGGTGACTTCGTCTTTGAGACAATCTGGGAGTTTTTTGTAGTATTGTCGGACAAGGGCAACATTATTCCAACCGGTGTGGAGGGCGTGGTGGTTGAAATCGAGGGTATACTTGATTACTTTCCCGGAATCGCGGTAATGGAGGTTTTCAAGGGCAATGGTTGCGTCGGCAATGGGGTCTTGGAAACCGAATAGGCGGCGGAGTTCTTGGAGGAAGAACTGCGTGCTGTGGAACCAAGTTGCAGAACCGTTGATGAGGTCGGTCTGGAACCAATCAAGGGGTGAGCCTTTGAGGTAGGATAGTATGAAGGAAACTTTTGCAGATTCATCCGGAAAGTCGGAGGAGCGGAGGGCGATGTAAAGAGATCATTGCAAAATAAAAGAATCCAACTTCGAGGGGTCAGAACCATCAAAGGTATCAGGGGCTCATGGTTTGGCACGTGAAGACAATTGCGGAGGGGCGGGTGGGATAGTCATTTGGCTGAGGCGGTTTGAAATTTTGTTGAGGATGTTGACAAGGCGGGATTGTGAAGGAATGTTCGGAGTGAATTCCTCGTCGGTAGATTCTTTGATAGGGGACAACAGAATCTGGTTGGCGGTGGTTGGTTCTTCCATTGCCGGAAAGCGCTCAGCTGCGTCATCTGTGACGTTTGGGGTGACGAAAGGGTTGTGTTCGCCATGGGAGGAGTTAGTCCAATGGTAGACCCCATTGGAAGCGGTGGTTGTGAGAGGATGGGTGCGTGAATGGGGGTTTCGGTTGGGAACTGGGGGTAAGATCCTTCAAAGATCGATGGGGTGGAGGGCAGAACACCGTAAGTGGATGGCCTGGCGATGGGCTGGGTTAGGGAGAGTGTGGTGTCTACAAACCTGGCCCTTTGAGAGTTTTGGGTTTGGCGGGGTTGGAAGTGGATGTTGGACATTGGTTTGACTAGTGAGTTTGTAGTTCGAATATACTGTTAAGGACTGGATATGACAGAGGTTACTCCAGAGTTTTGGAGCGAAGGGGCGGAGTAGCGGTGGTGCGGAGGTGTGGATGTGCGGAGATGCGGAGCGGAATGTGTCGGAGGTGTGGGATAGAACTTGGCCTCAACGTCTTGCGTTGTGCCCTCGCAAAATCAAGTGTTCTACTTAAGGAGGCAGAAGGGAATGGAGTCCAAGCGGAGGATGAGAATGGAGTCGGAGGGACGGAGGAGCGGAGGCGGGAGTGTTCAGGAACGAGAATGTGTATGACGGGAAGAATACATGATATTCGAACTAAGGTTACATGGCATCTGTCTAGAGTATATACTATGTAAGAATAATGCCGGAAAGGAATAATGTTGTAATGGCACAGTGGGAACCAGGAATAGTGGAAGTGATTGTACTTTAACGGAACAGTGGGAAATGGAAGGTGATACAAATAGGTCATGTGTAAACACGTGAACAAAGGGAATGGAGAACAAGGCAGATCGTACTCCACGGGTTGTTGGAGGTGTTCCGCGGAGTGTCGGAATGTCAGAGCGAAGTGTGATGGTTCGTGACAGATAGACTTGGTATGGGACTTGTTGATCTTCTTCATCAATGGCTTCAAATGCGGCATAGGTAGGAAACTCCTGTCAGCATTGTGATCTCCATTTCCAATGTCCATCTTCATAAGGATCTTCTTCGTCCTCTTCTTCTTCTTCTTCTGATTCTGATTCTGATTCTTCACTTTCACTGTCACTTTCATCGTCATCACTATTGACAAATGGCTGGCTCTTTCGCTTGGATACCTTGCTGTAATAATTCTCTACTGCTTCTCCAAGTGTAGCATACTGTACTTGATGTAAGGCAGGTCTTATTCGTTCAATGGTCTGAACTAAACTTTCATCTGGTTGGCAATGAAGAATTTCTCCACTTGGAAATTGATACCTAAAGTCTTGGTTAAGTATTACAACTCCTTTATGTATTAGGTTGGCCATCTTGGGGCAATCTCTTAGGTGGTGACTTGATTCAAAACATCCATAACACTTTGAAATATAGCCAGGAGAGTTCTGTTGTCCTGGCATGTGCGGTAGGATTCCTCTCTGATATGGTGGTCGAATAGGATTCTGAGGTATCTGATTCTGAGGTTGCAAAGGCTCTCTGTTGAATTGCCATGCAGTGGTTGCTTGAACTGGTTTCCGTTTGATACACTGTGCTATCAATCCGCTATGATCGTCTTTGACAGCTTTGTAGTAAAGGACACCATAACAAGTATTATCTAAAGACATGGTGTTCAACTGCAGAATAATATCTTCCATATTGTTTCCAGGTGGAGGTAGTATCCAGCGTGAGGGTTCTCCTTTCAGGATTTGTGTAGGTGGCAATTCTTTGCTAGTGTTTGTTGATCTCTTTGTCTTCTTCTTAAACAACTTCTTCTTCTTTCATGTATGATGTTCTTCTTCATAGTCGTCTTCATCTTCATCTTCATCTTTATCTTCATCATACTCTTCATCTTCATCATCTTCATCATCATACCTTCGTTGTATTCCAAGAGCGGATAAGTGATATAACTTGTCTGAATATGTATTGCGTTGGAAGTAGACTTCAGCTATATTCTGAATCTGAGTTATAGTCCATGGTGTCTTGCTAGTATCATGTGTCGGATATTTGGTCTGTAGTTTGATTTCAAGACTATTTCGTAAGTCTTCTGGAAGTCCATACCAAAAATAGGCATGCATCTCTACATCTTCTAGCTGGCGATTCCAGTGAAGAAAACCTGCCTGTGAAATATACTTTCTGCTGTACTTCTTCTACTGTGATAAGTTTGTCATAGGCTTCTTTACTTGTTCAGAAAGGAACATAATAAAATCTGGTAACTGAATGCAAGTATCCATTTGTTTGGCATCATAGTACTTGAGTATTTCTTCTTTCAAAGCTTCCCAGTTAGATACAATGTAGTCTGGGCATGAGAGTATAAAGTCTTCTACATCTTGCGAACAATACTCAGTAATACCTCGACACTGGTCTTGGTCAGAGGTGACTTGATAATATTCTAACAGATGGCAGTAGTGTTCTATGAACCAAGCTACTTGTCTATACTCTCCTTTAAAGAGTGGTGGTGTGTGCTTAGTACCGCGTATGGGCATCTGAGCTAAGGGTGATATATGATGCATCAGATTGGTCATTTTTGGCCTGTGTAAGGCGGATTCTGTTGGTAACTGGGGTATAGGTAAACAGTTTGTTGGATTTGATATGTTATGTGAAAGGTGATAGGTTGTAGTTAGAATAAATCGCCATCTTGCCATCATTGATCTCATGAGAAATTTTTGCAGGATAAGCCTGGCGAAATCTGGCGAAGAAGGGTTGATAATCATCGTCAATACTACATGATCAGTTGATGAAAAGTTGCATTGCTCCCGTTCTCCTCATTTTTTATCTTCCATCTATGTCTACCGAGAGTGGGAAACCTCCTGATGAATTCATTTATGAGCACTCTACCAAAAAGGAGCAGATTGTGAAGTCAAAGCGTTGGAAGATTGAATGCAACTATTGTCCAGGATTGGTAGTCATCAAGCATCGGGACAGCCGTTGTCTAAATCATATGATCAATAACTGCAAAAATGTACCTGCCGATGTGAAAAGAGAGGCTAGAACACGATTGATGAAGAGAGGTGGAATTGAGATCAAGATCGATGGATCAGATGAAGAGATGGAGGTCGACGGTGCAGAGGTTGCATCCAATGCCACCATGGATTTGGAGTCTTTAAATAAAAGGCAAAAGTTCTCGAAATCGGCAAGCCCTGCTGTCAGCATTAGCAGCAAAAGGAATCTCAAAGCCTTCTTGGATCATGCAATGTCAGATGCAGAACAAGATAAGTCAAATTTAAAGATGATGAGGTACGTACTCTACCTGCTTTAAGTTTCAACTTATTGGGATCTGTGATGATTCTCATATTTCAATAGATTCTTTATTCACCAGAATATTCCATTCTCAGCATCGCAGAATCCCTATCTCTTGAAATGGGTGCAAAGCCTTTGACCCTCTTATTTGCCTGCACCTCAATATGTCTTGATGGACTGCTTCCTCAATGCGGAACTTATGCGTGTATATGATGAAGATCTGAAGAGACTTGGAGGCTGGAAAAATCTCACCTACATTGTTGATGGTTGGGAAGATCTACAACGACAGAGCATATATGGGTCAATGATCTCAGAAGTCTCTCAATTCCCAGTGGTCTTGGGTCTAGAGGAGCTACTACTGGGAAGCAGGCCACAGCAAATCAATTGGTTGAGCTGTCAGATCATGCATTGTTGAAGAAGGAGGTCAAACCTAAGTTCCTTGTGGCAGTCTGCACATCAGGAAAAGGGGGTCTGGACTCAGGTTGGACCAGGTTTGCCTGAAGCTGCCTGAAGCAACCTGAGACTCCTAAAGACCCAAAGACTTGAAGACACCAAGTTGCTCTCAGAGAAAGTCGACAATTTTACATGGGCTCTGAAAGATTCCAGAGTCACTCTGAGTGTCTTTGAGAGTTACCTGAGTCTCTTTGAATGTCTTTCAGATTGCTTTCAAATTCATTCATAAAATAAATATTTCTAATGTTATCTCTTTTCATACCATGCATTGCTGTAAACATCACAGAGCAGGCCTTGGTGGCTGCCATAAATACAGAGGGAACCATTCTCATACCAAATTCCTCTGAACCGGCTCACAGCAGCAGTGATGGCAACCAAGCCATGATATATATTTCTTAAATCCATTACCAAGTTGTAAGACTACCCAGCTTTGTGTTCAATATAAATATGCATTTGCACAATATGCAATTTGTATGTTTGCAAATTGCGATCTTACAACCCAATATACCACTTGGAGGTCCATCCACTTATGGTCTGAAATATATATATGCAAGTTGTACAGCCATTTTCATAATTTTGTGAAAATCGCGCAAACACAAAACCCAGCATGTGACCGTGGGCCTCTGCCAAACAAACCTCCTCAGCCATCGATTACAGTCGACACGATGATCTCTGCTTCCTATCTAGCCATATCCAGGTTGCTCGCGAGTGCTGCAGCCCAACGGCAGCTTGGAGCGTCATGTGTATTGTGGAATTGTCTCGAAATGCTCAAGACAATAAGACAGTATGCTCCAGTGACTCCTCCTGATTGCAGGTAACTGATCTAACACAAAAATAGGTGTTTTAATGATATGGACCTTATTCTGGGGACCGAGGCGGTGGCGAAAAGGTCTGTGCATCCTGTTTTCAAGGCTTAAATATTGCCTTGTGAGTTTCCACTTTCCTCATCCCACTCATTCATTCATTTTCTATTCCCTCCTTGTAACCAGCAGTTCTTTCCATGGCCAATCATTGGTCCAATGATAACCCGAACCAGAGCTCAGCATTTCATAAGCTTGTTGTGTTGCCAACTCTTGCACCTCATCTTGCACGCCCGTATCAGGTCCCAGGTATGCATGCTGATGCTATCGGTGAGCATGATTGTCTTTAATCAGATGAATTTATCTCATAAAATAATAGGTGAAGGCCCTGAAGTTGATCAAGCGCCCCACCATGTTGCATCTGAGCCAGAGACTGACTCTGATCCTGACACATTGGGTACATCTTTTCGTACACTAGAAATTATGTCTGATATATCTTTCCCAAGTTAACTCCCAGGAATTCTTTGTTTTAGTAACCTTCGAATGGACTGAACCCGTCAAGTCGGCTCGTTCATCACGTCCAAAGAAACACACCGAGTCAAAGAATACGCCGGAGGCTATCAAGGTCCTTATGATCAGTCGTTCTCAGTTTGTTATGGCTGCGCTCTCCGCTCATGGCTACCAACACGCCTACATCCCAGGCCCTACCAGTGGTCCTGGTATGAAGATCTCCTGGCAAGGTTTTGCGTGCGTTTAGAGTCTGTTTCTTTAAGATGATATTTATTATTTCGGCAGAGGAGGAAAAGCTTCAGCCCCAGTGATTCAAGATGATGCGGATTGGATAATGATGAAGGCTCAACTTCGCCAACAAGTCCATCGCACAAAAAGCAAGTTGAACACCATTTGTGTTAGCTTTGATCTTGATACCATGGAGGGGTACAAAAACCGTAAGCGTGTAAGTCAATTTTGATTTATTATAATGATCTCTTTACTTATTATTATCGGATAGCCAATTGATGCTAACCATGTCATGGGTGAACAAGCCGAACTTCTTCAGGGAACACACGTATGTTATCTATTACTGGATTTCAAATGAAACTGATATCCTTGTTGGTTGGTGTCTAGGTTCCATCCGTTGCAACATTTTCTGCTGATCAAGTTGCGCTTGGACAAGCCATTGAGGAGATCAAAGCTGCTTTGGTCTGCCAGGAACATGGCACCTGCTTTATTGCTGCTGACGGAGATCACATTGAGTTGACCTGCTTTCGATTGGGGGCATTTGGTGCCGCAGTGGTATGTCTGCTTAGTAACTATTATCTTGTAGAAAATAATGGGATCAATATAATGTATTCTGTAGACTACGTGTCGTGTTTATATACAAAAAGGAACCAAACAAAGGAAAGACAACTACATGTAGTCTAAGTGTCCGGTTACTAGTAAGGCAGTCACATAACTAAATATAGAAGGTTTGTAATACTAATATAATATTCAACACTCCTCCTCAAACCTGTAAAAGTCCTTTGCCATTCCAAATTCCCGCACTCCTCCTCAATCGGGCTCGTAGCGCCCATCGCGTGTGTCATGTGGTCACGTGCCGTTGATATTGCTGCGCGGCGGTTTGTCGATCTCGAGTGGTGGGAACATTTTCCAAAATGGGTTGGTCGGGCCGCGTGTCCATATCTGCATGCCAACCGTCGTAATCTCTCTCCTTCTGCCTTCGTTGCCCACATCGTGTTGGCCCCCCTTCCTGGGTGTTCCGGGAACGGGTCTGCCATCTACCATGGGCCTGTAGCCCACCCTCCTGTGCTGGGGGACTCCCCCTGCATCCTGCAAAACTGGTAAGTAGTTTTCTTCACCTCCACTAACCCAACTGATGTCCCCCTCCCCTTCTAGGCCTTGTAAATCGCGTTTCACGCGGTCCAAATGTGTCGCGCCCCTTTCGTGCTCCCTTGCATTGATGCAGGGAGTCCCTCTCCCTCCTCTGGATTTATCCGAGGAAATTTGGGGGGGTTCCTCCAGGTATATTGAGTCAATCGTGATCGAAAGTGCAGTGTACGACTTCGGGGGGTGCTGACCCTTCGATAGGGTCTCGTTATGGTCCATTGGCTTTGACACGGGTTTGGTGCCGTCGAAATCTGGGGGGTTTGGCTTTGCGTCGCCCCTGCGGTGGGATTGACTTTGCGTCGTCCCTTTGTCCGGGAATTTGACTATGCGTCGTTCCTGTGCGGCCTCGTTGGCCTCGTCTTCACCTTCACCATCACCGCTGGCAGCCTTACCCCTACTCATCTCCTGCTCCTCTGGTTGTGCCAGAGGCAGTTTCTCGTTGGGGGTGTGTTCCTCGATTTGTGCCATGGTTGGCCAATCGGATTCGGGTTCGGATTTGGCTGGTTTGAGAATGGGCTGGTTGCCCTCATTGTCAACTCGTTCATCGAAATCTCCTCTCTTTCCCTCAACTGGCACATTCCCTTTTTGGGTGCCCACCTCTTTCGTCGTTGCTGTCAGCCGATCTTCCTCTCCTACGTCTTCATCGTCTTCGGGATCGGAAAGCCATATGGCCATCACCCGGTCCTCCTCGGTCTCCTCCTGTGGCGTTGTAATTGTATTCTCGATCTGGGCACACTGAACATCTTCCGCTACAGGTGGTACTAGGAGTAATACTCCTTCAGTATCCTCCTTGAAGATGGGTTCCGGAATTGGGGTAGGAGCTCATTGCTCATCGTTTCCAGTGGGGGCAGGGCTGACGCTTGCCTGGAGTTCTTCCGGCACATCCAAATCCTCTATCTTCCCCTCAAGCGGCATCCTTTCCCCTGCAACCTCATCCACATATTCCGATTCCATCTCTTCGGAATCATCTTCCCACTCATCTAGGTCTCCCTCGTCGTCCGAGTCATCCGAGTCCTCCAACTGTTCGCTATTCAGGGAGAAACTCTCTATTGGGATTTTGTTGTTATTATTCTCAGGGTTAAACCCGTCGAGAAGCTCGTCTAGGGATGGCCAGGTACTTGGGGAATATGAATTTTTGTTGCCATCTTCGGAGTTGGGCTCGTCAGACACAACCATCCATGCTGCATCGTATTCCTGCACACTTGCAGCTACTTCCTTCCCCTTTGCCTTATCACCCTTTTCGTCACTTCCGCCTTTTCGCTTTTCCCAGGGAGCCTGTCTGGCCTTTCCTCCTCCTTCACCCCAACAATCCGCCTTCTTGTGCCCTTTCTTCCCGCAGTTGAAACATGTCAACGCTGACCTCCCCTTTTGACCGTCGTCTTCCATGTGGAAGGCAGCATTTTCCTCCTGCTTTGAGGTCTTGCCAAGATTCCGGTGCTTGTACTCGTCGGTAATGGTATGCATGAGGTCGTCTGGGGATAGGAAGGCTCCGAGAACGCTAGACGTCGCGTTCAGGGCAGAGATATAGGGGTTGTAACTTGGAGGTAGGGAGCCGATGAGGATGGCATAGAAATCGTCTTCCGACGGTGAATGCTCCATAGAGGCCAGGTCCTCGCGCATCAAATGCAAGGTGTCGAAGTGCAACCGAACGTCGCCCTTCTCGGGGCAGTGTTGCTGATGCAACCGTCGTCGCAGGTCCATGGAAACCATCCGGGACTTGTTCTGGAAGTCCTTCTTCAAGGCTTCCCATATTTCGCGCGCTGTCCCTTTAGTTCAAATTTTCATGAAAAGCGGATCCGGTATAGTCGCCGCAATTTGCTGCTTAACCACAGCCTCTCCGAGCTTGGAAGCTCGGAGTTCCTTTTTCCACACCTCCAACTTCCTCTCTTCTTCCACTGTCAACTCTTCCACCACCTCGAAACCTTCTCCGGTTGTCACACCTTCCTTCGAACTGCCTCCGGCCTTCTTCCCACTTAGGATTGGCCTGGTTGGTTCCTTTTCGGAACCGTCGACATGTTTGAGGAGACCTCGAGCATCAATGGCCCAAGTAAACCGGTCCTTGTAGACCACCCAGTTGGTGCCAGCGACATTGAGTTGAGGGACCTTCATGAGGTCATCACCGAGTTTTGTAGAGGTTGACATAGGTAGTTAGACTTAAGCAAGTAGGGTAGGGAAAGCAGTAAATTTAGTATCCGGGGCCCATAACCTGTAGAAAATAATGGGATCAATATAATGTATTCTGTAGACAACGCGTCGTGTTTATATACAAAAAGGAACCACAAAAGGAAAGACAACTACATGTAGTCTAAGTGTCCGGTTACTAGTAAGGCAATCACATAACTAAATATAGAAGGTTTGTAATACTAATATAATATTCAACACATGGAAAACCATGTGGCTTGTTCAACTGCTGTGGATTTCACCGTAGTAGATGACCTTCAGATCGATGCTGTTCTTGGAGTATGGTGGCTTGAATGGCACATGTTGAATGGAGGTATGCATTAACCATTTGCTTTGGTACAACGCAACTTCATCTCCCAGGTAGTCCACGTCGTTTTACCAGCCAATACCCAAGTCTTTGAAGAATGGCCCTTTCAGACCTCCAATGACATGTGTCACCCCTCCATCTTGACCTCCAATTTCAAGGGTGTGAGGTCAGGGGAAAGTGGTCCTGTATCAGGACATCATCTACTGCATGATAATTTTATCTCCCAACGTTGTGTCAGCATCAGAACTTCAATTTTTCACAGTTCTAAAGAACAACTTTGAAAAATCAGTCTTTTGTACCACCTTTTAAACAGTGACTGCCTTTGTTCTCAATGCAAGACACTTACTCTGGTTGTCATGAACCATCACACTTCACTCCAACATTCCAACACTCCACCTCTGCACTCTATGGAACACCTCCGATAACCTGTGAAGTATGATCTGCCTTGTTCTCCATTCCCTTTATTCACATGTTTACACATGACCTATTTGTATCACATTCTGTCCCACTGTTCCATTAAAGTACAATCACTTCCACTATTCCTGAATGGCACAACGTTCCCACTGTGCCAATACGACATTATTCCTTTCCGGCATTATTCTTATGTAGTATATTTACTCTAGACAGATGCCATGTAATCTTAGTTTGAATATCACGTATTCTTCCCATCATACACATTCTCGTTCCTGAACACCTCCACCTCCGCTCCTCCTTTCCTCCGACTCCATTCTCATCCTCCGCTTGGACTCCATTTCCTTCCGCCTCCCTAAGTAGAACACTTGACTTTGCGAGGGCACAATGCAAGACATTGAGGCCAAGTTCTATCCTGCACCTCCAACACATTCCACTCCGCATCTCCGCACCTCCACTGCTCTGCTCCTCCACT
>Ga0307517_10008239_pt1 | contig 14982 bp, 18 predicted proteins | sample 23_EM_MG_FD_194515 | JGI IMG/M metagenome (GOLD analysis project Ga0307517, IMG submission 194515) | Populus trichocarpa ectomycorrhiza microbial communities from riparian zone in the Pacific Northwest, United States - 23_EM | ecosystem: Host-associated > Plants > Roots > Unclassified | place...
CTACGTGTTACGACTAGCTACTATATTCATCTTGGATTTTTAAGGGTACCGTGTTGGCCGGTGGACGAGTTGAAGTGCGTTTAACATGTTGTGGGACGATTACATGTGCCGTTACTTGATAGTATGGACGCAGGCACCAATAAACTCTCCCTTTTCCTTCAATCTTACCGCAGAAATCCACTACCCAACTCCACCGCACAACTCCGCCGCACAACTCCGCTGCACAACTCCACCGCACAACTCCGCCGCACAATTCCGCCGCACAACTCCGCCAAGAAACTCTACCGCACAACTCCGCCGCACAACTCCGCCAAGAAACCCTACCGCACAATCCCGCCGCACAACCCCGCCGCACAACCCCACCATACAATCCATAGCCCCCGGATATCTCAGAGCGGTCCATTCGGACGCCGAGTATAGGTCATCCTACTCGGTCTCGTTGAGGCACCTCTCGTCGAGCACCCTCCTTTTCAACTCGGGGCTCAAGATGCCCAAACACCACACCTCCTGTCCGCGTCTGCACTGCGCACCCATAAACTTGTCCTCACCTTCACCCGATAATCGCACTGTGCCCCAGGAAAAGTGTCCACCCCTCGTAGGTCCAGGCTTTGACTTGACGACCTCACCCGCTCACGTACCAAATAGCTTACCTGGTGCATGCTCGGACTTGGTCAAACACCTTCTTGAATTCCCCCTCCTACCTTACATAATCTCTTTTTCCTCTCTGTTCCGGCATCGCACCGTCAACAACGTTGTTCCCTTCTCGTATACAAATATTTTTGACTACATTTCCACCCTCCACCCACATACTCTCGGGATCGAGCGTTCCACCTCACCACCTTCCTTTTCGGCTCATGTACATGTCGCTCTATCCAATGCCACTCCGTGTTATAATTTTCGCGACCCTCTGTCCAGCGCGAGTGACATTGATGCCTGTGCTAGTAAGAGAGTTTTCAGACCACGTTTGAAAAGATGTTCCGGAGAGCGAACCGACCTCATGGTTCCACGTCGAGCGGGTTGATTCCCTCGTCGTCCTCAAACATTTTTGATTTAGATGCGAGGGTAGGTGAGGATGTGATCACTTCCGTCGTCGTGGGTTCGCCCTCAGAGGCCGGAAGAACAGTGACCTCCGTTGAGAAAACAACCTCCCTCCTCGGCTCGGGGGGGAGTATTTGGGATAGGGACGGCGGGCTTGGAGAACGCGTGGTTGGTCTCTCACCGGGCGGAGGCGATCCCGGTGGACGGTAGGTTGGGTCTTCGGCCAGGATCCCCTCAGCGATGGCCAGATCTGGAACGCGTGTGCTGCAGGTGCTGAGGTGGGTCTGTGTGCGCGATTTCAACTCGTGCTGGAGAGAGAGTGCTCAGAGAATGCTCACCTTCATCTCTCGAGCGCTCCTTATACGGGTCTTGTTATGACCCGGCTTTGTTTTGTCGGCACACCACGGACAGTGGAAAAACCCGCCCGACCGGTGTATCGTCAGCTGCTCTCCGGGCCACACTTCAACGGTGACCTCGTTCACGTGGTTCCAGTCTAGGTGACTATCCAGGTTCGTCGTAACCTGGTTGCAGTGCCCACAGATGGTGCTGATAAATGGCCGGTCAGACCCAGAGGATACGACAGAACGTTGGAGGCACCGGTTCGCTCTGCGTGCTGCGTATTCGAGTTTCCTGGCCTTCTTCGACTTTTTCTTTGTGATCTCTGGCATTTGGACAGGTTGGGGGGAGGGTGAGGATGATGTTGGACACCGATCACAGTGGATCACGGGTTATAAGGTTTGGAGGGTGTGTCGAAATCACACCGACCGTGGTGATGCGATTGCAGAAGAGTGTAGGCCGGAGAGGAGTTGTTGGTTTCCTCGGTACATCACTGCGAACAGACGAGAGACATCCATCATTTGTATCTTTGTATCTACACGCACACGGTACATGCTGGAGTAGGTTAGCGAGGTTGGGTTACACTCTCCGAGGAATCCCGGCACGGGTGAGCTCCATCCTGAACGTGGCCGTCGTAGCAGCGTTTGTAGTGCATCTGTGTGGTGTGTTAGCCATTCCCCGCTCTTAGGTACCCACACACCCGTGCTCACAAGGAACTGGCCTGGGTCCCGAACCCTCTGTGAGCACCAAGGGCACGCAAAACATCCATCTGGGCCACGCCAGATTGGCGGTTCGTCGATCCTCTCGAACGCGACTTGAACGGCTTGAACGTGAGCATCCATGTAATGGGAGAGTCGATCGTCCACAGGGACGTAGCAGACGAAACAGCGAGTTCCGCCTTCCGCGAGTGCTTCCCGGACAATGTCCGCCGGGACGGGGTTGTTTGGGTGGCTGGTGAGGTGGTGAGATATGACATCCAGGGAGAGATCTCCGCAGAGGGGACAGGGTGGCATGATGGTGGGGGAGCGTGAGGGTTGGAGAGGGAAAGGGGGGGAGGGAGGGAAGGAGGGAAGGAGAGAGAGATTTACCCCCGACGGACCAGGGGCAAATGCTCGCGGGAAGGCGAGCCAATAGCTTAATTTCGTGATGCTTCCGCACGTTAATTTATGCTATCGGTGTCGGATGACGTGTGGGGGCCAAACCAGAGAGAGGGGGGGAGGAGAGAAAGGCTTAGCCTCGGCGGACGGTGGGTCGTTTGTTCGATCAACGGTCACCGGATGGGCGGGAGTTTGAGGAAAGCCCCCACATGTGATCCGCCGGGTTCGGTTCATCTCATGGGAGCAGGCGTCTGTGGGTTTCTCTCACAGAAGGCCGAAGATCGTGCATTCGACTCAAGGGACATGTGTATATGTACAAGAGGTGGGATCGAAAATGAACGAAAAACATACACGAAAAACATACGGCGATGAAAGAAACACGTTGTAAACGCGGTGATGCCTCACCTGTAGAGGGGGATAGTCGGCCTACGATCGAGGATCTCCCCGGTCACGTGGAGGTAGCGCCTGGCCACGGCGAGCTCGAGGGCGAGCAGATCTTCGACCCTGGGACCTCTTGCGGTGGTCCTCGGTTCCAAGTCAAACTCGCGAGGCTTGGGGAGGGAGGTAGGCCACTCCTTGACAATATCCCTCAAGGCAACGATCCACCTCAATCGTTCAGGGACCGACCGACGGGAGAATGGCTTCAGGTTCGCGAAGGGAGCTCCGTCGTCACCAGCGACGTGTCGGAGCCTGTCCACGATGACGGAAGGGAGGTCCCAGGTTCGCCTGAGTTCGACCTCGTAGATGTCGTGGAGGAAGTTGATCTCGTTGAGCTCGTGCAGGGCGTTACGAACCGTGAAGTCGTCGACGGTTTTATCAAGAGGGCGTAGGGGGTTGAGATTGAGCCTGGTGTTGTTGATGTCGTACTTTGGGGGTTCCGAGAGCCCCAGATAGTCAGTAAAACGGAGTCTGCTTTTTCCCGCCTCAGACTCCGGCTTGATTGGCGTTGGGTCGAAGCTCCCCCGCATAAACGTTCGCCATGCTCTTCGGTTGGCAAACTCCGGAGGCTGCAGCTCCTCGCCAACCTTCGCCAACCACCTGCCCTTGATCTTGAGCCAGACGTACACGAAGCGCTTCAGCTGGAGGACGTTGTCGACGCCGGTGAAGACATCGAGAGGGGGCGCGAGACGCAGGGAGGGCTTGGGTTCGGGTTCCAGCTCTTCACCAACCGTCTCCCACGCGCTGGAGGGTTTCAGCGCGGCGTATTCGAGGAGTTGTTTGAGGTCTGCTGTGAAGTGAGCGAGGGTGAACAGAGCACGGTGTGAGAGAACGCCAAACCTTCCTGCTGCCCGCCAGCCGTCGCAACGGACTCTGTTTTTGAGATGGATCAGCACACTGTGGATGTGAGGGACTCGATCTCCACACATGCCTTCTGTTGCTCGGTTCTTCCTCTTTTTCGCCCTTTTGGACGTTTCACCGTCCTCCGAGCCGTTAGTCTTTCGCTTTTTTGACGTTCCTGGCCTGTTTTCGCGCGGAGGGCGTGGCTTCCGTTGGTAGGAAGCAAAGAAGGGGCGTATGGGGTGGTCGTCTCCAAGCTCGGTCCGGAAACAGTCTCGAACCCAATCAGCTATGCGTACGAGGTATCCAGCATCGTTGCAAGGGCCCTCAAAGATCGGACGGACGCTGGGTACACGGGCAACGACGGTGCTGACTCCGTTTGGTGATGCCCTTCGAAAGTCCGGGTTCAGCGGGATCCTCTCTGAGATCAAGCGACAAGGGACACCGGAGTTCGGAGCCAAGCGTCTGTTGAGCCATACCGGGACCCCCATGCGGTGGAAACGGTAACAGACCGTCTCATCGGTGGTGATCGTCCCTACGAGTGATCCGTCGACTGAACGGGCGTCCATCGAGAACTCGTGAGCTTCGGACAGCTCGTGGTGATGGTAGTAGGCCTCGATCTCGAGGTAGAGACGACAGAGGATGGCGAAACGGAAGGTGAGCTCGAGGTACATGCCTTGGAACCTCGCGACGGACGCAGATCCGATTTCGAACTGGGAGGTGATGACGCTCAGCCGTTTGTGACGGTCCTTGCCGTGTTGAGTGACAAATGTTGTGTATTTGAGCTTGAGATGGTTCCAGACCGTACGACAGCGGGACTTTGCGGCTTCCGAGGGCCCGCACCTGCGAGGAAAAGAGGTGGGTGGGTCTATGAACTCCACGTCGATCCTTTCGCGAAAAAACCGAACGTCTGAGTTCTCGGGGCCACTGAGGGAGATACAAGCGAGGTGAGGAAGGGAATCGTTGTAGAGTTGTGGCAAGAGGATGGGATCTTCTCGACCGAGGAATCCGTCTTGGCGCAGATGAACGTCGCGGTAGAGTAGGTATGGGAAAGGTATCCAGGTGGAGTTCGGCGTTGTGATGATCCTCCAGCCTTCGGGGCTGTCCGGTGGGAACCAATTGCCGTACCAGAAGTAGGTCAAGCCGTCGAGATGGCTGAAGTCTGGGGTAGAATCCTTGGAAATCGTCTCACGAGGCGATGGCAGAGCCCACGCACCTTCTCCCTCGGGTGAACCTTCTACAACAGACCATCCGGGAGGGGGTTCAAACTTTGCGCCGCGACGGAGATCCCAGGTGGGTTCGGTGGGGTCCATGGTCTCGAGTGTTGTAAGACGACCGCTAAGTCTACTTAGCGGTGTCGGGCAGTTCACCTGAACCCGATGCCGTTGGACCATCTTTTGGGGTGTTGCTGGATCCTGTCGGGTGGAGGATGGTGACGGGGATGGCGCTCTGAGTCGGACCCGAGTCGGGATGGGCGGCAGAGACCCGGTTGTTTGGAACCGATCACGTGCCCGGTCGCTCTAAACCCCGCAGCCGGATTTGCCTCAAAAATGGAGAAACGGGTAGGGATTCGCGAACGTTGTTTGAACCTCCATCTACGACGTGGGAGGTTGGGGACTAAACGAAGGTTCGTGTGCATCCTACGTAGGGAATTTGCTACTTCGCGGGTTCCGAGTTGCCTCACGCATCTTCCGCGATGAGTTACAAAATAAACAGCGTTTCCCAACGGTTTATAGTATTTGGTGGACCATGACGCCCAGGAAGACGCGTCGGAAAGTCAAAAAACGCGTAAAAAAACAGCGGAGTCGCGCCAACGGCAGACAACACTGTCTTTCAATTGAGTATACACACGTCGTCGATAATTTGCTGTCGGCAAAACCAGGATTTAGTGCGGGACAAACAAATGCAAACAAATAGAAACCCGCCGGTGGGTTGCCGGTCCCGATGTGAGTCCCCTTCCGCTTCCACTGCGTTGTCCTCACACCTTCAGCAAACCTCCATCGTGCCTTCCCACCGCGCGGATTCCCTTGGAGTGGTCCTCACGGACGTTGGTTCCAGGTAAACTGGCCAACATCACCGAGCAGGCTTGGTGATCGCTCCGCGATCCGCTGCTCGCCCATTGGTCAATGACCCCTTTCGTTGCGTTCGCTCCGGTTCGGTTCCTGTGGCTCACATATCAGGTTAGTTGGCCCCTACGTCCGCGCCTGCTTTAATATTCACCAAAAACAGTTTAGGCACGCGCCGCAAACACTCCTGCTTCCGATCCTTAGGTTTGAGGGTCGCGTCTATTTATTCCGATACCCACCCGCTCCCCCCCAACCACGATATCCGTCACCAAACCGGCCCCCCTGTTCGACGAGGGTTATAATGCCGGTGGGGTTACGGTGGGTTCCACATCCCTTTCTCTTTTCTTCTCGCCAAAACTCTCTCACCACGCCCAACACTCTCCCAAGCCCTTACCTTCGAGCTATATCTGCCGTTCCTTTCCCTTATCGTACCCTCAAAAGGCTTCACCGCCAAGACTTGCGTTCGACCGAGGCTTCCGAATCCTCAGCTCGTTGGTGTTCAGGTCACACTGCACCGATCGGAGCGTAGTCGCTTCGAGGCACGAGCGTTCCCTGAAAAATCCACTCCTCTTTTCGTAGCTGCCTTGCTCTCTTCTTGCGCTTCACCCGACCTTTGGCCGATTCTCCCGGATCCTTTCACCTTATCGTCCCAAAATCAACCAGAGCGTCATGAGCTCCCCGTGAGATTTCTCTTTCCGGCTAGCTCACCCCCCTTCGCTGACCTCCACACAGCAAAAGTTGCCCCGAGTGTCAGTTGGAACAGTTCAACCTCGGGAGACACCTCCGCGTGGTCCACCCAGACGTTGTCCGTGTCCGGTATCGTGACGGCGGGAGGCACGTCATCCATCGACTTCACGACGGCTGTTTCCACTGTTTAAGGTGTGGTTCCAAAACCGACGACAGGGACGTTTTCCTCGTGAGTGTCCTTTTTTTGTGTGCAGGTTGGACCCTGGCTCACTTCTGCCGCAGACGCACGTTATCTTCCGTTGTCTCGGTGGAGACCCCACCCCCCCCACGACGACCTCGCATGCCAAGCCGACAGGCACCACTTCCCGCCCTCCGTCGCAGTTCCACCTCTCACCTCCCCCAGCTTCCCTTTTCGAAGCCAGCCGACGCGCTCTCGACGACCATCGACGTATACTCGCCAACACCAAACCCTCTCCGTCAAGGGACGCCGAGGGTGTTGACCCAGTGGGCCTCGAGGAGATGCGAAAACGCGAGGAACGAGCGCGGGCTGACAGCGAACACTGGAACATGGTCATCGACAGAAGGATCGAGGAGAGGAAACGTCACGAGCGTGAACTCGATGGAACAGCTTCCTCAGACGAAAGCTCTGGCCTCGAATACATCGACGAGCCTCCTCGAGAAGCTCCCTTTTCCAACTCGACCTCCTCCAACACCGCAGCCACCAAAAACGCTCCACCCGTCCAGCAGTCTTCCGACACGCGCAGAGACCACCAACAACCCCCCCAGCGTTCCGATGACCGCGAGGGAAAGGAGCCACCAGCCAAGATCGTGATCCCCTGGGGCGACGACACCGTTCAAGACGAGGAGATGCTTCGCTATGGCCTCGTCGTCTACCTTCCATTCAAGATCCTGATCTGCATCGCGTGCCAGACCGTCATCGACCCGAAATACATCTTCAGCCACGTCCATAAAGATCAGCCCCGCGCGGGCGTCACCAAAGCTTACTGCCTCGAGCTCGCACAGAGGTTTTCCCTTACGCCCAAGCATCAGCTCAATCCGCCTTCCACTCTCACGAAAGCCATTCCGTGTCTCGAACTCAAGGAAGGCTACGTGTACTGTACGGGTTGTAACCGTGCCATGGAGCACGATCGCAGCCTGAAGTCCACGCACACCTGTTCCGGATTCGAGATCAAGAAGGGCTTCGCGCAGGCGTTCTTCCCTCGCGCACACCAAGGGGGTTACTTCGCGGTCACCGTACCTCCTCGACGACCTGACGTGCAACCCATGGATCTCGTTCAGATCCTCAAGGACACCTTCCCGGATCCCAACCCTGCTGATCGGGTCATAACCCTTCCCAAAAACCCCCCCGAAGGCAACCACTTTTTGGAGATGCAGGGTTGGGTTCAGACCCTCAACGGCCTCACCGGCGCACAGATCCAGTACGCCGTCAGAGAAGTCAACACGGACCTGAGGCTGTTGGTCTCCCGTTCCATCGCCAAGTACATGTCCAAGGTCGACTCCGACTTGGTGGGCACTCGGCACTCGATGAGGGTCGCGATGGCCAGCTACAACGAGTTAGTGTTCCGTTCTCACTTCCCGTTGCTCGAGATCACTGACGCAAACGGACAGGGAACCCCGGACGACCGATACGTTCGACTCCCTCCAACGACCGAGCTCTCAGCAGGTATACAAAAATTGCGGCACCGACCTCGTCACTTTCGTCATTGGCGCCTGCCTGGACAAATTGGGCACGACCCACGTGAATACCACGAACGAACAGAAGGCGCTCGCCCTGCGGTTCCTTGATTCCGTCCAGAGGCGCAACGGCTCGGAAATACCGGTTCTCCAGGACTTGCTCTACTCGATCTTCACCCAACGGTTGACCAACCGGACCGCGCACGCCTTCCCAGCTTATCGGTTCCTCGTGCTCTACTCCTTCCGTCGCGACGGGAGCGTTCAACCCTGCAACGACATCACCCAGATTATCTCAAAAATCGTCTTCTTCGCCCGTGGATGCATCTACCGACAGATCAAGTCCATCATGGACAAAGAGGACCGTGGTTTCTTTGAGTGAGTAGAGTTCGCGACCCACTCGCCTTGGACTTCCCGTGAGCTGACTCGCTCGCAGCGTTTACGAAGGTTTCAAGAAGTACTTGCTCCTCCACTCTGATTTCCCGCTCTCTGCTCTCTACAACGATCGCAACCTTTTGAAAAAGCTCACCGAGGACCAGGAACGGGACCCAACGGTCACCATCGTCGGAAGAACGGCCATCCTACACGACACGGTCGTTCGTCTGGACGATATCGGTGACATGTTCAGGGCCCTCCTGAAGGAAATCTCCGACGAGGAGCGTGAGATCACGCTCGGACTCTCCGACGCTGACCCTCGTTTCCACCTCGACCTTTCCGTCCTTCTGAGCGACGAGCCCAACAACAACTACACCGACTTTTTCTTCGCAGACCTCCCCAGGAACGGCTTCGTCGGCGTTGGGGATGTCATGCTGGATGTTTTCATCCACCACGAGCGTTTCCGAGGTCAATACCTCATTGACACCGGAAACGGAAAACTCAGCTTCAACCCGGTAGCCTGCTACGAGCTTCTGGACCGATTTTCTCACCTCCGCGCCTTGCTCTTCTCCGCCGCACACATTTCGTCCGGTGGCCCCGGTCGTGGCACGGAGATCGCGTCTCATCACCTCCGCAACGCGCCAGGAGGTGACGTCAGAAACGTCAAGGTCATCCAGGGCAAGATATGCTTCGTTGGCGGTTACAACAAGACCACCCACCAGGTACGGGTCCTCTTTTTATTTTATTTTACGGAACGTCTGTGAAGATCGCTGAGCTGACGACCGACCCGCACAGACCGAGAGGCACAAGGTCACGTATCGGTTCCCACCCAACGACCTCGTCCCCTTCCTCCTTCGGGAGTGGCTGGTCTACAGACCGTTGCAGGTCTACGTCGCCCGAATGCTCAGGTTGGAAGACACCGCGCACCGACTGCGTTACCTCGCGTTCCCCGGTCTCTACAGATCTCTAGAGTCTGTGGACTTTTCGGACATGTTGCGGGCGTCCACGATGAACCACGTCGGATACGAGATCGGCCTCCACGACTGGCGTCAAATCGAATCCGCTTTCGCGAGGCACTTCTGCGACCGGGTCTCTCAGACCTTCTTGCAACCCGGACACTACTCCCAGGCGGGTCACAGCCTCCGGATCGCTCTCGACTATTACGGAATCGGACCCGACTCTCCCCATGGCGTACCTCATCAGTTGATCGACTCTCACCTCGACTCCTCGGAGTTTTGGCAAGATCTGACCAGTGAGTTCCCACGTCCGGTCTCGTCATCTTGGTTCTCACCCTCGCCGCGTTCACAGCCATCCAGAAGCTCCCGGTCCCTGAACCCGGTCCCCACGCGAACGTGGAATCCTTGGTCAAGTACTTTACCGACATGGTCAAGCGGATGCTTGAAATGATGGAGGAAACGAGGACGATCCAGAAAGCCATCCCCTCGACCGTGCAGAAGACCATCACCTCACTGGCACCCATCCGACCAGCCTCCTCCTCCTCCTCCGACTCTCCACCGAATGAGTCGACCATCTGTCCCCACCCGTCGAGCTTGACCAAGCTTCGGAAGTTCATGAAAAACCCCCGGGCTCAGTTCACACGCCCTGAGCAAGCTCAGGCCTTGGAGGCCGTCCTCGGTGGATCCAGACACGTTTTCCTTATCGGTCCCACCGGCATGGGGAAAACATCGGTGTTTCTGATCCCCGCGACGGAATCCCCCCATCAGGTCACGATCGTCGTGGTCCCCCTTTCTGCGCTCAGGGTCGACTTCTCGAGGCGTTGCGCCGGGCTGGGCATCCAGTGCTCGGAGTGGAAAGAGGTCAGCCCGCCCGAGACGACGATCGTCATGGTCTCTCCCGAAAACGCCGCGAAACGGTCTTTCTTGGCCTGGGCCACCGGCATGATGCACAAGCGCAAGGCGCTCCTTCTGGTCTACGACGAGGGGCACCTCTGTGATATGCAACAAGACTTCCGTTCCTGCTTTTTGTCCCACCGCCGTCTCATCGAAACAGGTGAGTGTGTTTGCCCACACCGCGCTTCGCAGGGCTCATCCTCGATCTCGATATCAGGGATCCCCTTCCTTGTGATGACCGCCACTTGTCCTCCGGACCTCGAGAGGAAGATCCTGCGGACGATTGGGATCGAGGACTGTTGTGTCATTCGAGCTCCCACCCCTCGACCCGAGATCTCATACAACGTTTACGTTCTCGAAAATGAGCGGTCTGCAGAGCACTGGCTCTGGGACAGCGTCCAAGAGACACAACATTTCTACTCCCCAGGAGAGAAGGGGTTGATCTTTTGCAGGAGCCACCAGACGACGGAGAGGCTCGCGTCTCTCTTTGACTGCCCTTCCTTCCATCGCGACGAACGAACGGCCGACGAGATCAGGGACATCTACGACCGTTTCGTTCAGGACGACAACCAGAAGATCATCGTGGCGACCTCGCTCCTCGGCGTGGGGGTCGACATCGCCCACGTCCGAAACGTTTGGCATTTCGGTGTCCCGTGGTCTATGATCGACTACGCCCAAGAGACCGGTCGTGGAGGTCGGGATGGAGGGCTAGCGTTCTCTTACTTGGTCACCTGGAACGGTGAACTGGAGAGCACGCCGAGGGAGCTGCGCTACACCGAAGACGCCTTGCGTCGATGGGTCGTTCAGCAGTCGGGCTGCAGGAGGATCCTGATCGGTCAGGTTCTCGACCAAAAGCCAACGTCGTGCGTGCTCCTGAAGGACTCCAATCTCTGCGACCACTGTAGGGAAGATCTCCTCCGGCCACACCCCGGGTCGGGCATCGGCTTCTTCGAGAATCCCGAACCGATGACCGCATCCCGCGCTCTTCCTCCCCCCCACCCCCCTCAGACGCCTCCCTCCTTTGAACCCCTTCCTCCTCGACCCACAGCGTCTGCGCCGTCTCCGTGGGTTTTCTTCTTCTTCTCACTTCAGCGCCAGCTGATCAGCCCCGTCTGCAGCTCCACCTCGTGCGCTGGCGTTCAGAAAAGGTAAATGTTTCACACGCCCGATGCCCTCACGTGATCTCACGCCTCGCTCCAAGCGTCCCTGGCTATGGTGTGTCTTGGCATCAGAAACACGGGTTGGAACCAGACGGAACCTCGTGAGTCGTCTTCTTTCTCACATGCACGCTCGGCGATCCTCACGCAAACCACACAGCGAGCACCTGGACAAGAGGGCAAGGGACGAATCGCCTGACGATTCCGCTAGACCTCCCGAGATCATCGAGATGGAGCAACGTTTCTTCGAGGAATCCAAAAAGAAAAAAGCCAACCCGGACGTTTCCCAAAACGAAGACGCCAACCCGGACGTTTCTCAAAACGAAGACGCCAACCCGGACGTTTCTCAAAACGAAGACGCCAACCCGAAAGTTTCCAAAACCAAAGGCGCCAAATCGAAAGTTTCCAAGAAGGCTGGCGCCAATCTCATCGGTGTCGCCGCCATATCGGGCGGGCGTCACCAAGTCGCGAAGAAGATCGTCGACCAGGTCAGGGCGAAGTTGAACACGATGTCACGGGGCACTAAAGATCAAGACTGCTCCGTCTGCTTCGTTCTTCGCGGGCGGAAGGCCGTTGATCACCTGTCGGGCAACAAGTGCCCCTTCAACCTCTGTGGCGAGGATGACGAGGTCTGGAAAGATTTCAAGCATTCGCTGGTGTACAGGTCCGGATATCTGTGCTACAATTGCCTGCTGCCGACGGTATGCCTTTCGATCCGTCTGCTCACATTCGTCGCGTTGACTTCCCCCGACAGTCCTCGAACACCAACGCCCCCGGGGCGGCATATCACTCCTGCCACTCCTGCACCCTCCGACATCTCATCCGTCCCGCCCTCTACGCATTCTGGTTCAACGCGCAGCCCGACCTGCGAGATTTCGTCACCCAGAGAGTCGGCGGTGAGTGGTCGAGCCTGGAGGACTACCTCTCCTGGTGCACCTCCAGCGACCGAGCCAACGACCTGCCCAACCACCTCATCCTGTTCTGGTGCATCATGAGGTTCTGGGGCTCGTTCTAGTACGTTCTCGTCTCCTTCAGCTGCGTTCGGCTCGTAGCTACCGTGTACTGCTTACTATGTATTGTATTTGTGTCGTGGCTTTTTTCAAGTCCGTTCGTGCCTGTGCTTCTGTCTCGCGTTTTTCTTTTGCTCTTCACTACGTTCACGGTATCCGCGATATTGACATCTCGTCCTTTTTGTTCACACACAAAATACGTCGTACTCTTGTGTCCGCATCTTGTGCCTCCGCTTCCGTACGCTTCGTTCGCTTCGGACGCCTCACACCTCGTTCTTCGCGCGTGTGTACGAGACGTCTTCAGATCTTCGTTTCACCCTCAGCGTCTGCTTTTTGTTTTCGCGCGCTGAGGTCGGCACTCTAATTTCCATTTCCGTCGAGCTTGTGTTTGCAACCGGAACAGCCCCTAGGAAAAACAATGTAGCGTCCGCTCGTTCGTTTTCGCTCTCTAATGTCACTCGTTTCCGCTCGCTACGACGCTTCACGGTTCGACGATGAGAAAGGTTGGTTGTATGCTAAGGGCCACCGGCCTCCGCTTCATGTGGAAGAGGATGCGATTTGATGAAAGAGAAACGGGGGGTACCCTGTGCTAATATACGCCCGACCTTCTTAGGGTCTGGTCAGGTCCGTGGATTTCCAAAACCCACACCCACCAAAACGAAATCCTGTGGGTTTGTGTGCTGGTCAGTTTCGTGAAAACACTCTCGGGGGTCTCTGCAGCATTTGGAAAATATTTCTTATATATATGTTTCATGTCTCGCTACAATTTTATCTATTAAACTGCACCCACACCCGCATTCCGGTCTATCGTGGCAGTTGTTCAAGGTGCAAGCAAGCTCGAACCAAGCTGCAAGGGAAACGCACGATGATCGCAGGAGGACAACGCAGTCTTGATTGACTCGCTAAAGAACCACCAATCCTCTCTGACCTCTCGGTGCGAGTCCCTGTTCGACACATTCGAAGGAAGATTGCGACCTTCTCCGCGAGACCAATATATTGAAACTGTGAAGCCCACAATGCTCTCGCAGTCTGTGACGAGGCTGTAAGAACACAAGCTCCACCGTTCCAAACGCCTCATAGAACTGTGTCGCGTGCCCATTCAGTAGCTCTTGAATCCAGTTGTGCATCGGCTCCTTGATGAGGTGGGTGGCCGCGTACTTGACCGTTGTTTGTGCGCTCAGGATTGCAATGAGCGTGGCAGCTGCTCCTCTTCAGCGGCGCAAAGTGTTGGTCTCTGAAATAGCCCTATGCTTGTTCGATATGGTCTTTGGCATTGCAGCGGGATCGGGGAGAAGATATGTTTTCATTGATGATTAACTTCTCGACATACTTTAAGTACTGATTTGTAAGCCTCTGGTGTGACGCGGGTTCGGACCTTGCCGGAGGGAAACCATCCCGTTGGTTTTGAGATCCGCGGACCAGGCCCTCACTGAGAACCGAACGCAAGCAACGTGAGCCGGAACGTCGCGTGAGATGGAACGAGTGGAGCGGACTAGAGAGCGAGCACAGCAAGCTATTCCGAGAGTAAAATACAGATGTGGAGTATGAGATAAAAACGAACGCTAACCTCGGTGCGCGGAGGTGGAAGGGCGAACGCTGGGGGAACGAAAGGAAAATAGCTACATCTTGTATCGAACGAGGACGAAAGGTGGAAGACGATGTCTGCGGTTTCTACGCGAGTGACAAAAGCGACGAGCGTACGAGAAGCGAATATCGTGAAGTGAGAGTAAAGGCGACAAGAGCAGGTGGGTATCGGCTTGAGCCAAAAAGTGAGAGATCCGGAAAGGATAGAAGGACGAACACGCCAACGGAACGGGTTCCAGAGCCTCACGAAGCACCAGGACGGGGAGGTGGTTGGGTAGACCCATGACTTGGTCGTTGGCGGTGCACCAAGAGGTGTGCTCGTCCGGGTTGGTGTCCGTGCCGGGTTTCTGCCGGTAATGGTGCAGGCTGGGGTTGAGTGGATCGCGAACGCCCTCAAGCAGAGCTAACGACGGCTGGGGGAACGTTTTGACGAGGGAACAGCTCTTGGGACGGTTTTTGAACACGTCAGCGGGTGAACAGAACAAGTCCACCTGCGATCATCGGGAACAAGCGCGGTAATCACGTACCGCAGACATGGAAGGAGAGCGACCGAAACACCAATCTACCCTCGGGGTGTCGCACGGGATAAGGAATCTGCGGGATCTGACGAAAATCCTTGACCAGGGGGTGACCTGAGGATGCAGGAACGATCACCGAGCTTCTCCTTAGGTTAGGTTAGGTTAGGTTAGGGGTTAGGTTAGGTAAGGGTTAGGTTAGGTTAGGTTAGGTTAGGTTAGGTTAGGTTAGGTTAGGTTAGGTTAGGTTAGGTTAGGTTAGGTTAGGTTAGGTTAGGTTAGGTTAGGTTAGGTTAG
>Ga0307517_10008240_pt1 | contig 14981 bp, 19 predicted proteins | sample 23_EM_MG_FD_194515 | JGI IMG/M metagenome (GOLD analysis project Ga0307517, IMG submission 194515) | Populus trichocarpa ectomycorrhiza microbial communities from riparian zone in the Pacific Northwest, United States - 23_EM | ecosystem: Host-associated > Plants > Roots > Unclassified | place...
TTCCTTCCCGACCAGAAGTACCATAAGACTACCCCACCCGAGTTCTTGACTCTGACGGAGGAGCAAGAAACGGCCCACCAAGAGGTCTTTAAGCGTTTCGCCGCCGAGGATTATGTCATCCCGGGCCTCAAGGATGGGGAGGGGAAATTGACCGAGGAGGAGAGATTTTACCTCGTAAGCTCTTCTCTAATACCTTCTACAGTGTGTTGCCGGTTCTGATTAAGCCCCGTTCAGACGCACGAATGTTTCCTGAGGTAGGCACGCGAGAAGTGTGGAAAATGTTACCGTTTAACACAATCCGTGCCTTGTCTAGGTTCCTCCGGGCTACGAAGTGGAACGTGACCAACTGCATCAAGAAACTCGAAGCCGCTCTCAAGTGGCGACGCGAGTACGGAATCTACGACACGCTCACGCTCGACTCTATCAAAGAACATGTGGGTACTCTTCGCATATGCGTTTTGCTTGTATGTGCACCGGATTCTGAACTCCCCCTTTGTTCGGTTCATAGTGTTTAAACGGAAAGGTGTTTATCTTTGGTTACGACATTGACGGTCGACCGGGGTTCCTTGACAACCCCGAGCGTGAGTCCTCGCCCGAAGGTCCCGGCAGGATTAGACAATACGTTTGGATGATGGAACGGGCGGTAGAGATCATGCCCAGAGGAGTCGAGTCAGTATTTCCTTGGGCACTTCAATTCACGTCGACCTAACGACTCATTGGTTGTAGGTCTGTGGCAGTGATGGCGTTTTACTCTGGGACCTCCAAATCAACTTCCCTTGGACACGCCAAACAGGTACGCTGATACAAGGTTACGCCGACCCAAATGACCCCCCGTAACATGTACATCCATAATTCAGATAGTGGAAACCCTCCAATCCTACTACCCAGAACGTCTCGGACGTTGCCATGTCAGCAATGGTCCGTTCTGGCTGGCGATTCTCATGAAACTAATCGAGCCCTTCCTGGATCCATTCACCCGTTCGAAAATCGCGATCAACCGCCCGATCTTCGCTGAAGCTACTCAGGTGGTCAAGGAGTGGGGAGGAAAAAGAGAGTTCGTCTGGGATTGTGACAGGTATCTTAACAAGTTGGTTGAGATATCTGGGAAGATGAAGGAGAAACGGTTTGCCAAATGGAGAGAGTTGGGTGGTAAGGTTGGTTTGAGAGAGTGGGATTACAAGGAGGATTAGTGTCTCGGCAAGGACGTGGATCTGATGAGTATTTACACCAGAGGTGTTCGAGGTATATACAGCACGTCTCAATTCTGAGGACGCAACCACCGCGCTTAGCGTGATGGTTACGAGTCAAGAACATCCACGTCTCACCGCCCGTTGAAAGGACCGGACCGCGCACTGACTCATTGAATCGCACCAACAATGACCGCCCTTGTGTTGTGAGCGTTCGAGGTCAGATAAATATCTCAACGAGCTCTCCCACCCTCATACTTACTCGCCACCACTTGAAGAACCTCACCTAGAGCCAGAAATGCCGACTTTCACGCTACGATCGCGTCCCTCTGTTCGCGAGCCACGGCCGATCCTGAAAAAGAATTCTGGGAACGATATGGCTGGACAGTGGAGAGACGGAGATGGTGGGGGACGATCTCGCCATCGAAGCAGTTCTACGCCCCCAGATAGCCGATACCACCACGATCGTCGACCGCAAGATAGGCAGACGGGTTTGACACCAGTCAACGCGGGCGAGTCCTGGGCTTGGGGACAATCCTGGGCAAACACGTTTTGGGGTCCTGGCCGTACTCAGGTTCAAGTTCAGTCCCAAGTTCAGGTGACCCACCAGGAGTGGGTCGTCCGTGGTGGCCGACCCGGAGGACAAGGACAAGGGGAAGGTGACCGTGGTGACCGTGGTGGTCGCCGCAGCAGTGACTTGAATCGTCGACCGCCCACACCAGCGCCTGCCCTGAGGCGCATGTCCTTGCCCGCGACTGCGGAGCCACCCGTCATTCCTGGAGTTACCGTGAACGCTGGTGGAATGGGGTTTAGGAACCTCCTTCGGAAGAGCTCGCGCAATCGTCGCCCGAAGATCCTGTTCTACAACAAGAACGAGCCGTATTATGGGTTCACGAACTTTTCGCCGCATTCGGTGATGTATCGTGGAAAGAGGTATCCGACGAGCGAGCATCTTTTTCAGTCGCTCAAGGTGGGTGGACCCCCTCGCGATGCCACCGTGCATTCAATTGGTTTTCGGTTTTGCTGAATCGCGGATCGTTCTTCTGATAGTTCACTCATAAGCCTGGCTTGATGGAACATATACGGACGTGCGATCCTCGGCCGAGTGTGGCATTTGCTGAAGCTCGGAGATTCGCTCACGAAGTTCGCCCCGATTGGAAACACGATAACATCAATGCGGTATTCCCTCTTCATCCCCACCATATCCCTTCACGTATGCTGACGGCTATGCATCGGCATAGATGGACCTCGCATTATACCACAAGTTCACTCAGCATAGAGACTTGAGGCGTGAGCTGCTCGCTACGGGAGATGCAGAGTTGATCGAGGTAGTGGCTTAATCTTCACCACATCTTGTTGTGTGGACTAATTGAAGCTACTCATAGAACTCGGACAAAGATCCTTTCTGGGGGTGTGGGGCCGATGGAAAGGGTAGGAATGAGCTTGGGAAAGCTCTTGAGCGGCTTCGTAGACAGCTGCGCGGGCAGGGGGGATGGTAAGATCGCAGGGTTTCGCTCGCGATTTCACCGTACGTCGGATTTGGTTGAACGTTGTAGCATTGTGACACCCATCTCTCTATATGTATCTCGGTATAATGTTTATGTTGATTACGAGCGAGAATCACCTTGGATGTTTGTGGGTCGGCTGCGCTCCAATGGGGAGCCGCAGTTGCGTCTGTCATCCACCACAAACCAGACGTCCAGATGGACTCACACCCGCCGAAACTCCATCGCAGGCGCGCTACCGCAATAGCGCTCCGGTTCACATCACGATGATAATCTCTTGGTCCAATTCGGTTCGCCAGTTCGGCGTCCATGACCTTGGCGCGCATATAATCCCCACGCCGTGTCAATCATGTCCTTGGTTGTGCAACCAGACTCAGCGCTGACCTTCCTGCGCCCTTGGTCTTTCCCGCTCCACTGGGCCACCACTGCTCTCAATATTGCGCTTAGCTTTCAAGATGACCCAGGCTAACGACGACTCGACGATGGACCCCGATCCGAATATGTGTGATTATTGTCACCAGCGGCCAAAGTTCCCGTACGTCGAGGCCTTTTCTTTGAAGTAGTTGTCGTGATTACTGACGCAGGCGGTATGCGCGTTCGGCATCGCGTTTAGACCGTATGACTACTGCGGCAGGACATGTGGGGCTCGCGCCGTAACGATTGGGAATCAGGTCACCGGGACCGCTGTGCTTTGCAAGGTTTGGTGCTCCTGATTCGATTGTTGGAAAAAACGACTCAGGTATCGCACCCAGCAATGCAATCAAAGACCCGTATATCGCAATCACCAGTTTTGCGGAAGGAACTGCGCCAATGCCTGGACTACTGCACATGGACAGATCACGTCCTTGGGTGTCCTGTGGCCTTCGTCTTGGAACCTGAGTCAGCAGACGGTACAGGGAGGTGGTCAACCGGGGCAGAAACTGGGAGGAGGTGAGTGTCCAATCACCATCTCGCGTTTGAATATCTCTGCGGGCGGGATCTGACAACTTCGTTGGTGGTGTAGTCAAGGGATTTGTCAAGGGGTTAAAGGATTTAGTCTCTCCGATCCATCAAACCCAGCAGCAGCAACAGCCTCCCAATATTGCGTCAAGTCCCGCGCAGAAAGTGGACACACCCGCCGCTTCACCGACCGGGATGTCTTCTCCCGGGATGCCGCAACACCCATCCAGTCTCCCATCTCTAACTAATGGAGGCATTTTGAATCAAAGTGACAATAACTGGCTTGGTCCATTTAACGGGGCGTATCCTATTTCGCAACCCCCCGTCCAGTCCACTTCATCCGGGAGCTCAGTGCCGCGAGTTCTGGGCGGCGCGAGTGTGAGCTCGGTCCAGACGACGTCAAATGCTATGCGGAGCGAAATGGACCTCCCATCGTACTCACCTGGAAGTCCAAGTTGGATAACTGAACCCAACTACGACTCCAATGCCAACCCCATTCCGGGTCAGACCTCCCATCCAGACCGAGACCCTGGTGGAAGTGAGGACGGTGGAGGCGGAGGGGATGAACTCGTTGTGGGGAGCGTTGACGTCCAATCCATTAAGAGTTCTGATTACCCACCATCCATCTCGGCTTCGGAGTCGGTCGGTATCTGCGGGCTAGAGGGGTGCTCGAACCCCACTTTTGTCGATTCGATAACCGACCTCGAGAATGGATACTGCTCACAGAAACACCACGAGTACGTTTTTTTTCGTCATTTACTATTTCTATGAGGTTGCTGACACGGAAATATCTCGTTTTCATCAGGGAGGCGATGGTTTCGAAGCAAGCGACGTCGTGTATTATGTGCCGTGGAATGCCAAGGGGACCAGACGACCACTTTTGTTCCACGGGGAGCCGAGAGGGGGCACTCTGTCCTTAGGTCTTCGAGGGCCCCTAGTCTGTATTACGCCCAGCGGCTGGGGGATACGGACATCAAGGAGGGACGTGTCCCTGGGGTATGCTCAGATATCTCGTGTACGTTGCCAAACACTTTGCGCGGATTGCGTTTGTTTTCGAGACGAGGGTTCCTGTGGGCTGAAATGATAAGCAAGCCTGAGAGCTTCCTGATCCAGTGCGGCATTCTACATTCCTCCGGAAGGAACGACGGTGTTCCCTGGTTCTACAGTAAACTCGTTTCCCCCTCAAGGGGTCAAACTGGACGTCAACGAAAAAGTCATGCTGATGGCGGGATTCTCCCAGAGGTTGGAGGACCCTTCGGACGCGGCATTGAGATCGTTCTGTATGCTTCGTTCGTAATCAAGGCCCCTAGGGGGATAGGCTCCCAGTTCGCGGGTTCATTCCACACGCCGAATTCCCCATCAGTCTTGTTGTCGGACCCGCCGATATTTTTGTCGTCGAATCTGTAATTTTGGATTCGCAGTCTGAAGGAGACCAATGCGGTTTACGTTGGGTCGGGGACGTATTGCGTAGTTGTGAGGTGTAGAACGGGTCGCGTGCAGTGCACCCTGGGCATTTTTCACCATGTCCCCACCAACTTTCACCAACTTGGCTGTTTCCCAAAGTACGAAGCGCGCATGGGATATCCGTAGGGTTCTGCGCCGCGTATGACCCAGTTTCATCAACGGTCGGTGGGGGCCAGCCTTTCGCGCCAACCTCAGAACTGGTGCTACAAAGGTTCTTCCACACATTGAAGCACGCGACTTCCGGCTCCGAGCGAGGGGGCGGGGTCATCGAGCAGATCAAGCCCAAATTTTGTGCGCGACGACAGGCGCCGTGGTCACAAGAACCAGCCTCGAGGCCAAACCCCTTATCGGGTTGACCTGATCCTTCATCTCCGTCATGCCCCGTCTCCGTAAATCCAAGTCAACAGCGAATATTTCTGTCTCTTCTCCTACATCTCCGACAGAGCTGGTCCCAGAGCTCACGTCTCGAAGGGATTCAAGGGCCCTTGCTGCCACGTCGTCCGCCATCGCCCTCTCAATCGGCTCTGCGATCTTCCGAGCTCGCGACACGTCCAACGATGGTGCTACTGTCCAGGGAAGGTACACAGATTGGCAAACGGCGTATGCTGCGGCCAGGATGGTAGTAGAAATCGCCAAGGAATCCTCCGATATGTTCCTCCCGCTGAAAGCGGTTGTAGGCGCAATGACCGCATTGATGAAGAACTACGATGTGGGTGGATCCTATTCATGGGCTAAACACACCCTCATTATTGATGTGTCTCTGGTTTCAGCAAACATCAGATAATGCGGGGAAAGTGAAAGAGATAGAGCGGAGGGCGCAGTCGCTGTCCGGCGTGCTTGCCTCTCCCGTAAGCGAGGAGGACTATGTGGAGAAAGGGAGGAGAGTGGTGCTTCGGAGGTTCGTACTCACACGAATGAACAAGTATCGGTTCACTTATACCTCCCTCAGGAAGCTCGAAGGAGTTGTCGCGAAACTTGAACCGTTCTCCGAACAACAAGCGTTTCTCAGGTTCTTGCGCAACGTCGATAATGCCAAAACCTTAGCTGAGTTCGTCCAGGAGCTAGCCGATGCCATCACGGATTACCAAGTACGTGCTACTGGTGCTATTTTGGGCTTTGATGAACATTCGTCTAGGTTTCGGTACAACAAGGAGTATACGAGGGGACAAGGAGTATCCACAATGAAGCTAAGAACATCCGCGATGATACCAAGAACATCCTTTGGGGCACCAAGATCATCCACCATGATACCAAGAATATACTGGTGAGAGATTTCACTGTCTCAACGTGATTTGTGCTGATAACTTGAACCCCTGGTAGGAAGCTGCAGACCTCGACATCTTGGCGAAGTTGGAGCCTGTGCGTAATGCTGGCTTCCGGGCTGGTCATCACGACAGATGTCTTCCCGGGACGCGAAAATCGGTCCTTCAGGACATCATGGTCTGGGCTAAGAACCCTCTGGACAAGAATGTGTATTGGCTGAATGGATTAGCGGGCACTGGGAAATCAACAATAGCTCAGTCATTTTCAGAAATGATTGCCAGTGATGGATCCCTCGGTGCCAGCTTTTTCTGTTCCCGGGATTACCTTGACCGAAGGGAGCTCAAAAACATCTTCCCCACCCTTGCATACCAGCTTGCATGTCGATACCCCCATTTTCGCAGCCACATTATCACCATCATCAAGAAAGACCCTACCATAGCCCACACCTCCCTCATTTCTCAGCTTGAAAACCTCCTTGTTGATCCACTCTCTGGGGGAGATGTCTCATGTGTCATTGTTATTGATGCATTAGATGAGTGCAATGATGATCAGCCAGCCTCAGCAATTCTTTCAGTCTTGGGCCAATTTGTCAAGCAGTTGTCACCAGTGAAGTTCTTCATCACAGGTAGACCTGAGCCAAGGATTCGCACAGGCTTTCGCCTCCCACTTCTAGAACCCCTCACCCAAATCTTCTTACTCCACAAGGTGGAACCATCTGCTGTTGACAGTGATATCCAGTTGTATTTATCACAGAGGTTAACTGCAATTGCCAAACAAAGAAGTGATCTTCAGCTTCCTGATCCATGGCCTCATAAGAGTGAAATCATCACCCTGACCAAAAAATCATCTGGGTTATTCATCTTTGCCTCAACCCTAGTCAGGTTCATTGGATCAGAGTACCATGAGCCAACAGAGCGTCTCCAACTTGTCATTTCTGAAGCAAACAGCACAACACATGAAGGACGTGCTGGCATTGATTTCCTGTACTCCCAGATCTTGCTGCATGCGTTCTCAGGTGCCCATGAACCAGCAGTGTTTGGCAACATGAGACGTGTCTTGGGGGCAGTTGTACTTGCATTCAACCCATTGTCTCGAAAGGAACTTTCAATATTGCTTGGTACTCCCATAGCCCTCATATCAACCACTCTACGCCATCTCCACTCTGTAATCCTCATCCCCACTGATGAAACTGAAGAAATTCGTGTTTTTCATAAGTCATTTCCAGATTACCTACAGGACAATGAACGGTGCACCGATCCCAGATTCCTCATTGATCCAAAAACCCATCATGGTGACATGGTCCTCAGTTGCTTGGAGTTAGTGAGCAAGTTGAAGAGAAATCCTTGCTCCCTGCCACTGTTTGTGGTGAACCAAGACATACCCAACCTCCAGCAGCTATTGAGAAACAAGCTAGGTGGTGCCATGCAATATGCATGTAGCCATTGGGTTAGGCACCTTGAGATCTCTCCAACATCTGGTGACTATGTTGGAGAAGTCATTGTTTTGGCCATCAGAATGCTCCAAAATGCCCCTCTGTGGATTGAGGTGATGAGCCTTGAGAATCATTTGGAAGAAGTAATTCATTCCATGTATGGCCTATTAGCTTGGCTAAACACAGTGAGTAACTTTTTCTTACTATCTAACATGAAGGAACTTATTTATTGATACTATTGTAAAAAAGGCAAATTATATGGCACAGCATGGTGCTATCATGACCAGGGAGATCACTACTCTTAGTACCATCTTTACTGAGCTCAGAGATCTTGAGGACAAGGCCAATGGTTGGAGCAGGGCTAAAGTCCTAACCACCCTTCTCAATGATCTTGCAACAGACTGCCTCCGGTTGTCAATGTACTTCTTCCACCCCATCCAACAATGTGCACAACAAGTATACCATACTGCTATCCCCCTCTCACCAACCTCATCACAACTGCAAAAATCCTGTCTTCAAAGTGTTATAGATAACCAGTTATCTCATGTGGTTACCTTCTCAGGTGCTTCCAGCACTTGGGGGTTACTCCTGAGGACAATTGACACCAGACCAAGAGAGCTCACATGTATTGCAACTTCCTCCCAGAGGATCATTGCTGCATGTGAGGACATTGTGAATATCTATGATGCAGTAACAGGTGTACTTTGGCAGCCCCTATGTGCCCCAGAAATTGTTACAAAGATACAGGTCTCACCAGATGGGTCTACTCTGTTTTTTGCACATTCTTTCTCTGTGACCATGTGGGATGTCCAGACAGGTGGACTCATCCATACTTTCACCCTGCAATCCAAGATCAGTGACATAGCAACTCCCATAACAGGGGATCATGTTGCCTGTGGCACATATGATGGCTCTGTTGTATTCTGGAATATCCACACTAAAGAGGAGGGCAAGGGTTTTAGGAGCAGTCAACCAATTGTGGCCCTCTATTGGTTGTCACCCCTGAAACTCACAGTTGCAACTCAAAGCTCTGTTTGCATTTATGACATCACTACTGGTAAAACCTCAAATAGCCAATCCACCCCTCATTGTGTGTGGGGAATTGTTTATCTGATGGATGATCGTGAATTTCTGGTTGGAATTTCACAGCCAAGCTCAAGAGTGGGTCGGGAACGGTGCTTCTTCGAGACTGTCTTTGTACAACAGTGCGGATTGGGACCTCAGGACGCAGGGTTCATCATGGGTCTCAGGCAATCACCAACTCGTCGCGGGCAACTTTCGAGTCCCATTGTTGTGGGCAGGGAGGTCGCGTGCATAACTCCACCAAGCGGCGTACAGGTGTACAATATTGGGACCAACAATTGGACCAAAAACCCTCCACTGCTGGGTGGGGCCACATCCATGGCTGTATCTTTGAACGGAAATCTTGTGGTGCAGACCAGAGACTCCATCCAAATTTTCTCCGTTGACGTCCTGACAAGTGGGGAGGATCACAATTATGTACGCCCGTGTCACGTTTACCCCTTGGGCGAAAACCACATTGTCTGCATGCTCCAACCGAAGAGACGCCTCACCATACTCGAATTGGAGACCCTGCGAGAACTCTCTTCCGACAATGATGCCTCACCACTCGGATCATCACTCGCAAATCAATCACCCTCTGCTCGGGTATCCGTTAGCTACGGGGTAGTTGCTGAGTTCGGCAGCTCAGTCATCGTTGAGGCGTGGCAGTCGGGTACTCCGCTTCCCAAATGGACGGAGGCAGCTGATGGCTTGGAGGATGCGCCGTTGGGCCGATTGTCACCGGAGCGTACCCGGATCATCATAGTCTATGGCTCACCCTGGCGGGAGCTTTGCGTAAAAGACGCGAACGATGGAATTATACTCGCAAAACGACCCCTGGAAGCTGACGATTTGGGGACAGGGAAGGTTTACGATCTCACCTTTGACTCAGAGACCGGGTTCCACCTCAAGATTGACGGACCAGGTTGGCACGTCAAAATCCCTTATGATATCATCACATCGCCGTCGGGGGATTATTCGCACACGATAACCAAGGGGGAACCAGTGCCCTTGTCCGAACCCCGGGAAAAGCTACCGTACACTCTCGATGTGAACTGTGAATGGGTCCTCAACAGAGAGTCCAGGAAGGTCTGCTGGGTCTCACCAGCGAATATACGGAGGGGCAATGGTGGTCATTTTTGGGCTGGCCTGTCGCTCGTCATGGTCGGAGGTGATGGTGTTGTGAGGAAGTTGACCTTTAAAGAACCGGATTGTTAGTGCATACGCGATACATATGTAGGATGTCATTACTGCTGTGTGTGGATGTGGCTAGTGCGGTTCCAAACAGTACTTTTTTGTGCATTTCCCATTTTCTTCCTTTTCCTCTTCTCCCAACTTTATTGCCTTTGGCGAAATCTGTAGTTGTTTTTGTGAATGATTATTTTCCTCCCTCCTAATAAGTTCCACCTTGCTTCATGAGTGAACAGGCGAAGTTCACAACAATCCTCTTGAACACCTAACGGATGCCGACAACGATCCGATATGGATAGAGAAGAGGTATACAGAGTTGTCAGGCTTCCCACAAGGAAAGAGGCAACCATGGTCACTTACGGTCACCCTTGAGAGGGAATAATGGACATGATAGCGAGGAGGAGCTAACGGCGCCAGCAGAAATAAAAGTTGTTGTTGAATGGATCGCGGGGTTGGGCCGTGTCTGAAACAGACAGTGTTAGGAGGATGAAGAGGATGGGGGCGTGGAAACAAACCTGGAGTTTGGCGGTGGTCACTCCGTTGCGAAAGATAACGGAAGTTGAACAAGCCGACTCCAGCGGCCACACCACCGGATGTGGCGGCCCTCTTAACAGCAGAGCCGACAGAGAAGGTGAGGTCGAGAGCGAAACCAAATACAGTGGCGTTCAACCTGTCCGTCGACGTTAGTGTAAACGCGCAATCTTCAGAATATGGGCCATTATACCCACGGAGTGCCATGATCTACCGAGGACGCGCGGTCGGCATCTACGAGGGAAGCGCTTCTATAATCATAGACGTGCGACATCCACTCCACTGCCACTCCCTCCGGACTTCAAACATATTAGGTTCGACACCCGCCATCACCCTTGATCATGGCAACAGAGGAGGTTCCGATGTTGAGGCGGATCTTCAGGTGCTGCGGACCTTGACAACTAGCGGAAAGGTCAAGTAGACACTAGATTGCAGTTCTTGCAGGAGTTGGAGTGGTAGCTGAATCTGAGCTGTAGGGCCTTAAAGTTCGGTGGGTAACCGAGGTTCAGAAATGATCCCGTTCACGCGGCGGGTTACAACCGTTGTCCCTCTGAGGTAAGAGTAAGTCACGGATATCCTATCCAACTTCCAGAACGAGAAATACCGAGGTGGGAAAGTAGGCATTCGGAACAGTATTTGTACAGTCCCCCTTTCGTGCGTCTAATAGCAGCATGGAGCCGCTCAAGGTGGAATGCTTCGCATTATCGTTGGTGTCGAAGAGAATAAATCTTTCGGTGGTGATTTCGCGCGTGAACTGAAGGATGAGCGAGCGAAGGCAGGGTGAGTTCGAAAGTGAGGGGAAGATGTCTTTCAGAGGGGAGTGCACGATGTGGCAGGTTCGGAGGTTCGGAAGTCGGATGCCGATCAGGGAGCATTCCTCGAGCGCTTCTCCTCAGCCACGGGGTTGGACGCTCGCGATCCGAAAGAGACATTCTCACACCTGCTCACAAGACTGTCCTTGCTTGTTTGGAACAAACAGCCAACGTCTGCTATTCACTTGCTGGACGCCTTGCGTTCCAAAAACAGTGCTCAGATGAACGGCATTGAGTAAACCGACGGCCGGCAATCATCTCGAGGTTTCTTCTTGGTCGTGGATTGTCCCCGCTGCTAATTATGAATGAATTGACGAGACCGTGACCAGGATACTCGGATCCAGCATAGGAAATCTTCACCTCATCTCTATTCAATCCGGCGAAAAATGGGGCTACTTCAGGTAACCATTGTGGGCCGCCCCTCTCGCCGTCGTCGTCCACCCTGTCTCTCCGTTCACGTTCACCCGTCAACAATGGAACAAGAAATCACGGCGCCATTTTCAACGACACCGTCAAAGGCGTCGCCTGGTCGCAAGACTGCGTCCAGCCCAGAGGCCGATTCAGACGACTCGGTGGACAAACCATCTCCCCTCCTCCCGATCTTATGGGCTCCTTCCATCAAGTACCTCGTCCTTTTTCAGGTTGTCGCACACGCCGGACTGGCTACTTGGTGCGCTTCAGCGTTCATCCCAGCGTTCCAAGAGATGTCCCTGTTTTTTCATCGGCCGATCAACGACATAACTTATCTCGTGGGGGCGTACTCATTGATGATGGGATTTGGTGTCTTTCTTTGGAATTCACTCGCTGACCGCTTCGGACGAAGACCAATCCTGGTGCTATCACTTTCCGTGTGTCTGATTGCGACTTGCGGTGCGGCTGTGTCAAAGTCGTACACGGGTATCATGATCGCTCGGATTTTCCAAGGCCTGGGCGTGTGTACCCCTCTCGGCGCGGCATACGTGAAAGAAATGTATTCGCCCAAAAACCGTGGTACAGCGTTGGGGATTTGGACGCTGAGCATCACCTGTGGACCATTCATCGCTCCTTTTATTTGCGGGTGAGTTGCTTTCCGTTTTTGCATTCGGCCAGATTCACTGAACGAGATAATGAAATTTCAGATTCATTGCCCATCACTCAACTTGGACGTGGATTGTCTGGATGGAAGCACTCATGCTGGCCGCTCTCCTACTGTTCGAAATAGCCTTCCTCCCAGAAGCGATTCCCGGCGCGCCCTGTTTCCGAAACTTGTACACGTTCAGAGACGCCCTCTTCCAACTTCCCACATCGCCCAACACCATCACAGGAGATTTCTTTCTCACCACCTATGAGACCCTCACCGCTGTACGATACCCTGCCGTCTGGTTCGCCAGTCTTGCTTGCGCAGTCCCTACGGGATGTGCGTTGTTTCCGTCCTTATTCGATGACTATGCTCACATGCGTCCTTCAGATGTTGTTATCTCCATCTCAAATCTATTCCCAGTGGTATACGGAGAGTTGTACCACTTCAACCCTGAGAGACAAGGGTTGCTTTACCTCCCCATGTTGGCTGGCAGCCTTCTAGCAGAATGTGGCACGGGACAAGCGGGAGATAGATGTGTCGCAGCTGACTTATCTAGTCCTCTCGGGATGCTCATCGGGAGGCACAACGCGGACTACGCAGCCCGCAAGAAGGGAGGTGATGCAGAAGGACCTGCATCAGTAACCGCGATTCGTCGGATGGAGGGTAATGTCCAGAGTGATAGTAGCAAGGTTCCTGAGATGCGGTTGGTGGTTGCGTTGGTTGGGACTCTGATATGCATTGTGCGTTGCCTCCCAGGCGATTTCCCAAGTGACACTTACTGACTTAATTCCTAGGCCGGTCTTCTGTGGTTTGGTTTCGGAGTTGCAAACCGCCTTCACTGGGCACACCTTGCCGTCGCAAGTGGTCTCGCAGCATACGGCGCCCAGATGGTGACCTCCATCACGTAAGTTCATAGACTCTCCGCCTCAAACGCACATACCCACCTCCACCTCCTCACTTTGATCAACCCTGCAGATGCTCATACATCGTCGATTGTCACCCCAAATCAGCCAAAGAGGTGGTAACAATAATGGGCCTCTTCCGCGTCTTCTCCGCCTTTGTTGTCCTATTCTACAATCAGCGACTCAACAGAGCCGTCGGGTACGACCTCGCGTTCGGCATCGAAGTTATCATAACTTCTGTGTTTTCGCTGGGTGGCCTTGGGATTTTGATAGGTATTGGTGGAAAATTCCGTTGACGACCGCCGGAATTTTTGTGCGCACCTTTCTTGATCGGGCTTTTCAAATTGATTCCACCTGTGGTGGGCCGGTTGTGCCGTGTACAAAGTATTCCTAAAATACACGCATGCTGCATCGATGGTAGTACCAGTAAATCCCCGTCTCCGCCTCACGAGATCCGCAGGTTGGTCCAGGGAAACTGTTGGTAGCAATGCGGTAAGTGACGATGGCTGTATGCAAGTTGCTAATCAAAAACAGGCAAGTAACCGTTGTTAATGGGATGGATAGGATGCTTTCTACGACTACGCTTGCCGCGTTCGTCTAATTCGGATGAATTCCTTCCCTCCACGGCCCGATGCATTCCTGATGCTTGCTCGCGCTCCATGACAACTCTCCATCAGTTCCTAGAGGGGATGACATTCTAGCCGAACCGCCCGTCGACGTTCCGGGGTTTGAGAACCTCAAGTTCCGTCTCGGTTGGCTTCCCAAGTCCAACATCATGGTATCCGGTTTCGAGGGTCGCGGTGCCATAGTGTTAGCGACTTCTTGTTCGGAGTGGGGGAGCGCAATCGAGCAACGGAAATAGTACGGACGACTGAGAGATACTTCGTGGTGTTGATGAAGGTTTGCGGAGAAACGGGCAGCACTGAAGGAATAACATATCAATGTCCACAACTCATAAACAAAACACAGTGTGTAACCGCCCCCCGCCCCCCGGCTTAGGATTCCACGACCTCTGTCGCAGTCTCGGAGTCGAAGCCTTCCCATAGGCGAGGTGCTCATCCTCAAGCGAGGGGTCCCGGAAGAACCGCTTTCTCGGCCCACCCTCCAAATACTCGACGGTTAGCTTCTCAGGGATAACAGGCGGGTTTTTTTGGGACCGTGGGGGGTCGGGTTCCGAGCGTGGGTGGGACCGGGTGCCCGGGCGGGGGAGACAACGGAAGTATTCGAGCACAGCCTGAAACTATGCTCGCCTGGGGCAGACGCGAGGCTTGCCTGCACACCTGGGAGGCGACGCGCCTGACCCCTGTCGGAGGGCAACTAACCTCCGGTGTTTTTTGATCCCGTCCGATCCCGCGATCGACTCAGTTTTAGAGAGAATTGAGCCAAGGTTCCGAATCGGCCACGACAAACATCAGCAATCCGCCTGCCGAGTAATCGAGTCGGGTAGGAGGTTCTGAACAGGGAACCAAATGCTTCGATCCATCCGCTCCAAGCCGAATCGATCGTGCCTCCCTGTCGAACAACCGAGGGAGCAAAATTATACATGAAAGTAGGTTCAGCCCTGAGGCCTGAGCGTCGGATCAACCGCATATGCTAACACACAACAGGATAGCTGGCAGCTGGATGGGGAGCC
>Ga0307517_10008241_pt1 | contig 14978 bp, 5 predicted proteins | sample 23_EM_MG_FD_194515 | JGI IMG/M metagenome (GOLD analysis project Ga0307517, IMG submission 194515) | Populus trichocarpa ectomycorrhiza microbial communities from riparian zone in the Pacific Northwest, United States - 23_EM | ecosystem: Host-associated > Plants > Roots > Unclassified | place...
TTTTTTGAATTTTTATATACATATAAAAAATATTAAATCATACCATATGTTCATATATATATATATAAACAAAATATGATTTTTATCTTTTGAGAGGCTTGGCCAAATGCACACCAAATAAAATACATTTTTGTATTTTTGAAATGAGAAATTGTTTTTAGGAATTTTTTAAATTTTTAAGATTTTGACGAAAAGCAGGTATTTTAATATCAGGTCAGTATCTTACATCATAAGTCTACAACCCCGATATTAAATAAAATTGCTAGAAAAATGTTTGAGGGACCCACAAAGAATTTTAAATTGGTCCTTGAATTTTTTTTAGAATTTTAGGAATTTATTTAGGGCGTGTTTGGAAAAAAAAACCATTTTTATTCAAAACAAAACTGTCAAAATAGGCCTGAAGGTGTGTTTGTCAAACAACCCTTTAGGTTAAAAATTCCGCAAAGAAAGCTACCTAACTCAAAACAAAATCAATCAAGTTGACTCGAAAACACTAGTTCAACCTTGAACTGAATTGAAAATCATTGTTTGACTAGAAATTAAAGCAAAACAAACAATTAAACCAAAAACATATCAAAACTCAAAAAAATACAAAAGCATAATTTTTTTTAATCTAAATGTATAAATATGTGTTACTAAAGCGTTTTAACCCTAAATTATTTGCTAAAATGACAAGCTAGCATGCTCATGCCAAGAATTAACCCAAAACAAGAGTCTAAGGCAAAGTTCATGCGAAGAACACGAACCTAAAATCTAGAAAATTTCCTGAAATTGAAGAACTACTGTCAAAACCCAGATTTGGCTTTCTAGACCTTTAAATGCACTGCTTTTGGTCCTTACAAACCACATTACCAATACCAAATATAGTTGAATTCAAATAACTAACAAATAACATAAAATCATCAATAACATGTATGAAGTTTTAATTCCTAAAACCACCAATCTTATCCAACCTACATATCTATGCAATTTGGATTCAAAATTAGTTTCCTAAACATATTTTGGTCAAGAACAAGCCATGTAAACCCAAGATAAACAATATTGCTTCAAAATGCATTAATCAAACAAAACAAAACAAACAAACATTGTTTTATCAAAACTAACCTAACTAGAAAGCTTTTGTTATATTAAAAACATCAAACACACCCTAAAAACAAACATCAAATTGTAGAATCAAAATCAATGCAACAACAAAAACAAAAACACAACCCTTACTCTTTAAGCATCACCCTATTTGCAAACATAAGTGTAGAACAATTGATAACCAAAATCTCCTTAAGCAAACCACATGAACACCACTTGTAGGTTAGAAAATATACCTTCAAAACCCTAGAACAACTACTACTTTGAAAGGTTTTGCTTCAACAAACTTAGTGCCCTTTCAAAATTAAATAAATCTTTGTGCTAGGCTTATAAATCCTTACAACTAGGTTTTTTTCTCAATATTTGTTTCTCTTTTTTTTTCCTTTTCCTCAACTCTGATTTTCAGGGGTTACCCAACCAGCCAACCAAAATTTCCAAGAAAAAAGATGAACAATGGGTGAATGACATGTTGTCTAGGTTAAACCCTAGAAATTAGGGTTTTTTAATTTAGGATTTGGTCAAATTCAATTTGGTCCCTACTCTTCTAATTCCTTTTAATTGCACTAGTAATTGTCTCCTAACTTTTAATTGCATACAATTGCATCCCTGTCAAATTCAAATATCAGCCTCAAAGCTCAATGTCTTTTACAAATGAGTCCTTGGTTTTCAATTTTTTTTAATTTCATCTTTAATTGACCACCAAAATTTCAATTCCTTTTCAATATTGCCCTTGTTTTCACCAATTTCTACCCCCAAAATTATGCACCACTTACAAGTTGGTTTTTGGTCTTGGGAATCTGCAATTAAGTCCATAAATGGCCTCTAAACTTTAATGTTTTTCACAATTAAGCCTTTGATCTAACCAGTTAAACCTCTCAAAGTCTAATTTCAATCCCGAAACTTTAATTTCTTCTGATTAACACCCAAATTGACTCCAAAAACTGATTTTTCTTGCAATTAAGTCATCAATAAAATTAATTAAGCCTTCCAAAATTCTCACTGAGTTCTTACCCACCCAAATTTGTGTTTCTTTACCCCATATAAAAACATATTTTCACCATAGGGCTTTTGTTAATCAAAATTGGATTGCTAATTTTACCAATCTTATACATTTTAGTCCTCTAACTTTTTCATTTGTCATCTTAGTCCTCCACCACCAATCTTGGGCAATATTCTAGGCTTTATTAATGTATATCCTCTTGTATGTTTTAATTTTATATTATTTTTTATGTGTGGTTAAAAATGGGTAACAACTAATATATGTCTAATTGATTGCATAATCAGGGGTCTTATTTATGATTTCTAAATAATATTTTCGTATTACCTCTCCATTATATGCATACATTTAAAGGAAGAAATTTTATTTTCTTAATGCATAAGTTATTAATAAAGCGTGCTAATTATTTACATTGCTTAAAATGTGCTAAAATTTCTATATATTGCATTGCAAAAGATAGGGGGAGATATATTTTAATATCTAAGCAATCTATTTATTGTTATCATAAAAAAAAGGGAGAGATTGTTGACCTTTATAGGCACACATTCATGTTTTTTTATATTTTGATGATAACAATAAAATAGAAAAAATAATAATAATATGTTTGGTTAAGAATATGCTTTAAACATGTTTTGTACGAAGAACATATCAACAAGCATGATAGATTTCATAAATAAATCAATCATAAAGTTTAAGAAAGAAGCAAAGTGAATACTTAGATTAAGTATTCATTTTAGTACTCAAATATAAATCTTTACATCTTACTTGATAACACAATTAAAATGAACTCACACATTTCACTCTACATGCATTAAAAGATTGATAATAAAATGTAAGATAGATGGTTCTTAAAATTTACCTAGGTTAAACTAATAAATCTGGAATTCTACATGAACCGGTCGACTGTTTGGTGTGACCAAATGAATCGATCAACCGTATGAAACGGTCAGTTGTTTACTCATTAGTGATGAACACTTGAAAATTTCACAAGACCCAATTGACCAATTGGCTTGACTAATCTGAACCAGTCGACCATTTTAGTTGTCAGTGAGATTATAACGGCTATAAACAACTAGTTATTCTTTGGAAAACACACACACACACACACACACACACACACACACACACATATATATATATATATAGTTTTTCTAATTGCAAAATTTAAAGGAGGATTCAAACATATATCATATTCAAACTATTCTAATAGCAAAAAAAAAAATACTACAAAATCATTGATCATTGATCATACTTTAATTTGTGCTATTAAACCTTCATATTCTAGCACAAGAGTATTCAATCTCATTCGCACAACACTTAAATACCTTCAAATTCTATAAGTGCTATCTTGTGAGTTATATAGATATTAGAACTTAAATTGTATTATCCACTCTACAAAGAGAGTTGTTAAGAAAAACAAAATCATTTGTTTAAACCTTTAAGAGTTAGTAAAAAGTCTTGGTATTGGTGAGGAAATTTCACTAAAGAAAAAATCTTGAAGAAGACATTTCTTCAAGTGGAAAAAATCTTGAAGAAATGATCTCTTCAAGTGGTGTATAAAACTTGGTTTGGATTCATCAAGTGGTTATCATACTCTTAAACTTGGACTAGTGAAGGAATACAATACTCAAGTATGGTTTGGTACTTGAGGTGTGGATGTAGGCTTGCCAAACCACATTGAAAAAAATTTCGCAAATTCTCTCTCTTATCTCTTTACTTTAAGTACTTTAATTATATTGTTGGTTATTGTGTTTACTTGATGTAATTTGCATTAATTATCAAATTTAATGATACACCTAATTCACCTCCCCTCTTAAGTGTTCAGTTGCCATAATCCTAGAAAAACAATCTGGCCTGCACCATGCTTATTTGTTTTTAATGCATATATTAGTCGGATTATAGAAACCCGATGGATTTTCAAAACTTGATCAGGTCGGGTTTGAGTAACAAAAATAAATACCCGTTCAGGTTTGAGTTAGGTTCGGGTAGAATTTTTAGGTTCAAGTTGGATATGGATAGTACAAAACTAGACTAATAGATACTCATTATCATCCCTAGGAACACTTGTCAATATAATAAGAAAATGTTATGATCTTAGTAAAAAAAATTGAAAATTCAATGGTCTTTAAAAAAAAATATCTCAAATTTATTTTTAACCAATCTATTTTAATGGATTGAAATAAAGATTAGGAAAAAAACATGTCAAGTGCACAACATGCATGCTTGGTCCATAAAGAAGAAGGTCTTGCTCACGCGTTAAACCTCCCTGTTTTTTTAACGTTAAAGTGTGGATGACATGTCATCCACTCTTATTTAAAAAAAAAAAATAGACGATGCGCCATCTTCTAGTTTAGATTTCAATGACTGAAGAGATCGCTGAAAGTTATTGCAATGATTTGTTTATCCAAAAACTCATTTTCAACCTATTTTTACCTAAAAAGACCCTTAGAACCTCAATAAATTAACCCTTCAACCCAAAACATCTCTAAAATAGTTTAAAAAATTAAATCAAGAATTTTTTTTCTTTCACAACCCAAAATTACTTTCTCTAAAAAATAAAGGGTAAGAAACAACTCAATGAAACTCCTCATCGAATGAAACTCGTAAACACCAAGAACGTATTATTTATCATTATAATTTAGATAACCAATGACTTTCTCTCTTCTCTTTTATTTTTCTAGTGACTCTCTTTGCTCCCTCAAACCTAAGGATCTAATCATAAATAAAATGAAGTTTTTGATCAAAATATATAATTTTCAAATTAAAGAGATCAAAATAGAAATTAAGAAAATAACCAATAGCTTTTTTTCCTAAAACAACGTTGATTGAACAACGCTAGGCCAAAAAGAGGATTCATTTTTCTCCCACTTTCAATTCTAATCCCCTCATTTTCAAATTTTATCAACAATAAAATCAAATTGTTTTCACAAAATCAAGCACCAAATAAGTGGCAAGATTTTTTTTATGGCATGAAAACTTGATATAAAGTAAAACAAAATAATTATCAAGCCTGGACCCTAACTAACATAACATATAAAGAAATAAAAAAAAAAAGCGTTGTTGTTAACTATAATGTTTTCACTTAAATGCTATAGTGAAAACACTGCCACATGTTTTAGCTTTTGTTTTTTAATTTAATAATATAATATAATGGTTGGGCCTTCACAAAAATAAGATAGGACATTCCATGTTGGAACTGACAGTGAAAATAGTGGGAAAATTATAAGTTTATCCTTACTTAAATCAGTATGCACAAAAGATTTGAAGTGTATTTTATATCTTAGAAAAATGCACATGATACTAACATGTTGAAAGAGTAAATCCGTTAGTAATTCCATATATATGAAAGTAGTCTGTTAAATGATGATGATGATGATTAGAAAATATTACTTTAAAAATAGGTTTCAGAGTTAAAATGATAATAATAATGATAACAGTCACTACCAGAAAATCTACGAATACAAATGAAATCATCAACAAAAACATTTCGTCGGTATTTTGGGGTGATATTTACCGACCGATTTTATTCCATCGCTAACTCCATCGGTATTTACCGACAGAAATATTCCATCGATAAATACCGAAGGAATTACAATCAGAATAAAAAGAATTTTAAAAAACCAAAAATTAAGATGACGTGTATTTTTTTATGGATGCTTTTACCGATGGAATTACAGTTGGATTCAAACAGGGAAAGTCATACAATGACGTGTCACTTTTACCGACAGACTTGCTAATGGATTGACAGACAAAACCATTTTGTCGGTAAATCCATCAGTAATAGTTAATATATGAATTAGCCATTGACACTCCCCTTTCCTATTTCTCCTTCTTCCCCTCTGCAACAAAACAAACCCCCCCCCCAAAAAAAATCTACAACTAACAGCCCTCCCACACCCCCCACATCACCCGCCATCCTTTCTTGACTTTTCCAATCACATCAGTAATTTTATTGTGAATTTTCTATTTTAAGTAAGTAAATTGACCATTTTTTTAATTTGAAAACAATTTTGAAATGTCAATTTTTTTGTTGCATATTTTTTTTAGTATATGTATTTTGATTTGGTGGTTACTTGTTTTATTGTTTTTTCTCAAACAAACTTGATGTATAGATACATGGTTTTGTATATGTTATGGTTTGTTTTATATTTTGTAAAATTGTATTTATTTGTAAATTGTTGAAACGTATATCGAATTTCCGACTTAGGTGTGTTGCGATAATATAAATAATGGCTTGTTTAACGAGTTCGTTTTATATTTTGTCAATTTTATTGTTGAGTTGTAATTTTTGTAAATTAATACATACAAATTTGTATGTACGTAGATAATTGATAATGAATTAAGAGAAGTATGAAAGTAGGTTGATTATTTACTTAACATAGTTAATTAATACATATTGTCATCATTATTTGATATATATATATATGTGTGTGTGTGTGTGTGTGTGTGTGTTCAATAGAAGTCATGAATGATCATTCAAGGATGTACAAGGATTCATCCCAAGGATTATAGAGGATGGATTATTGTAATGGAGTTCAGAGTTTTATTAATTACGCAACATTTATTCCGAGAAATATTAGTGTTCAATAGAAGTCATGAATGATCGTTCAAGGATGTACAAGGATTCATCCCAAGGATTATAGAGGATGGATTATTGTAATGGAGTTCGGAGTTTTATTAATTACGCAACATTTATTCCGAGAAATATTAGTGAAGGGGGTATTAGGTGTTCATGCAAGAGGTGTCAAAATAAAAAGTTTCTCCATCCAGATGTTGTAACGATGCATCTTCTACACAAAGAATTCATGGAGGAATACATATGTTGGTATGCAAATGGAGAACCATTTGTTCCTCACAAGACCATGGTAGAAAGGATGATTGGGTCAATTTCTAGTGCTAACAACGTGCATGGAGTTGAAACTGACAACAGTAATCCTTATAGGACTATGGTTATGGATGCGATGAAAATGAATCAAGGTCATGTAAATCAATATCGAATCATAGATGAAGAACCTAATGCATACTCGGCTAGGTTTTTTGATTTTTTGAAAGATATTGAAAAACCATTATGGGATGACTACACAAATCATAGTAAATTATCGGTCGTTGCACTGGTGTTTACCATCAAGTTGGATTTTGGGTTAAGTGAGGCCGATTGTGACAGAATCGTCGAATGGGCAAGAAGTATTTTACTTGAAGGGAACAGGATGAAAGAGAACTTCTATGTTGCTAAGTCCATGATGAAACCCCTCGGTTTAGGATACTAGAAAATTGACATGCGTCCAAACTTCTGTAAGATGTACTACCTTGAAAATGTTGAGCTGACTGAGTCCAGGACATGTGGGCATTCCTGTTATAAACCAAGAACTGGCAGGGGAAAGACTCTTATAGCACATAAAAAACTTAGATACTTCTCAATCACACATAGACTGCAGAGGTTATTCATGTCACCAAAGACTGCTGAGCACATGACATGGCACCAATCACATGATGCGGTTGATGAAGTGATGGTGCACCTTTACAACAATGAAGCATGGAAACACTTTAATAGTGTGCATCTTTACTTTTCACCTGAATCAAGAAACATTCGTCTTGGGCTATGTACAGACAGATTCAATCCATTCGGGTCATTTGTTGCTCCTTATTCTTGATGACCGATTATACTAACGGTTTTCAACTTGCCACCGGGGATGTGTATGAGGCCAAAGTTCATGTTTTTATCTACGGTCATACCCGATTCTAATAGTTTGGGCCAGAATATAGATGTTTGTCTTTGATCGTTGATTGATGAGTTGACGCAGTTGTGGTCCTCTTACGCGTTGACTTATGATGTATCGATAAAACATAATTTTCTTATGAGGGCAACTTTGATGTGGATTATCAATGATTTTCCAGCTTATAGAATGGTTTCTGGTTGGAGCACGCATGGAAAACTAGCATGTCCATACTACATGGAAAATAACAAGGCATTCACGCTAACAAATGGGGATAAAACATCTTTTTTTACTGTCACCGGCGTTTCTTGCCAACGGATCACAGGTACAGAAAGAACATAAAGGATTTTTTTATTGGCAAAGTTGAAAAGGATGTTGCACCCCCGTGTCTTTCTGGTGAAGAATTGTATGACGTGGTGTCTGAGTACGGTGACATTATGTTTGGTTTCCAATCCGGTAAGTAAAAGTTTCCTAGTTTTGGTTTGACCCACAACTAGGTAAAGCGAAGTATTTTCTGGGAGCTTCCTTATTGGAAGGCTAATCTCCTCCGCCATAACCTTGACATCATGCACATAGAAAAGAACATGTTTAAGAAAATTTTCAACACAGTCATGGATGTGAAAGGGAAGACAAAGGATAACATCAAGGGCTATAATGGATATAGCATTGTTTTGTCACCATAAAAATATAGAGTTAGTTTATACTAGGTCATGGGTCGCAAAGCCTAAAGCAACCTTTGCCTTAGACAAGAATGCATAACTATTAGTGTATTAATAGTTGAAGAGTCTGTGTTTTCCCAATGGACATGCCTCAAACATATCAAGGTTGGTTAATTTGGAGGATTGCAGATTGTATGGAATGAAGAACCATGACTACCATGTGTTTATGCAAACACTCATTCCATTAGCTTATCGTGATTTATTGTCAAAGGGGATATGGAATGCACTCATATAGATCAGTCATTTCTTTAGAGATATATGCTCCAGTAAGTTGCAGACACGGCATATTGAGAGGCTTGAAACAAATATCGTTGAGACAATATGCAAACTTGAGATGATATTCCCTCCATCATTTTTTAACTCTATAGAGCATCTACCCATACATTTACCGTATGAGGCAAAAGTTGGAGGCCCAGTCTAGTATAGATAGATGTATACATTTGAGAGGTTAAAGATTACATATGCAATGTAATCTTCGATATTATTTTCATTGTTTTTTTAATTGAAAATATTCGTTTTAATCCATATAGGTACTTGTTCAACCTTAAGAAAAAGGTAAAAAAAAAACAAGGTGCATGTTGAGATATCGATATGTGAGGCCTGTATTTTTTAGGAGATATCAATATTTATCTCGTACTATTTCGAGCCTCATTTGAGAACAAGAATCAATCACGTACCAAGGCATAACAATGGTAGTGAAGTGCCTTCAGGTGGGAACTTGTCAATATTCTCTAAACTTGGACGACCCGTACCAAAAAATGTTGTCAAAGAAAGATATTTGTCAGAAATAGAATTCAGACAAGCACATAATTATGTGATGTTTAACTGCGATGAAATGAGACCTTTTATTCAATAAGTATACTACTTAAACTTTGTTATTAATGGACTGTTTCTTTCATGTAATATCACAAACTTATACATTGTTGAATACCTCGTAGGCAACATCATCAATATTTACTGTCTAATAACTCACAGCTGATCAAATCTCAAATCTTTCAATTACAAGATGAACAATTTACGACGTGGTTCATAACACATGTAAGTACTATCACATACTCATTATCTATTGGGATACTTAATTTTGTTACAGAATTCTCAATCACTATTCATTGTTGTACTTTATGTACAAGGTTTATAAAATGGGAATGAATGCTAGCGTTACATTGTCTCTACTAAGTCTGGGTCCTGAAAGAAAAGTGAAGTGCTACAACAAGTATTTTGTTAATGGGTATGTGTTTTATATTGAAGAATATAAGCAGGGTAGAAAGATATATAACAATGGGGTTTGTGTTAAGGGATCAATTTCGAGTAAGTTTGAAGTTGACTATTATGGAAAATTAGAAGAGATAATTGAACTGTAATAATATAGCAAGCATAATAGAGTCTTTTTATTCAAATGTTATTGATATGACACCACTAACAGAGAAATTAGAGTAGATCTTCATCATGGTTTGGTCAAAATTAACTCAAAAGCTAGACTCCGCAATATTAACGATGTATTTGTTTTTGCCAAGCAATGCCAGCAAGTTTATTACACATACACCCCTTCCTATAGAAAGGATCGTTCAAGAGTTGATTGGTTATCCATATTGAAAACCAAACCCAGGGGTCGTGTCGAGGTTGTTCAGGATGAGAACGATGACTCAAATATCAGAGATTATGTATTTCAAGTAAGTTAGTTGGTTGAACCATATCGAGTTGATCTATCGATTGACTTGGAAGAAAATTCAAATTTTCATGTCTTTGATAATATTTTTATTAATGTTCACGTTGATGTGTTGTATGTTGTTCTAAAGTCCAGCGGATACAAGTCAATGAAGATGATGATAGCAATGTAGAAGATTGCGTTGGAGCTGACGACGAGTCAATTGAAGAAGAAGAAGACAATTTTGACTAATTATGAAAACACGAAAGTACTGTAATGCCACAAACGATAATGTAATATATAGTTATCGATGAAATTCTCAACAAATAAGTATTTATTTTATAATTGTTATATGAACTGATGTTATTGTGTTGTGCGTGCAGTTTTCAATTTAAGTATTTGTAGGATGGATAAATAGGGACTGCAAATACAATCTATCATTCAATATGCAAAACATCGATGGAAACACCTACGGTTTTTGTTTGTCGGTGTATTCCAGAGGCGAGAGGAACTATTCCCCTCTTCCAAGCACGGTTCACTGTGTAGTACACCGATGGAACACCGACGAACTCAAACCGTCAGTGTGTTCCAAAGGCGAGGGTAACTGTTCCCCACCCAGACACTGTTCAATATGCAGTACACCGTTAGAAACACCGACGGTCTGTCTCATACCGTTAGTGTATTCCAAAGGCGAGGGGAACTGTTCCCCTCTTCCAGGAACTGTTCACTATGTAGTACACTGATGGAAACACCGACGGACTCAAACTGTTAGTGTATTTCAGAGGCGAGGGGAACTATTCCACACCCCCAGACACTGTTCACTATGTAGTACACCGGTAGAAACACCGACAGTCTAAAACCGTCGGTGTATTCCAGAGGCAAGGGGTACTATTCCCCTCCCCTAGGCATTGTTTATTATGCAGTACACCAATGAAAACACCGAAAGACTCAAACCTTTGGTGTATTCCAGAGGTGAGGGGAATTGTTCCCATTCTCATATCGATGATGGCAATTACTAAGTGCCAGGTTCCCAAGAGAATTACCGACGGAATGTGAATTTCAATGCCCTATTAATTAATGCATCTCTGACTGTGTACTGTTCATATTTTTTACTGATGGAATTGCGAACGGACCGCTAAAAATCTGAAGGGGTTTTTGAACATTTTAGTGCGAAATGAAAATTTCAAGGTGAATTTACAGAGGGAATCACCGATGGATTAATTTAAAATAATATTATTTAATATTTTGTCGGTGATTCCCTCAATAAATACGCAATATAAAACCCAGCAAGGTCGCTAGAAGTTCATTTTTTTTCTCTCATTTTCTCTCTTCTCTTGCACTCAAATCCTCTCTTAATAGTAATAGAACTTAAGGTTTTTACCATCAACACGATTAAAAGGTATGTGTGGTGAATCTTTTGAGTTATTTTCTTCTTATTTTTCTTGTTTTCTTTAGTTTGTTAACAATGTATTTTTGTTTTTTTATCACACGTAGATAAACTCTAAAATTAAAAACGTCATTAAGGTAAGCATTTTTCATTCCTAAAGCTTATATTTGCTTTCGTATTTTTTTTCTATTTTATTGTCTACATTGCAATAATGTTTTATTATGTTTGTTGAATTTTAATTGTTATTGTTAAATTTGTGGTATAAATGTTAATTGAATTTATAGGATTAAATTTTATTGTCTACATTGCAATAATGTTTTATTGTTTTGTTGAATTTTAATTGTTATTGTCAAATTTGTAGTATAAATGTTAGTTGAATATATAGGATTAAATTTAATTAAAAAAACATTCTTGTCAATTTAGGATTAAAAACATTATCACGTTGGTAGACATAAATTAAAATCAACTGGTTTGTGGCATATATTTTGTCTATTTGCTGGATTAAAAATTCTGGGTAGTCTCTAGTATAGAGGAGGTGCTGCCGAATATTTTTAAAAATAATCGAACTTGATTGTGCAAATATTCATCAAATTGATGTAGATGCATAGGAAAAAATGAGCACATGATTGCAGCTAGTTGTTCTAGCAGCAATGATGACAACAACGTGTCATTGGATGCCGATTAAGAAGAGGCACCGACGTCGACTCACGACGCTGCCTCTTCTAGTGTTGTTCCACAACATAGAGGCGGTGTCCCTTTACAGAAGGATCCATTCACCCACAAGTACGAGGTGTATTGGAAGGACAACCTTTCAATGTAAGTTTGTTTTGCTTTGAGTTTGTTTGTGTTTAACAATTTATGAACAACTAGTATTTCATTAATTTTATCGATTTTTAGGTTCACAAACATTGAGGCCGCCCGGGTAATGACATTGATGTTTAAATCATCGATGGAGATTTCATTGTTTCAATGGAGTTAGGTTTCCAAACATCTTGATTGAAAACCTCATGTCGATGCATGGTTTTCAAAATTTAATGTTAGTGTTAACTTATAATTTTAACAATTTTTTATGAAAATTCATTTACTTTATTTAGAATATTGATTTATTTTTCAGAAATTATTAATGCAAGGGTAAATTTGAATAGGATAGAGAAAATAACAATGTTGCGAGAAGGGTTTGGGAGAATCACTCTGCAACTAGGTAACAACAAAAACAATACGATAATTATTTTTTATTTTAATTATTAAAATTTCATTTGTCATTAACTCATAGAATATGTTTGTATCATATAGGTTGCATGAGTTTTCAAAAATGCTAAAAAATATGCCAGGGAAAACGCTCTGCCAGGTTGGAATGACGTGGCGGTTTGGAAGGATTTCAGACCGCCATACATCCTGGAGGATACATGGGCGGAATATATTCATGGGGTGATGTCCAAGCATTTCACACGATGCTCGTAGTTCGGTGCGGGGAACCAGAGCTGGCAAATTCACAGCTCAATTACCATGTGCATTGGCGGCTCCATTTCTTTTGTTTCGCATGTAAAATTAATTTTAATCACATCTATCTTTAATTAATTTGTTGTTATTTATAAATATATTTAACTTGCAACATTTTTTTCTTACAGGCTACGACTCTTGGACGTGAGCCGAGCCCAATGGAGCTTCTTGTGGAGACACATGTGCAGAGTGAAGACTGCCAAAAGAGTGTGCAATAGTTCATCGACAACCGCGCTCAACACTTTGTGGTATGTTTGTTTAACCATTTTCTTTCATAAGTTATTATTTTCTTGAATTTCATTTGATGTTTTTAGTTTTTATTTCCAGGAGACATATAACAACCAGTTGAGGGAGAGATACGAGGACGATCCTTCGACCCAACCAGATTTTGACCCAGATTCGTAGATGGAGACAGGATCATCTGGTGTACCTGATAGAAATCGGGTGTACGTACTCTGCAACACTACGGTCAAGAACTTGCGGATGGCCCATAGTATCTCAATCGTTAGGAGCTCGCAATTAGTATCGAGCACCTAGTCTTAGGAGTTTGTGGCCTTGCAACAACATACGGCTCATCTCACCAAAAAATATGAGCAACTCTCAGCGGATTATGAACAATTCTGTCAAATAGTCATGGACATGAGATCATAGATGAGTAGTGCGTGTGTGCTCCCTTTTTGGCCATATAGTCCCGGGAACGACTAGCCTCCTCCTCCTCCTCCTCCAGCGCTGTCATTCTTCTAGTTTAATTTTTATTTGATCATATAAATTTGTAATGAATATTTGGATTTTATATTATTCAAATTTGTTTTTACATATTTCAATTTTATATCATTTTATTTTTTTTAATTATTTTCTTTTTTTTGGTTCAAAAAATTTTAAAAAATATATTTTTTAATTATTACAGACGGATATACTGATGGACACAATTCGTCGGTATATTCCAGAGAGTTTGAAACAATTTACTTCATATGCCACAACAACACTGTTACATCACCGACGGAATTATTCCGTCGGTATTTTATAGAGGGTTGGAATAAAATTACAATAAATGCCACTACAAATCACCGACGGAATAATCTCGTCAGTGTATTAAAGCGGGTAATTTTTTTTTGCACGTATTTTTCATCTATAAAATCATTGGTGTTTTTTTTTTTGACAAAAATGACATTACCGACGAACGGTTTCCGTCTGTAAATCTGTCAGTAAAACTTTTGTCGACAGAATTTTAGTGTAAATACCAACATAAAAATTTATAGATAAACCTATTAAATCTAGTAGTGATTAATTAATTCTGATTGATAGAAAATATAGGAAAAGTTAAACGAAAAGGGCTTGAGAAAACACTAGACAGCCTAGATAATCTCCTACATGAAACAAAGATAATAATCTTTTTATTAAAATTTTGATCAAAGTCTATCAAAAAAAAATTAAACAATTCTGTTTATATTTAATCATATATATATCTAAATATTAATTTAAAGAAAAAAATCCTAACTTTAGGATTCCTCAATTGAATAGGAAAAAATAAAATTATTAACTTGATAAAAAAAAATATATTTATTTTAAAAAAACGAGATATCTCGAGTAATAAAAAAAAAACCATTGTTGAATTTGGAGTAAGTGGGGATAGGATTTGGTGAGAGGGCTGGTAGTTCATAAAAGTTTCTAGGTTTAGTTCTTTGCAAGATTAGAGTTGTTACGAAAGGAGTGTCCATTGCAAGTCCTTAATTATATCACAAGTCTCCATCACCATCACAATTCACAAACGCGTATTGATTCTTAAATGGGATCCAAATTCCATCTCCTAAATAATGCATTAATGTTGTCGATTGCCTAGTCTTTTATCGTATATATCCCTATGAAACATCACTTACATTGTTGGCCCACATATTGAGATAATGTTTTGTGGAGTTGTTTTTAAATTATTTTT
>Ga0307517_10008242_pt1 | contig 14975 bp, 10 predicted proteins | sample 23_EM_MG_FD_194515 | JGI IMG/M metagenome (GOLD analysis project Ga0307517, IMG submission 194515) | Populus trichocarpa ectomycorrhiza microbial communities from riparian zone in the Pacific Northwest, United States - 23_EM | ecosystem: Host-associated > Plants > Roots > Unclassified | place...
TTTATATATAAAAAAAAATTGGGCTTTATGGTTTTCTTCGATTTTTTTTATATTGAGTTATCACAATCTCATGACATGGATCGCGGCTTAATCTGAGTTGCCTAGCCATTTATTACCTAAAGTTACGTATCTATTATGCTAGCTCGAGTTGACTCGGTCTGGGTATTTTGTCCATTCTTTATCTAATTTTGTCTTTCAATATTTAATTGGCTAAAAAACAACATTATTTTTGTTCTTTTGGAAATATGTTTTTTTTCGAGTTATTGTAATCACTTTTTTTTTAAATGTTGATCTGTTTATTATCGTTGTTTATTTTTTATCATATAATTAAAATAAAATCAACTTATTTGACATACTCGGATCTATAACCTGAATTGCTGATTTTGTTTTCTTTAAAACATGTTTGCAGCACTTAAAAAATAATATGGTTCGCGGAGTAGCATGGATCCATGTCTAGGTGTAATTATATTGCCAAAAAAAGGGGAAAAGAAAACTATTGTGCAAGGATAATTAATAATTAATAGCAACTACTAACCAATAATCAAGTTAGCTAACTTCGAATTAAGAGTATGTATAAGTTGTTCCCTAGCAATTATCTTGGTAGTGAATAATCCTTATAATTAAACATATAAAAAAGATTTGGATACAGAAACCAAATATGTGCATGCTTATATAAAAAAGATTTGGATACAGAAGCCCAGTTAATTAATAATTCTTATAAAAAAGATTTGGATACAGAGGCCTAATTAATTAATTTGAAATAAAAAAAATTCAATTTTTTTCAAAAATATTTTTAAAATGCAAAAACAAACAAGACTAAAACTATATATTTAGTAAAATTATATGGATTTTTCATTAAAGAACGTTTTTTAAATCATGGTGGGATAGATCTTTCATTATCAAATATTGCCATATTATTTAATAAAAAAATATAACAAAAGACTCTAATGTCACAAATATATATATATATATATATATATATATATATATATATATATAATTGAAAAAAATATAAATATAAATATAAAATAAATACATTACTAAAACGGTTTTAAAAATAAATTTATATATTTTTAGAACTTACAAGGAAACATGTTATCTTCCACTATAATAACCAAATATTATCTTAATATACTAACAATCAAAATAATAGCAGTAAAAAACTGGAAATAGTCTAATGCTAGTTTTCCCGCCTGATATAAAAAAAGTTATTTACTTTTTAAAATATTTTTTATTTAAAAATATATTAAAATAATATATATTTTTTATTTTTTTAAAACTATTTTTTATATCAGCATATTAAAATAATCTGAAAATATTAAAAAAATATTAATTTAAAAAATAAAAAATAAAAATTTTTATAATACAAAAACAAACCAAAAAATAATGATATGCTCCGTCATTTAAGAAAAAGGAAACGAACAAACAATATAATGGCAATGACAAAGGAATTTCCATGCAGTGATGATAATTTACTGAATAACCCGTTGCACACAACCATACTTATTCCAAACAACAAATTTTCATTCCTGAATATTGACTCGAGTACAAGTTCAATACATGTACACCCTTTTTTACTTAACAAATAAAAAGATCAAAAAAAAGAGAGAGGGAGTCAAATAATCACAGATGAGATACATTGTGACCAAATAAAAGAATTTGTGCTGCCAACTGCCAGAGACTACAATCTGGTATCAATAAAAGAAGCAAAAGTAGATTCAAAGTGAAAAAACACGGGCAAAACTCACTCTTCAGGCATAATCACAACCAATCAAGATACTAATCACAGCTACATTCCCATCAAGGAGTAAATAGAGAAATGCTAGACGTAACAAGCCAGGCATGGTTCACCAATGAAAGCACGGTTTTTCAACAGAGCAGTCAAGACCATAATGATTTTGAGGAAATTTGAGTTAGAGCACAAAAGGGTAGAGAAATAATTCCCTTCAATGGACTTGATCTCTAGAATAAATCAAATTTCTTCTTCTGCATGTCCTGCTTCCATTTTGGCATTTTATAAAATGCTTCTTTTGTCACCCCAAAAATAGTTTGGAACTCCTCATCTGATAGATATGCCTGAAAAATCAAAGACAAAAATAAACCCTGAATACCAATCCAGAAAACAAAGTCAAGTAACAGCATCGAGAATAGGACCAACTTCTCTGCGTTTAAAATCAATTCCTTTAACAGGATTGTCAGAGTGAGCCTTTAGTTGATCATAACAGAATGTACTTTGACCATTCCCATCATCACTCTCCCCATGCTCTGTATCTTGCTTTCTTTCTGAATCCTCTCCTCCATTGCTTTCAGATACAGATGCAGTTTCTTCCATTTCCTTGACTTCCGCAACTCCTTCAGAACCCTCTGCTTCAAATAATGTTTCACTTTTCACTTCAGCTACAAGTGTTGAAACTTAAAATGTCTTAGATTGTTCATCTCATATACACATATGAGATCAAATTAAATTGAAGGATCTCAGCAGAAAAATATACTCTTGCAGAATAAGATACAGACATTTTAAAAGCAACTGTTATTTCTTCATATTTAAGATACAATCATCAGAAACATGCAAAAAGACAATTTTTTCTTACCAGGAAGGTTAGTTTCTGAGGGAGGACTACGAGAAGGAGAGGTTTCAGGTGTTTGCTTCTTTTCAGCAGTAAGAACTGATGAAAGAGCAGCAACAGCTGCTCTTCTCTGTGATCCCTGACCGGTTCCAGATGGCCTCGAAGCAGTAGTTTTCGATCCCGGGGATGAATTGAATGCAGAGGATAAGGCAGCTAAAGCAGAAGCTCTCTGTGTTGTTCCTCCTTGATTTGACCCGTTGGACCTATCCTGCTCCTCACATCACATGCACCTCATTAGGCCGGAAGTTGATTCATTGGATGAATTCATAACACATACATACATGATAAACCATCATTATTGGGTACAAGGGCTTTTATGATACAAACATGCTTTGAAGAAATTGCAAGAAAAACATGTAAATAAACAGAAGTCAAACAAGCAGAAGATAATGTCAGAACAAGACATCCAAATGCAAATTCTGTGCGAAAACAAACAAAAATGATCGGCAACAGATGCTTGTAAACCCACAAAAGGTGCATAGACAATGCTTTGTGCCCAGCAAATTTCCATCCAACTCCATTCAAAGAGAACCAAATGACTTGGAATTATGGAAATTATGGAAGAAAAAAAACAAAATAGTCAAATTACATAGATTTTATTAACTGTAAAATGCAGCCTCCATGGTCCTATTAAGAACGTGAAGGACAAAAGGGCCATACTCTTCCTTACAGTTGGTTTGGCAGGGAGGTTTGTTCAGAAAATATGAGAATTGTTTATTACAGGGAAAAAAGAAGCAACACACTAAATAAAGAAATACACATACATACAGGCCTGCAAACAGAGATAGAAATTGCACAAATAAAAAGAGACCAAAAATTAGTGAAGATGGGTGATACTGATACAGACAAGCAACATGCAGCAAACACTGAAAGAGAAAGAAAGCAGACAGCTAAGAGAGTCAAAGAAAAAGGATGAAAGGCAATATATCAAACTCTTGTTGTATGAAAAACTTATTTACCAGAAGTGATGACTTCCCAGATGATGGGTTGAAAGCAGAAGATAAGGCAGCTAAAGCTGAAGCCCTTTGGGTCGGTCCTCCTTGATTTCCATTGGACCTTTCCTGCAAAAAAATACACGTTGTTATGAACATCAACACCACATGTAAGATACAACTTCATTCGCACATACAGGGAGAACAAGAAAAGCGAGTAAATGACAACTTGGAATGCAAATCCTATTCTTGACTGACAGTCTCCTATAACCAGATAATTGCTCAGTAAAAGATGTATGCCTCGTAATTGGGGGTCAGGAATATGGGAAAAAAGGACGTGCGTCAATTAAAATAGAGAGAATAAGAACGAGAAGAATGGAAACAAAAAAAAAAAGTGCAAAGGACATAATGTCAACATAATTTGTGGGATTGATGAGAAGAAATGTAGCCAGAAGAAGCTACTTACATTATGGAGAAAGAGCATGGGAGAACAGGATTACAGAAAAGTCTGATCATAGTATTGTGGTAAAAGATAAAGACATCTCATAATAAAAGACAATATATTAGTTTAAATAAGAAGCATTCAAACAAAATTAGATGCATAATTATCTATCCATCACCAAATTATGCACCAGCATTAAGCAACGTATTTACCTCCACAACATGATGTCCTAGCCCAAAAAGTAGTGCGGCCTTCTTTTGGAATGAGTTTCCTTGAACCTGTAATGCAAGGATGAAGTTCTTAAACATACAATCAAATGATAAGGTATTGAACATGCCATATATGTAAACAATGAGAGTTTTCAATGAAGTATTAACCTTTAGAGGGACCAAACAACGTGTGCTTTTATCTTTATTTCCTTTCCTTTTCTTAATTTTTTTTCCCCATTTCACAAATGAATCATCCAGATGCCGAGCTCCAAAGTCCCAGCGGGACTAAAGTCTTTTTGTCTTGGTTCTATTTCTTTCTAACAAAATGTTCTTGTCTTGGAGAGAGAACAGAAGGTTAAACAATTGCCAATGGGTCAATATTACAGTTTTCCTTTCACCTGTATTGTATCCGTAAATTTACATGCTGCTACAGTTTTTCTAGATTCTATGCACTGACCAGTATCTATTTCTAAAATCTATCAATAAATGTTTCTCATCTTGTTCCCATTGGTATATTTAAAAGACTTGTGATTCTATCCTTGATGCCTCAAGTTCTCACTTTCTCCACCTACACTCGTTCAGTTTTGTGTGTTTTTTATGAGACTAGCCAAGCTTGAATAAGTTAGTGTTAAGCTTTGGAGAAAACTATATAGGCAATCAATGATCAGCTTGTACATTGAAACAACTCAACTATTTCAACCAAGCTTCAGTCCACACTAGTTGGGATTGACTGCTAGGATCTGCTTCGCCCTTAGTTAACTACCAAGCTCAGCCTTCTGTGAGTAATTCAAACTACATTATCTATTATTTCCCACCCAATCACAAGACTTCTGGGAATTTATCCGCATGGTAAGCCCAACACCAACCTCAACTCTATAAATTTTCCACTCATGACATTCTGAATTTTCTTATTCCCAATAACAATTTCTCAATAGTGACACAATAAATTAATATAACTTGAGAAAAGATAAATAATGCTGATGCAGTACATACAGTGGCTTTTGTGAGATCCCATGAAAAGTATGTTGTGAAGAATGATGGTTCATTTCCTTCAGTAACTTTATACAGTGGTACATTTGGAGACAAACCATCCAGAGACACAGCCATCTCGATGTATTTCTGCAAGGAAAATATACTGTAAATAACATTGACAGGAAAAATCTGACAAAAGTGGAACAGGTTAAGCACTACCTGGCCGATGTCAAAAACATTTTGCTTTTCTTTGGGGTCTACATATTGGCCAACCCAAACAAACACTTCTGCGTGTGTATCAAGTATCAAGATATCCTCAGTCAACAAATCATCTTGAGAGAAGTTGTAAACTTCCTCGACCTGCTCAATTGAACATGAGAAGCCTCTAAGAAGCTGCACAGAAAGAATTTTGTACTGCACTTAAAGTCTAGAACTCACCTGAAATTTCCCTGGCAGTCCACATAGCAGTGAAAATGATCATAAAAAAGCCCAGTTAGAAAGTTATCTCAACTACTTCAAAATCTCAGATGCCAGCTTCAATCTGATTTATCTCAAAGAAAATTAAATGGAACTTACAGGGTATCAGCCAAGATTCAGAATTAGAAATGTCACCTTTATTAAAGGAGAATGTGAACAAGTGAGGATCTCTGACAGTTTCTGGAGAAAACTTTTTGCTGGTGTAACTTTGTTTGCCTCCAAGGGCAAACCAAAAGGCTGAGCTTTCAGTTCCTTCTTTAGCATGTTTCAAAGCAACTCCTGGCTGAAATAGTAAGGCAAATGATAGTAAGAAGAAGTTCAAATAAAAGACAAATATGGCAGAAGAGGATTTTAACCAAATTTGTAGTCAAGACTTCAAGCCATTGACATTCTTCCTAAAGTGATAGCATATTTCAACAAAACCAAAAATCTACAATTCCAGAAAGGATAATACCTTCAAAAATTCAGCAATTTTTGCAGCTAACTGCTGCTGCTCAAAGGTGCTTTGATTCCCATGCCAGGTGAAAATTGATGAGCCAGATTGCAGAAGGAAGCACTCAGCAGAGTTCAATGACGTTGCCACCTGAAATAGAGTAATGCATTGGGGTATATGAAACTGTTAGTTCTACTCCTTTTCTTTTACCAACGATGGATGCAATTAGATAGCAAGATTATATTCGAAATGCTTTTGAAGAAACTTGAAAAAAGTTCTTTCCTTTTCATGTTTTAAAGAAAAACTAGATAAACTTTGAATTGTTTAGAAGTGAGAAAGGTCATCGTTTCTAAGACTGTAACAGACTTTGTTGACCACAATGAATAGAAGAATTAGTCTCCAAATTACAAACACACTGAAAACAACTTTGCATCATGTTATATTTTATTGCATGATGTTTCTAAAACTGTAACAGACCATGTTGACCATAGTGAATAGAAGAATTATGATCTCCAAATTACTAACAAACCAAATATAACATTGAATACACCTGTGAATACAAGAAGCATGATGCAATAAAATATCTTCATAGTAGACTTCACTATTTAAAAAACAAATTCAGCAGAAAAGAACACTCAATGATCGAACCACATACCGCATCCACTTGCACTGCCTTATCATTATGAACTGAAGTTCCCGATATCCGAAAGAGTGCAACAGAATCTGCTGTGTAAGTTTCATCCGACAATCCTTTCTCTGCTATGCTTTTCTTGTAACCAGAGCTCAGACCACCCTGAAAAGGAGTTGAATCAAAGTAAATTTTTTACAGCTGACCAAACGAAAAAATTCAACATGGCAATTATAATTGAGATTGTAACAGTAGAATGTGGCATTAAGCTGTGTACCTTGAGGATCACTATAGGCTGAAAAAGTGCAACGAATTGTGGAGGTTCCTTACCTTGAAAAATACGACCCTGCAAGAAGCAGCTATTAAATACAAATCATAGGAGCAATATCCACAATTTAACTTCAGATTATATCGTACCTGTACAGGCCTGCCCTTTAATGAGTTGGACATTGTATTAGCCAGCCGAGCAGCCATCTTCTGGTCCTCCTGGATTGGATGACCATGAAACTCAATATTAAACCAATGAAAAGGAGACCACTGATATAAGGCAATATAAAATATTAAACCAACGATAAGATAAATTTAAGGGCATTTTTCTTCTGTTGCGGCATCATGACTTGGCAGGGCGACATCAGCAACTAACCTTTTAGACTAAAGAACCAGCACATATATTACAAAGACATAGTGGTCCAAGTGTCTTAATCCTAATTTGGGAAGATAACACAAATTATAGTCACGTGCTAATAATAAGGATAGTGTTTATTTGGAAATCTTTTCACATAGGAAACTGCGAGGTGCTGATGATAACAACAGTAACAGCAACAAGACAGATGAAAATTTTCATATGCCAAAAATACTACTAAAAGGAAATTTGCCTAATTGATTGAGCTATGCAGTCTACTCTGCATCAAATGGACAGATTAAATGAGGCTAATATGCCAGACTAAGTGAACAAACATCAACAACTACGTCACCAGGGCTCACCTAGCTATTAAGCAGGTGAGGAAAAGGAATGCCAAAAGCAATGTGGACCCAGGCAGCAAACACAGAAAATAGATCTCTGACGAACTCATTTCTATCCAGCTACCTTAGTTTAGGTGATTCAGAAAAGATTTGAAGGAGGTAGTGAACATACAAAAGTCAAATTGCAGTACCAAACACTAGTGGTTCTTTACACATCATGCAGGAGCCAGAATTTTTACAGTCACATTCAAACTTCAAAGGCAAAAGAAAACTGCATCTGTTTCACGTAACTGCATCTGTTTCACATTAATACCAGAAAAATGCATGCACTATGCCAAAGAAGTGGACAAATGTACAATTTATCTGTTTTTACATGCATAAGAACCCTCTACAGCTGTTTACACTATTTTCTTGGAGACATCACCATTATTGATTGTACTTTTTTCACGTGAAAAAACCCAACTTTAAATAATATAAATTACCTCTGAGCTATCATTTCCAAACCAACAGCAGAGAAGATAGTCTTCTTTCCTATCACCAGAGTGATACGTATAGAGAATGATGTAGCAATCTCCACTATAAAATTTACCAACATCCTCCTTTGGCAATGGAGTCTTAGAACTTCCATTAATGCACCATACCTGCAACCACACAGAATTCAATACTCCAAGAGATACTGATTTTAACAAGCCTAAGATTCCAAAATTCCCAAAATACAATAAAGGAAGCCAAACTAAACCTCCATCTTTCCACCTCCTTCAAGCAAAGGTGGTACTTCCTCATTTACAGGAGCACTTTTTGTCATACCCTTGAGACCAACACCTTGTTGCTTCAGCAAAGCTACCATTGCAAGACACACCAAATTTAATAATGTTACACAAAAATATGTTGCTTAATTTAACTCTCAGCATGTGATCATTACCTGCAACTTTCCCTCTTCCCTCTTCAGCACCAGGAGCTGCAGATCCAGCAGGCCAAGAATCAAAGTTTGTCTTGAATGAACGTGTCTCATAACCTTGAATCAGCCGGGTTAATCGAGTAGTTTTTGGCCTGTTTTGGCTTGCAACAAATTCCTGAAAAATAGTTTGAAAAATGAAATCCCATATTTTTGCATAGACAAGAAATGCAAAAAAGGCTTGGAGGTGGGATTTCATATTCTTGTTTAAACAAACAAATGCATGCATGTCTCTACCTCAGCAGCCTGACTGGCAGCTTTTCTCTCCTCCACTTGTGTTAAACGACCAACCCAAACAAATATCTCAGCACCACAGTCAAGGAGATAACATTTATTGTTTTCTAACAATCCTTTGGACAGCTCGCCTTCTACAATCTTCACCTCACCATCAGTAATACTGTGTGAAGCAATGATTACAAAGTAGCATTTAGTATCTTACGAGGATAAAAGAGAGATCATGAAACATTAGAAGCAGGTTAAAAATGCCCATGTTTCTTACAAAATAAAGGAAATCAAACTCTTTGAGGACAATCAAAATGTAAGATAGAAGGTTAAACTGAATTTTGATGAGATGTTGACAGCATGGAAATTAATAGTAACCAGATGAGTCTTACCTTTACAGAAAAATTCTAAGCACAAGAAAAACACTGCAATTTTACTAAAATTATTTATTTCTATAAAATTTTACCAATACCATCAAGAGCCAGGTAATACATGAAATCACAATAAGAGATGCTTATAAGGAGCTAGATTACAATGATGAAAAATTGATTGCATGAGAGCAGCATGTCTCCATTCTTCAACAATAATAGTGCACAATAACATTAGAAAACTATATGCAACACATAATGGTAATCAACTAATGAGCTAGATTACAATGATGAAAAATTGATTGCATGAGAGCAGCATGTCTCCATTCTTCAACAATAATAGTGCACAATAACATTAGAAAACTATATGCAACACATAATGGTATATCAACTAATAGGTCGCAGATTACACAAATCCCAGACTATTGATAGCATATTAAACATTGATTGGATGCCAACAAGAACATACCAATAACTGTCATGCTGATGACAAGGAGTGTGTGTAAAGGAGTTAACCCTGTATTTTTTAAGCTAATACGCAGAATCACAAAGTGTAATGTTTCAGCATCCTTAATAACCAGTTCTGTAGTTCTGAAATGAGGAGGGCAACAAAAACATGACAGCTTAAAGTAATTATGTTCTTCATAACCTGCTGAAGAGCAGAAGTAAACATTTCCATGTATTGGCAATAAAATGTAAAGAGCAGGAAAAACCCTTTATTAATTTTCAAGCCTTCAAATTCTACTAGGATGCACAAACAAAATCATATAAGATCATAATACCTATAAAGTTTGGCTGGAGTTGTCTCTGGGATAATGTCATCTTCGTTGGCAACCTTTTTGCCAATTGGAGCAAAACCACCAAACAGGACCCAGAATTCACCAGAGTCTGACTCGGTGTCTAATTTCCCATCATCTAGATCATAAAAGCAATCATGTAGAGATAAGTAGTAGGAAAACAATAATAACAATAGATTTGCAGAAAACAAATAAAAGATGGCTGGATAAAGCATGCCTGTTGAAAAGTATAGGGACTTCAAAGGAGGAATGCGACATGAAATTCTAATACAGGTGACTTACCAACAATTGCAACATCGCATGTTCCTTCATGATACTTTTCTTTCAAAAACTGAATCACTTCCAAAGCCTTGCCTCTTTCCTGGATATTAGAGTTTGCGCCATTGAATTGATAGATTTTTTTCTCAGTATCCAAGATAAAAACATCATCATGATTTAATGATGACCGGGCGAAAGGAACCTGTGCAAGCAAAACTCATAATCATGTGCTCTTGACTCATGGTGGATTCACATTTGAAGAGATTTTATTGCGTATTTGTGAAGTTGATTTTACGAGATCTGATATGGTGATACCTGCTTCAATCTGACAACGCGTTTCCCTCTACATACATACAATCGTATTTCAAATGCTTCCTCCTCGACTTTTTTAAACCCAGTTGCAACACCTCCCTCTAACGGTATAATACAAGGTTTGAAGTATGACAAAAATTTGTCAGATTCATGTCCTTGAAGTTCCCTGTGCTGCACTGCACGTCCTCCAAGAACTGCATCTAGTTCGACAGTTTTGATAGCTGCTGTTCCAGCTTCATCCTGTGATATGTTCCAGTTATGTGAAAAAATAAATTAAATTCTTAAATTGAATGTGAAGACAACAAATAACAGAACAAGGTCCTTAAAGAGGAAGTTTGGAAAGCCAAAAACACACCTGACTAGTATCTTTTCCAATCCAGAAGTGGATATCGTACAGATAAGCACCTCCCTTGCCAGTGGTTGTCTACAAAGAAAAGGAGGCATGCAAGCAAAAGATGAAGAAAAGAAACAAAAGGAAGTCCCTCCTTAGCAAAATAAAATACATAATAACCTAAATAGGTTAACATACTATCTTCAAGAAAGATATCTACAAGACACCATCTATTAATGCAGACATTTTAGCTTAGAAACTAATAAATAAATAGATAAGGGAAATATTAATCCCGATACTTCAACATGCTCTACACCAACAAAGAGTTCGTCATTCATTCTAGGACAAATTAAAGCAAACACAGGAAACAGACAATAGAATATAAAAAGTGTGTGTGTGTGTGTGTGTGTGTGAGAGAGAGAGAGAGAGAGAGAGATGGAGAATGTTAATACCTGCAAAACAATGTAAGAATCCCCCATGTAGAATTTTCCATGATCAGATTTTGGCAGTGGAACTGGCTGAAAATTCTCGATTCGCCAAATTTCAGTCCCTCTATAAAATGTTAAGTATAACAGGTGATCTTTAATGAATTTCACCGAGAAAAGTCACACACTTACAACTCTATCCAATAAAACAGAACTTATGGCACATGCATAAAACACAATTCATGTATGAAGTTGCTTGTCAGTTAAGGATACGGTCTCTGGCCCACTCCCTGAAATGCAGGATCCAAAGCTTTTGCAGAGCTAGACATTGCCTAAAATACTCCTTACGATTGCTTTTTATTCAAAAACAGAGTGTATGATGTTTGAAACCCAGCTATTTGCTATCCGAAAATTGCACAAGAGCCTTCTGCAAGATTGAAAGATCAGTAATTTGGGCAAATTACATATGCTGCAAGTTTTTGGACCACTCACAAAAGAAGAAGGTAATTTTACTGCAATATCCAGAACATACCAATCCGGAAAATTACATACCTATCAAATTTCATGGTCAATAACTAAAAACTGCCTAGACACAGAAACGTTTTTCTACTAGTTGGACTCTAATGATAAGAATTCCCACTGAATACTTTCACAAGATCCTAAACTTATCCCATGCCATCTGGAAAGGATATAGTTAATCGTTTATCATCTTTTTTATTTATTTTTTAGGCACCATAATGGAGTTAGCATTAATTGATTAGCCACTTCAGGGACTCCATTCAAGGAAGTAGGCTGAAATGTTTCCAGAAGTAAGGCATTGATGACAATCAAAAAGCTAAAATAGTTTATGTGCTGATAGATATCATAAGGATACAGTTCTCCAAAAGCATCTAACTATAGTTTATCTGTACTGCTGGATATCTTGTTAGCACTTCTGATGTTAATTCTTTAGTTTAAAGCTCCAACTTTTTGTCTTAGACGGGATCACACTAATCTTCTCCCCTTTTCTTTAGCATCTAGCTTGCATAGCAAGCCTCAGAATTCATCTAATTCAATCCACAAATCTGGAAGTTTTTCTGTTAACATAATGCCCTTTGCAATAGACCCAGGAACCATTAGATTTCCCTCTTCATATTTCCCCAGAACCACCAACTTCTACGCTCCACTTCAGTTTGTTTGTTTTGCTTGCTAAGTTTCCAGTACATATTATCCATTATCCACTAATGTAAGAAGACAAACTATTTTCAAATACTGGGTAATTGGCAATAACTCTCATCTTGTTGACAGGTCCTGCACGTGCAAGATTCCCACATGCCTTGGCTTAAAGCATAAAACCTATCATTCATGAAGCATGAAAATGTCTGTCTAAGGAATTACATGAATAGAAGCCCCATAGTATAATCCTCGTAAATCCTTAGATTCCCTTTCCCACTACCCATCGCAAACAATAGTCATCTACCCACTTTAAATCCTACCAGAAAAGGTATGAGAAGCCGTGTGGCTATTATCCTAGCATCACGTTTAATTGACAGTCTCAGACCAGAAATTGTAATGCTCCTTCTAAGGAGCCTGCATAGTTCACAATCTTGTCAATAGTCACAACTCATTAACTGTGAGAAGTTATAAATAAAATCAAAATTCCTGGCCAGGCATCATGCCCAGAACATGAAGCTGCTACATCTGTCCAAGGACCATGACCATCAATTCAACTTGGCGGCAACCTCAAGTTTTCTCCCCAAGCATTCTCAACTTAAAATTTTAAAAAAGACAGCACAATTGCTGGGGGATCCTCTATCACCCTTATGGTAAGAAAAATAATCACATCTCTTATATGCCTTTCATCTGCTTTCAGATATTTCTGCAACCGATTGATTCTTTAAACTAGACATAGAGCGTTCCCATACTATCCACTGAAAATCTACCATGTTTCCGAGATGCCTATGTTCTTAAGCAATTGCGATATTCATATGGAATCACGAAAATACTATATGAAGATCCTTGATCAGCAACCATCTCCAAAAGCTGACACCCCCTGAAAGCACTCTCTGCAAATCATTCCACCTTTCAAAAAGCTCTCCCCGTCCAAAAAACGATAGCTAAAATCCTGCAGTCTGAATCATCATGTACTAATCCATATGTCATGTGTGAACAATGACTGTTGTGTACAAGGTGCAAACCTTATCAATCAATGATCTAGTCATTTTCTATCACAAGCAAACATCATCTGATTAAAAACCCTGGATTTTTCTCGATCAACCCTCGATGATGCATTAACAAATATATTTAATTAAGATCATAATACCCTCAAGCTAATCAAACCATCTCTAACATATAGAACCACGTTGGTCATCAATTATCAAACACCAAATAAATCAACATCAAATCAATACAGTAAGTAAACAAAATTCAAAAATGATGAAACAAAAAAACCAAAAGTACAACAAACAGACAAAACAAGAAAAAATACAATTTACACTCAGATCAAAGGTCAGATCATCAAGAGAAACAACACCCACCAATATTTTGACAAGATCACGAAAACCCAGATCAGAAAACACAAAATAAAATGCGAAATCAAAAAGGATCTATCAGGATTCTATATATTTAAAAATAAAATAAAAAAAGACAGTCAGAGTCTAGCTCTCTGTCAAAGAATATACAGACGTACCCGGAAATTTCTGCGTCAAAAAAGATGATTGTGCGTTATGTGGAGACGCAGAGAGAGAGAGAGACTGAGCTAAAATGAGGATAGAAGAGCTGGCAATAAAGAGAGATGAGAGTGTGAAAAAGGAGAAATGAAAAGGAAAAGAGAAGTGAATTATTGCTTTGTGTGGGGGTTTGATTTCTTTCTCTCTGTCTGTCTTACAACTTTATTACTATTTTTTTATTTTTCTTTTTCAGAGATTTCTAAATCTCTTCACAGAGAAACTCAAAGAAGGAAAGAAATGATGAATTCGTGAATTATGAATGGATTGTTTAGTTGCAGATGAGAGAGAGAGAGATGGCTGTGGAGATACAGAGAAGGGGGGGGGGGAGAGAGAGAGAGTCTGTTAGAATTTAAAAGGCTAAAAAGTGACCCGCTGGTGACGATGGCACCGGCCATGTTGGCTTTCTTTCTGTTTTTCTGATTGCTTAGATGGATTTTTTTTTCCTCAATACTGTTTTAGAATTTTCTTTTTCTTTTTCTTTTTCGTTTTTTACCTTGTCAGCCAAACAAAGCCTTCTTTATGGATTTATTTTTTAAATCCATATTATAGGATCGTTGATGGTGTGTTTTTCTTTTTAATTAAAAAATAATTATGAATATATTGAAAATATTTTCTGATTCTGTTCTAAAAAAACAACTATTTTATTTTTTATTAGAAAATAATTTTATTTTTATCTTGCCCCATGTTTAATATGATGTTTTATTTTTGGTCCCTGTGGTGTTTCAGAGTTTAACGTTACAAGGAGCACAATTTTTACGTTACAACTTTGCCTGTTACAAGCTGTTATTGTTGATTGGACAGTGAAAAGCAGCTGCCAAATTCTGTTACAATCTATGCCTTTTATTTTCAGTTACTAAATTACACATTTTCCAATTTTATTGTTTTATTTTAAGGTTATCTGGAACTGTTTCCAACA
>Ga0307517_10008243_pt1 | contig 14974 bp, 15 predicted proteins | sample 23_EM_MG_FD_194515 | JGI IMG/M metagenome (GOLD analysis project Ga0307517, IMG submission 194515) | Populus trichocarpa ectomycorrhiza microbial communities from riparian zone in the Pacific Northwest, United States - 23_EM | ecosystem: Host-associated > Plants > Roots > Unclassified | place...
ATTCCCGACACACTGTCAACTCTCTCTCACATAGCAGGCACCAACCCCGACGACGTGCATGCGCTGGTCACACAAGCTAACGGAACGGTCTGCTAGAAACAAAACCCCTCCGAACGTGTCCGGGATTTCCTATCCGATGGACGGAGCTCTCCTCGGAGTGTCGACGGGGGTTTGCGGGTCACTCTCCGGCCACAAGGTTCGTTTCAGCGCCCAACAGTTCCGCATTCCTCTTCAAGCTCACGAGAAATGTTTCGCTTACGAGCATCGACGGATTGTTTACAGTTCCCTCCGGCATACATAAAGGCAGCCCCACGTTCGACGTCTCCTCGCTTCCCAAGGATCACCAGGTATGAACAAGCGAAGGGTATGTAGCCGTTGGCATTCGTCTCCCTTCATGGCCTAAACGTTGTCCATTAGTCGGCAGGGTCCAACGAACAGAATGGCCGTCTTTCCAAACGTCACAAGCCGCTCGAAAGTGTGGAGATGATAGATATAGAGGAACACCCCCCAGCACTCGTCAACACTGTGAGTCCACCGTGTTGGTTTAGTCGTTGGAAGTGCTCAAAAATACCTCCATCAAGAACGCACAAGATCCCGCTCAGGCGAAGGATATCAACCCCTTCTACTTCGGGTCCCCCGGGAGTACGCGCGAGCAGCTCGTTTCTGACCCGGTATGTATCTTCTGGTTTAGGTGATCCGGACTCGTTGAGCTCACCGTATCAGGTGGACCGGGGCGACAGTATTATGGAAGATCCCCATGTTGAACGCCGGGATTCTGGTGTTGTGCGTAGTGATGTTTGAATTCCCTCCCCTGAGCTAACGAGCACCGTAGGTCACTTTTGCAGAAGCAATGGCGGGCACGAGTCATAACCCTCGAGAGATAGGATCGAATGGACCTTCACAGGTGACTGGGTTTACTGCTTGTCTTCTCCACGTAGGGCTGGGCTGATACCATCGCACAGCAGACATCGGCTCCTCAGGTTGACCCTCTCAGGAGCATTGGATCCGAAAGTCAGTGGTATCTTTGGGCGCAAATCAGCGCCTTCTTCGAAGACGGCCAAGCCAAGGTGTTGCAGAAGATGGACGCCGTCGAGGAGTCTGTCATGAAGGAACTAGTGACTTTGCGGGCTTCTGTGAATGACAGATCGGCCGCTAGCACAGAAAGCGGTTTCCCATTCAATGTGAGTCCCCGTACGTATATCACAGGTTCCATTGCCTTACTCACATCCCACAGCGCCGAGTGAAGGCGCACATGCAGAAGATGCTCCGTTCTCAAGTTTCTGTGAAGACTCCCGCGCGGTGTGCCATGACTTTTATGACAACGGCGGTCGTGGACTTCGAACAAGGAATGAATCCTGGGCCAACGGTGGAGAACTTTCGCATCGACCCGGCCTCTGGACCGGACTCCAAATGGAATGCTCGCTCTGGCCAAATATTCGCGGACGACTTCTGCGCTACCGGGTATCCAGAGGCTGTGGGGAAGAGCTTTACAGACGTCCTGTCTGAATTTCGCGTCCTCCTCCCAGCAATTTCAACAGAGGTTGCCATTGCGGCCGGACTCGGGGATCTGCAGAGCTACCGGCGTTTTTCCGGATCGTTCGAGAGGAGGTTGCGGGCGGATCGCAAAGCTGAATCGCGGTTACGGGCTGCCAGTATGTCAAAAGACCCCCGTACCTTCGCCCCGATAGTGAAGAAGCTCGTGGAAGACGACAGCATGAGCTGCGATGAGAAGGACGCAGACGGTTACCTCCACGCCGTCTCTCCTTCCTGGAGAAGCGCCCCCGCGACAAGATGGCTTCGAAGCCTCGACAAATCGCCCTCCCATTCACACGATCCTGCTTCGATGAAGGTTTCCGCCGAGGGGACCGGGGCGTCGGTGGGGCTACGCGTCCCTAGATCCCTCCCGGTGAATTTTTACAGCCCTGTCTACCTCCACAGTCTTGATGGGATACAGTATGCCGATCTCGACCCCCAACCTGCTGTAGACATAGAAGCTTAGGCACGTTTCCGTTTGTTCCTGTGGTAGTCGCGTGTATATTCCGAGTCTATGATATCAGGACATGACCATCCTTCTGCGTTGTTTTGTTAGTCAAAAGTTACATCATATCGCGCTGATAACACAAAGAAATGCACGTTTCGCGCTTGAACATGCGTATGTCGTCGACACGTGGAACACCCAGCAATTCGTTCAGTTCTTTTTTTTCACGAGCCGTTCCGACACTCGCGGAGGGTCTGGCCTTCAGGGTTCAGGACACCCGAAGGAACTCGGGGACCCGGGGACCCTATCCACTCGCCTAGCCCAGTTCCCAGCAGTTTACAATATGAGCCTGACGTTCGAGCATGTGAGTAAATATCGAGTGACCTCCCACTCTCCTGTGCAAAAGAAGTGTTTCGACCGAACGGGTGTACATCTGGACTTTTTTTTACGGGCCACTAGGTGACCGCTAGTAGAGTAGTGTAGTGAGGAAGGCACGATTCTAGAGTCATCTGAAATAGAAACTTGATCGCGAGGGGATTGACGACAGTGAATTGTAAGACGACCTTAGCAAGGAACGAGCGTGCCGAAAATGATCAACGGCACACGAGCAAAAAAGAATGAGGAGGAGCGGGAGATGTAAAACACGCAGCAATGACGTCCACCTTGTAATCGTCGGTATCGGGCAAGTCAGGGAAGGGCAGGAGGTGAAATGGATGGATTGATATTAGCGGCGATACCATAAAGACCGAGTGAGAGGGAATAATGTAACGTCGCCTGTAAGACCCCTTCAAAGACTTGATAGAACCCCGGGGGCATCAAGAGCGCCACCAAGCCACGACAACGGATTTTCGACCGCCGGGATAACCACTCTCCGTCTGTCGGCGAGCCTTCTCGGAGAACGAGGGGACAGGAGATCGAGGCGCCAGCACCTGAGGGTAGACGTGAATGAAGGGTAGGGAATCCCAGCGAGCGACAAACCCCCCGAGTGGGAGAAACAAAAGCTGAGCCTGTCACCCGGGGCGGGCTGGGGCCGAGGAGAACGAAGGAATTCGGAACGAGTAACTCACTGATTCGTGGGCTCCGGGGGACGGCGAAGACGGAGGGAGAAAGGGAGCTGGGGGATGTCTGGTTGCAGACTAAAACGTCCGCCGAAAGTGCCGGGGATCTGTTGAGAGTGAGAGGTGGTGGGATTAGATCCTCCGTGGGGATGGGGAGGGGGACCTTCGGTTCAACGCCCCTTTCGGATAACGTTGGCAGGGAGATGGATGACCGGCAGATCGACACACTTTTCATCGATCAACTGTTTTCTGGGTCACCGCGGTTCGATGTGCGTATCGATGTACAGCGACTTCACCCAAATCTTTCCCTTTACAATCCTCATTAAACTCTGGTCGCAACTCCCGCAGTAGGCATGCATCGTTGTTTTTATCGCACGGCAGGTCTGCAACCGTGTGCCTTGAATGACAGTTCTCCAGTTCTCGTATCAGTTCCTCCACGCGTTCGCTGCGTTCTGCGCATATATACTCGCCTCTGGCGTGCATCCTGGTATCTCGCCGACCCAAGATTCCATCCAGATGAAGGGAACTGAGTCTGGTGAGCTCCACTGTTTTGCTTTGCTTCATTCAGCCGCTGATCTCGTGTTCTCATCAAGCGTTGATTGGCAAAGCCCTCTCTCCTGTCTCCATCCCACGGCCCGACAGCGCCAAGCCCACCACTCGCGACCAAACGCCAGAAAACACACACTCGACTGGTTCCAGGCTCCCGCCCCTGGAGATCGCCCGCCGGCGTTTACGTGCGAAGGCAGTCGAAGGGTCAGAGCCAAGAAAGTCGACTCCACTTGAGGATTTTCAACAGTTATTCCCGTTGGTTGATCCCAGCTCCCCAGGTCTCCCTTACAAACATTTTCGGGAGTATCTTTTCAGATGTAAGAAATGCGACTACGTTATGTTGAAATCTAGACGGGAGATCCATCTGTGTCCCACCCCACAGAAGGTAAACGGTAGAAAGTAGTATATCCGTAAATCATAGAAGATATACAAGTTTGATCGTTCGGTGGTAGACCTTCCACGTCGTACAGTCCGTTGTTCTGAACTTCTGCCTATCCATCTCACGAGGATGTAAGTAGGAAATCGGGTCGCGCATTCCGTTGTTAGACTGCACGTGCGTACGATTCTGCTTTTCACAAGCTCACTTTCGCGCCCATCCCCTCCACTTCGTTGCGTCCCATCATCCCTCACCCAGGACACCGTGTCTGCCGGACCCTGGGTGGGCTGCAACATTGCAGAGTGCCCCAAGGCGTGTGTACAGGGCATCTCTCGGCGTTCCTTCAGATCGCGGATGGAAAACGAGGGCAAAATCTGACGAACACAGGGTTCGCTTTCATTGTTTCGACATTTCCTTTGACTACACTGACAGTGACGTCCAATCTCGTGGCTTTCCAGGATCCTTTTCATTATCCTTCGATATCTCTGGATCCCCTCCCGTCGCCTGATGTTGGTGTCAGGTGAACGTTTGTCCTTCCTGCCCTCGTCTTCCCCTCTCCATATTCGCCACCCCCACCCCAGGTTTGATCCAATCAATCTGCGATGCATCCCATATACGATCCATGTGGTTTGGAGCCCGGATGCGATTGCGTCCTCTGCCATTTATTCATTTGTTGACGCTGACGCTTCACTTTGTCAGCGGAATCACGGTAGAGTGTCCCATTGGGGGGAACTGTATCGCCGGGGCCGTTACGAACTGTCGAAGGGAAATGGTTGGTGATTCTCGTGCAATCTGTGCGACTTGCAGTTCAGGTAATGTGTAGTCCCTTCAGATTGTTATCTGGGCTCGACGTACAGGGAATGTACTGATAATTCAGGTATGCAGCATAACAAGTTGTGGCGCCACCCTCGAGTATATAAACTGGGCTCATATCAACCCTGCGAGGATATCTCTCGGCTCGCCATCTCCGTTCTTGCACTACCCGACATGACTTCCTCGACGACGGAAGTGGTTCCACATTCCAGGCACGTCACGTTCATTTGTGCAAAGGCAGTTTATATCGCTCATGCCAGATATCCATCAGACCCAGGCCTTCGATGCCTGCAGACGTATTACACCGCATCTGCTTGGCGATGGAGGATGGCCTGGGTGACGCTCTGGACCGAAAGCACCGGAACAACCTTGATGTCATTGCAATGATGGACGTTTCCAGATCCTGGAGGGATGACATCGTCAAGTTCGACGACCTTTTCACGCATATCGCTTTCGACACTTCCGACGGCCGTACGGTTGCCACTGCAGCCAGGATCCTACGGTTGGCCGAAACTGGGTCCGCCAAGCTTGAAGTCTTTATCAGGAGTTCCCCCTGGGACCTTACCAGCAATACCAAGCTCCACATCATGGCCGGGGGACTTATCCGTCGTCTTGGCCTACAGAGTGGCCGATTCATCCATTTCGAACTCCAGAGCCGGTCCTCCCACCTCACCCCATATTTCAATCTCCCTGCACCAAATTTGCGTTCCTTGCTTCACGGTTGTGTTGTATTGCCGGCCCTCTTCTCCTCATCTTTTCCAAACCTCCGCGTTTTGCACATGCACGTGAACAAGTTTTCCAAGATACCGCCCTCCGCTCTTTTCAACCTCGTAGAATTGCAGTTGGTTAATTCTCGAAGGACTCAGAGATTCTCCGTGGAATCGGTGCTCGCTCTACTACGAAATACCGGTCGGCTTGAAGTCCTCCAGTTATCCGGTTTTGCCTGGTTTGGTTGTGTATCCGCAGCCCCCGAACCTGTGGAGCTTGCCAACTTGAAATCCGTCAAATTTGTAGATTGTCATCTTCCAGAATTACTCCCACAACTTCATTTCAAGCAGTTATGCGAGTTCAACTTCTGTGGATTCAATCTCACCCCGGATGAAAACACCCCTCCTTCCATGGTCAGCAACACCAATTTTTTCCCCTCCCTTCAAGGCTGTCCCCTCCCAATCCTTGATCAAGAACCTCTCACCCACATCTTCATATCAACATATAACAAAGGTGACAAGATTGAATTTACCCTACGGCTGATGTCTGGACCCGGTCTCAAGTACAAGTTTGTGATAACCATGGTTTGGGGGAACTGGATGGACTGGGAAGAACATCTCAAGCAGACCATTGGAGGTGCAATGAAACGAATTCGTTTGGCCTCCAGCATGTACCTCTACTTGTTCCACTATGTTGGTCACACTTGGGGGTTGTACTCACCTCTCCTACGGCTCCCTCAAATCAATGTACTCTGCACAGCTGGCTTGTTTACACCAGTTGCTTTCAAACTCTTGACAAACCCCAATCACCCCACATACAGCTCTCCACTCCCCCGTCTGAAGTGCTTTTGTTTTAGAGAGGGGGAGCTCCATGTCTCCACTGAGGATATCCAGTTTTTAGTCAAGCTTTGCTTATGGTCCAGATTCAACAAGAGACAACCACTTGCAGTTCGTTGTTTTCTCCCTGATGGTGATGATCCTCATTTGGGTGTGCTGGATTTGTTACTAACTCAGTTTTAGGTGATGTGATCAAGTGGATGACAGCAATGATTCTGGAGTCCTCACCAGAGTTATCTTCATGGCTGGGGGATAGAGGCATGTTAGCTGGGGGTGGGGATTGGGTTGGCAGCATGTATGTGGAATATTCAACGGAGGTTTAGTTTGGTGTTTACAAGATGATTGAATTTTAAATGACCTTGATCATATCTGTGACAAGAAAACCATCTGTTGAAAGTTTAATAATGTTGACAATTTTCAGCAAAGTGGAATTCTGTAAAGGTAATTTAACCTCTCCTATATAAGTTTCTGAGTGAGAAAACCTTAGTGGAAAGTCTTACATTTTTTTCAACTTTTCAAAAGTTGTGAATAATGTAACAGTTAGTTAAAGATTCCTTTCCAATTTTTCTTGGATGGAAAATGGTAATAAAAATCATTGTTTCCTGGTGGAAAATGCAAATGGATATGGTAAAGATAGTAATAATGACTTACAGCATTTCTGTTAATGGAAATTGGCAAGAAAAGTCTAAATGACCCTGACAATATTCAGGACTGTGAGCATGTCAATGGGATTTGTAATTTCCTCATCATTTTCAACATCATTTTCCTACCTTGAAAATGATGTTATGCACCCTGTGTCTGTACCTGTGGTGACAAGGTAAGAGTCTTCTTGTTGTGACCTTAACCACAACGTTGACTCTTAGTAGCAGTCGGTTGAGGTTCCCATTGAGGAGTCGGGGTTGGAGTATTCCTCGGATTTGTCATATCATGATGCGCCCTTGGCTGGAGCGGGCAGGATCTTGATGGTGCCTATGGGTGAGGTGGAAGTGACTGTGAACCAGGTAGGTTCAGAGGGTTAGTCCAGTCTTGTCTTGTCTGGTCTAAACATCTGAACCCAGGATACCAGTTCCGCCGAGGTACCAACAGATGCGTCGATGGAAGAAGAGGAAGAAGAAAGTTCGGGTTCTTCCGCCGAGGAAAGGTCGATGTCGCCACTTCATCAGGAAGAAGAAGTTCTTCCTATCGTGTCTCAAGAAGAATTCGACTTGATGACGCGGGTCCTTGATGAGCAACCTATCCTAGGATCTTCTGTGAGTGGGCAGCGTTGCATCCGCTCAGCTGGGGCTCTTCCGTTGGCCAAGTACCATCCTTACGTCCGCTCGAACTACTTCAAAGGACAACTCCACGGTCTTCCCTCATCAGAGGCATTCCGTTCCAACTATCTTCGAGCAAGAAGGACTGGGCGTGTTGCAGGAAGTTGTTGTGGAAGAGAGGCAGATGATGAACGCTCAGGAGCTGAGAGCAGTCGTTCTTCACTCGAGCCAGAGAGGTCTGATGATCCGGCAAGTTCTCGAGTCGCTGAGTCAGGTAATGGATCAGATCCAGATCCAACAACTCTTGCTTCTTGCGCGCTCAACTCTCATGGAGACGGTCGAGGAATCGGATGGAGTTGGAGCTTTGGGAGGTGAGACCTTGGCTGAGGAGGTGGCCGAGAGTGTCCTTGCCGAGGACCAGGGAGATGTCCATGACTTCGAAGGAAATCTTCATGATGACTAGTGTACTCGTGTATCGGTTGTGGAGGGCAATTGACCCTAGTGAACCAATATGATGTCTTCATTGTTTTGTCTTCATGCATCGTGTGTCGTAAGAGGGGAGGAGAAAGGAAAATGAAAGGAGTGTGATGTTCGAGTTGGTCGTCGAGTGTGGTGAATGTTTTGTGTTTTGTTGATTTATAAAATTTTTAAACGGGGTTTTCTTCATGACAGCAAACGCGCTGACAACATGGAAACTTGGGATGCCGAGCGTTACTCAGCTGGTCGCGAGCAAAGAGACGTTTGGTGCTAATTGATTTCTTCGAATGCAGCAGAGATATCTTGGGCAGAAGCTGGCTTTGTCGCATCGTACTGGACGAGTTCTGAAGCGATGTCGGTGGGTGGCCGGGGAGGGCGGGGGGGGGGGACCGTGCGGTGAAGGCTTTTTTCAGGGTTATATGCGGTTTTCTCCTCTATGACAAAACAAATCTCCGCAGTGCTGGCCATCTCCCCCTCTTCACATTCCTCCAAGCCCCCGCGCTCTCGGCGAACACTATGACCTAGATCGTCAGATTTTTGTACTCCATCGTGGGACAGGAGTAAGAAATCATTTCCCGGCTGGTCCCGACAACCCGCAGCACTGCAAGCTGTCCAACGATGCTCTATCATCCTCAGAATAGTTAGAATTTAATTGACAATTCGTTTGTTTTGAGTGGTATACGGCGTATGATCCGGCAGTGCCAATACCTGCCACTGCCGCGCTTAAAATGCTCTGGTCGGAGGCTTCGTAAGTGTGCCACGTGAGTGGCCACTAATTCAAGTCGAATCCTGGGAAAGGATAGCTGAGTGGGCATTGATTGACATCCGCATCCGCCTCTCGCATCCCCTTCGTCACCAATACTGGTACGAAGAAAACCCAGCCTGTCTCTGGGAAATACTCAAGAACGAATTCGGCTTCCCCTCCACGTTCTTTGAGTTTAAAGTCTCCATGATCGCCTATAGGCTTGATCAGGGTCTCCAGACAAACAACCCTCTCGCTGAATTTGGCGATGACATTACAGATGTCCTTGTGGTAAATACTCATTCTTCTATTAAGAAGATAACAACTGACGATAATGTCCTAACAGGAGTAGTAGATACTATCTCCCCCTGTAATGTAACAATAAATCATTGTGGTTGTTCATCTTCTCAGATTGAGTGTGATAAAACTGTTGAATGGCTTGCGGACTCAGGAGCGTCCATGCATTTTACCTTTGATATTAACGACTTTGTCGAATACCAAGAGTTAGCCCAAAAAATTCCAGTTTCAACCGCGAACTCCTCTTCTCATATCATTGGGAAGGGTACAGTAGTTCTTCTCCAAAATGGAGAATCAATAAGGATTTTTCCTGTTTACTACACCCCAGATCTTACCGTACAATTGCTATCTCTGGGTGTGTTTATGCAGATGGGGTTCCACATTGCTGGAACTCGGGAGTACATTGCGGTGATGCAGAAAACTAAGCCATTCTTGCTCTTCCACCCTAGACTCCCCAAAGATAGCATCTTTGTGGTCCGTGCTCTCAAGTCCCAGGATGCCAAAATATTTGGGGGACTTGGTACAATCCATTCTGTGGATTATGAGACACTACATCGACGAATGGCCCATCCTTCTAAGGATGTGATAAAGAAGGCTAGGAAACACCTTAAAGATTTCCCCGACGTGGTAATCCCTGAGGAGGATCACATCTGTCCAGGTTGTTTGAAAGGAAAAATGGTCAACCGACCCTTCCTTCCAACCGAACGAAGGGCCACCAAACCCTTCCAGCTTATCCACTCCGACCTCAAGTCGTTCCCGATCGACTCCTACCATAAGTACAAGTATAGTATTGTCTTCTTTGACGACTATACCTCCCATGCTTGGACTGTTAATATGCGCACTAAAGATGCAGCAATTGCAGCAACCTCCCGATTCCTTGCAATGGTTGAGACGCAGTATAACAGCCGGGTTGTACAATGGATGAGTGATGCAGGAGGAGAATATAAGTCTACAGCATTTGATAACATGCTAAAGGACAGAGGAATTATGATCCTCCAAAGTGTTCCATATGCTCACCAACAAAATGGTAGAGTGGAGCGTATCATTCGAACGCTCATGGAAAAGGCTGAGTCCATGTGACAAAATGCCTGTTTACCACCATCTTGGTGGGAATTTGCGATTGAGCATGCAACCCATGTGTACAATCGCACGCCTCTCCGTCGCCTTAACTGGCAGACCCCCTCCCAGCTCCTACTTGGAGAGAGGCCGAGTGTGAACCATCTACAAGTATTTGGTTGTGGGGCTTATGTCTTCATTCCTGCGGAGATTAGAGCAAATAAGCTCGCCCCCAAATCTGAACTAATGACCTATCTTGGCAACGCCCCTGCTGGATATGGCTTTATGTTCATGAGATCACCAAACAATGTGCTGTTCTATGCAACGCACTGCGTATTTGATGAGATTCTCTTTCCTAGGTGCCCTAAGCAGGGACAACCTTTGAATATCCGGCTGCTTGAACCAGTGCCACCAAATCGTCATAGTACCCATGACGCTGTACCACCACCAGAGGATGTTGGAGAATTACTCACTCCCCGGTGAAAAAGGACATCAGTCCGCACCAGGACCACTGTCCAGGAACCTCGTGCGCAGGAACAACCTGCTCAGGACAACCGTTCAACGGCTCCTGAACCTTCACATTCTCAATGAATGCAAGATCCCGATTCCTCAAAGGAGTCATCTTCTTTGTCTTCCTCTGAAGAGGAACGAGAACCTAGTCCTCCTCCTGCGCCTACAAGGCCACAAAGGACTAAGAAGGTGCCAACAAGGTTTACCAAGGATAATGTCTATGGTGACCGCCACCCTGTTGAAATACTTAAGCCACAGGGTAGGAAAGGACAGCGCAAGGCTAAGGAGGCAGCACAAAGACCTCGTGCTATTGAGAACCAACCTCCGCCTGATGCGCCTGTTCCCGGACCTAGCACCGAGATTGTGCCCGACATCGATCCCACTCCGTCTGAAATAGACGTTGAGGAAGGTTTATTACAGCCTAGGGATTTATCCGATGACGAGGCAGAATTCTATAGAGGATTAGGCCTCGGTGTTGTTCGGGAAGGGGGAGTACCAGTCCTTTCACTCCTTCTTGTGAAATCCATCTCACCAATGGTTAGCGCAACCTCAGACCCCAAAACCTGGGGATACAAAGACGTGATCAAACTACCACAGTCACAGCGCCAAGAATGGCACGACACATGTCTCAGGGAATTGGAAGCCCTTAAGAGACGCGACGTCTTTGAACTGGTGGAACGACCTAGAAATAGGAAAGTCATCAAAAACAGATGGGTCTTTGATGTCAAGTCGGATGGATGCAAGCGCGCCCGACTTGTTGCCAAAGGATTCTCCCAAATAGAAGGACTGGATTATGATCAAGTCTTCTCACCAGTGGTCCGTTTTGAGACCGTGCGCCTTATCCTTGCCATGGCTGCACTAGGAAATTGGCACATTACAGGACTTGATGTCTGTAATGCCTTCCTATATGGTGAACTAGAAGAAGAGATCTACATGGAACAACCTGAAGGTTTCCAGGTACCAGGACGAGAGCGCGAGGTTCTTAAGTTACTACGCGCCCTATATGGTCTCAAACAAGCAGGACTCGCTTGGTGGCGAACGCTTAGAGAATCCATGATCAAGTTAGGCTTTACCGGTCTAACCTCTGATGCAGGACTGTTCATTTGGAGAAATGAACATACCTTTGTCATTGCGGTAATTTATGTCGATGACTCCATCTTCTGCAGACCAGACAAGGATCTGATGAACACGCTAAAGGCCAAGTTCATGGCAAGATGGGAATGCAGGGATTTAGGAGATGTGACGGAATTCCTTCGTATGAGAATTGTCCGGAAAGGCAGCAAGGTTCAAATAGACCAATGCGCGTATCTGGAGACTGTTCTTGAACGATGCGGAATGCAGAACTGCAAGTTCGCCGCAACCCCTCTCCCGGCTGGATATATCCCGGAACCTGTGAATCCGGATACAGTGATAAATCCAGAGTTACGAAGTTGCTACCAAACCGTAATTGGTAGCTTACTGTACCTCACCCTAGGAACACGTCCTGATATTGCCTTTGCTGTGACAAAGCTTGCACAATTTGCAGCTCGTCCTTCAAAAGAGCATCTCAATAAAGCACTGTATATCTGTCGCTACCTGGCTGGCACTAGGAACTACAACATCGAGTATGACGGTTCTGGGGGAGAGGGTCTCATTGCGTGTACAGACTCTGACTGGGCATCTGACCATGCTAGTCGAAAATCGCAGACAGGATTCTTCCTGAAATTGGCTGGAGGAGCCATTTCGTGGACTTCGAGAGCTCAGCGTACAATCGCGCTCTCATCTACGGAAGCTGAGTACATGGCATTATCTGATTGCAGTCGCCAAGTAGTCTGGATGCATACCCTTCTGGGGGAGCTCGGCTACCCTTTGTACCCTGTACCGATATGTGGGGATAACCAAGGCTCGATATTTATCGCCAGTAATCCTGTGACTGAAAAACAGTCCAAACACATAGACATCCATTACCACTACATTCGGGAAGTAGTTGAGCGAAAGCTCACGGAACTCTATCTTATTGACGGTGACAAAAACCCAGCAGACCTCCTAACCAAGAACTTGGGTCACATCAGGTTCCTGCAGTTTAGACCTGCATATGGTCTCCACTTCTTCAATACCGCTAAAGCGATTGCCTAATGCTTACATATCACCACTAGAAGGTTTTACGGTGATATTTAGCATGGGGGAGTGTTGAAACTTTATGTGTCAAGCTCGGAGTCGAACACGCGACTCCCAGAACCGGTATTGGTTGACGCTCTATAGCCGTCCCGGACCGGTGCTCCATGTTCCGGAGTTACGATATCACGATGTGTAATCGGCCCGGACTATAGACTGCGCACTTTGATCATTAGGATCAAACACGACCAAACATGGTCTGTGCGCACCATCATATTAGTATATATACCTGTCCTTAGACGACCTAATATGATATCGCTTCTTGTTCTCTCACCACTACCATGTCTGCTTTTCAAACCATCAAAGCTCTTACCCAGGTAAGGTAGAGTACTGTGTGTATATAGAATATACCATTGCTCAACAAAACTCACAACACTGCTGAACCGGCTCAGTCCGTGTTTGCACCCGTCCCAGAGTTACGATATCACTATGTGTAATTGGCCTGGTTAGATGCCATGCATGACCTCATAGATGGTCCATGCATTGTCCATGCAGTGGCTTGTCACAACTGTATAGTTGTGACACCTATTCATTAGATTAGTATATAGTCTTATCCTTAGATGACCTAATACAATATTGCTTCTTGTTCTCAACCCACCACCACTACCACTCTTCAAGCCCTCAAGCTCTTTACAAGGTAAGATAGAGTACTATATATATAGAATATATATTTGCTCAACAGTCATAGTGGGGGTGGTGCAGGGACCAGAGTGTTTGTCCTTGTATAGGATTTTATCAGATTTATTGGAGGAAGGTTGTAGGATACATGGGAACCTGGAGCAATTAGCAGGGCTGGTAGCAGAGCTGAGAGTTGGAGACAGCACAGTCTCCTTATTACCAATAGCAATGCAAGCGGTATTCCAAGCATTGGTGTACCAGATCACAAGGATTGCTGGGGTGGTGCAAGTGCGCCAAGGAAACTGTCAAGAATTCTGTAATATTGAGTTCATGCACCTGGGGTGAGTGCAACACATACAACAATGCTGGCCATGGTAAGGCCAAAGTAGGATGAGAACAAATGAATTGGTGAGAGTCTAGTAGGGGGTTTTGTAGCATGGAATCATGGGTGTACTACAAAAAACACAGTCAAAATGATGGCAGCTTTCCAGAACATATGGGGGAATAGACCTTTGAAGTGGCTGTGAGAGTGCTGTAGAAATGGCAAGTGTGATGAGGAGGATGAACATCTTGGTAGGGATGTGACAAACAATGTCCCATACAAAATGCCCAAAGGTGCCCATCTGCTTCCCAACAACTCTGTGTGGTTGGCAGTGTGATGGGGTAGGTATGGAGGAGAGGGAGATTGGGAACACACTTGGAGTCAAGGTGCCATGAGCACATGAGAATGACCAGGCTCACCACATGGGTAATACTGGGGGCAAGGGGTGGTGTCCTGAGCTGGTACATCACAAGTCCATTCAGAATGTTCCCAGCAAGTTTCCCTGCAGTGTTCCTGGGTCAAATGGCTAGTACATTCATAGTGTTCCAGGTCATGTGACCAGGGTGTCCCCATCAGGAACATCATGGGAACATTCAAAATTTTCCCAAAGAAAGTATCCAGAATTTTCCTGAGTGGCTCATTCAGAATTTCCTTTGTGATGTTCCCAGCAGTGCGATCACAGTGTTCCCAGCCAGTAAAACTCAAAACGAACCAGAACGATGGCACCAAAATGTTCCTGAGTGGCACATTCAGAATGTCCTTGAAATTCCACCCATGGTGCACCACTTTCAGTAAATTTTGGGTAAACTTTGGGGAAATGCTGGATACATTCAAAATGTCCCCAGTTTTCCAGTTTCCTTGAGATGTCCTTGCAGTGTTCCCAGAGTTTACCCAAAATTTACTGAAAGTGGTGCACCATGGGTGGAATTTCAAGGACATTCTGAATGTGCCACTCAGGAACATTTTGGTGCCATCGTTCTGGTTCGTTTTGAGTTTTACTGGCTGGGAACACTGTGATCGCACTGCTGGGAACATCACAAAGGAAATTCTGAATGAGCCACTCAGGAAAATTCTGGGTACTTTCTTTGGGAAAATTTTGAATGTTCCCATGATGTTCCTGATGGGGACACCCTGGTCACATGATCTGGAACACTGTGAATGTACCAGCCATTTCCTGACCCAGGAACACTGCAGGGAAACTGGTTGGGAAAATTCTGAATGGACTTG
>Ga0307517_10008245_pt1 | contig 14972 bp, 11 predicted proteins | sample 23_EM_MG_FD_194515 | JGI IMG/M metagenome (GOLD analysis project Ga0307517, IMG submission 194515) | Populus trichocarpa ectomycorrhiza microbial communities from riparian zone in the Pacific Northwest, United States - 23_EM | ecosystem: Host-associated > Plants > Roots > Unclassified | place...
TATAATGGAATATGCAGTCTAAATGCCTACATACCAATAGTATCATGAGTATGGAGTGATCAAGTCCGATACTCATCTATCAATGCATAATGCGTATGCATTAGTAAGAGTAGAGAACTGGTTCTCTTATCATCGTTCCAATCAGTTAGCCATATCTTGAAACGTGAACTCTTTGAGGTTCCTGAGTAGTCTCCCAGATGCCTCCGGGAAGTCCCTACTCAGGAAGCTTGGGTTCGGATATATGCTCTCCCCTATGGTGGCATATACCTCGCGCATAATTATGCAAGCTATTCCCGCTAGGGTAATAGTATGTCCTTAACCATCTTGTTCATCAGAACAAAGTGCAAACACCCTTTGACCCTGAAGGCTTGCCCAGCTCCCCTCCGAGAATCTCCTCAACTGCTATTTCATCTGATGGTGTCCCCACTCCACCAGTAGACAGTCTTCAATCTCTCCGTCATGATAGACTATATATGAATATCCGGTCCAAATGCCTACATCCTAATAGGAATATGAAATATGGAGTGATCAGTTCCGATATCCAACTATCAAAGGAATATGGCTCTATCCCATGTGCAACTGGAAAATGAGAGGAGTTGTATTCTCTAAATAGCCTTCCAATCAGTTAAACATATCTTGAGACGTGCTCTCATTCAGTATTCTGAGTTGGCTTCCAGATGCTGCTGAGAAGCTCGTAGCTTTGGGAGCATCAGTTCAGATATCTGGTTATCCTATGAAGCTATATACCTCACTCTTTACTATTAGGTAAGCTATTCCCGTTAGGGTAATATTAGGACACAAAGATCATGGTTCAATCAAGACTATCTACAGAGTAAGGGTATTTTGAAGTCACATGTCATCTGCCATGCGGGTATAGTTGATATACAATAATTGAAAACGAATCCCATTCCTGGATTACAATTACCACCAGTTGCTTGGTATCTACTACAATTCCATAATTATTGCACAATAAAAAGTAATAGCTGAGCACCCCCGCATAATACATGCATCCCTGATAGCCTCCACCTGAACCCAGCTTAGTATAACTACATATCTTATATCATATCCTATCAGAGTCTAATACAGGAGCAAAAATATATTCAGAGTCTAATCCATACCCTTGTATCTTCCCCCAAGTACTGTTTTCCATGCGTCCCCTCCTGCCTCTCGCTTCTTAATTGCATTTCCACTCCCAGTTCTACCTTATGGTAACTTCAGGACTAGTGTAGTACATTTTGTTACAGCCTGCTGCATTGTACTCTTTGCCAGATATCCTAACTTTGCCAGACTCACCTTATTTTCAGTCCAAACAGTGAGCATAACCTATAAGTTTATTCTTGGGGAAGTAGCTCACGATCTAGATCGGGCTTACCCTTGATGGTGCAATCTGGAACAATTCTGGAGGGGCTCCTAGCACCTCTCCCCATCAATCAATGGGCAAAATTAAACCTTAAATTAGTTAGAACAATCAAATACTGTTCAATCTTCTCCATCAAAGCAATATTGAGGTGCAAAATAGCCAAACCAGATTAACTCCACAGGACAGAATGCCTTCCCCTCAATCTAATTTCCCCCTCCACTACCCCGCCACTACTTTCGCCAATTTCTTCACCGCCAACGCCTAATGCCTCCATCTCTTCCGATAACTCATTTACCTCATGCTTATCAAGCAAGGGAACCAGAACTGGAGTCTGGGAGTGCTGCCCCATGCTATAGTGGCAGGACCCTGTGCCTCTATTTGCCCAGCCTGACCAGAGTCACTCATGTGTAACACCTTTTTGCTCTTTCTTGGTGTCTTGGCAGCATCAACTCTCTCATACTGTTTGAGTAGTTCCAGTATAATCTCGGAGGTAACCACGGTAGCTTCTCTGAGCTTGTCGCAGTTGGAAGTCTGTGCTGCCTTCTCCTTCCCCATTAATACCCTGTAAAGCCTGTGCTCCTCTTCTGCAACCCCCTTGTCTGCAATTGTCTGTTAACACCCTTCAGACAAGCCAGAACGGAGGGCCTTTGGCTTTTGGGAAGAGGGAGTAGTGCAGGTAACAAGAGAGATTGCAGTTCTTTTGCCCTGCGGGGTGCGCAGGGCGTTTTTGGTACTGGAGGGGCTGCATGGATTCCGCAATGTTCCGCCAGTCGAAGGTTGATATCCATTCAGTTCGCCACCCCAAGTACCCTCCGTGAGTTGAATTGTATGATTCTCATAGCCTCCCAAGCCGCTCAGATATTGTCTAGAGTAAAGGTAAGCCTTTGTGCGGGTATCACTAGTCTAAAACAGTAAATATTACTTTCCCTATGTCCATAGTCGAATAGCTAAAGTCCCTACAGTAAAAGCTCTCCCTTGTTTATACCAGCCTGGCATTTTCGCATAAATTCGTTTAGTCCATTTCTATAATACCTCGGCAAAGGGCTCAATAATCCTAGATGAAGCGGTTGCAGGAGGTGAGTTCAGTGGGCCGGAACACAAAATCAGATAATCTTGACATTTAAACAAGAGTCCCAGAATTCCCAATTGTAGTGCGATGTGTGCCCATCCAAAATTAATAGCCAATACACAGACCCAGCACTAGATAGTTAGACAAGTTATTCAAAAATGTATAGCAGGTAGTATATATACATGATTACCTCTCCCAGGTTTCCAGGTCTAAATCCTCCTTCAACCACCGCATACTGAGCCCTTTATTGCTCTACCCTTTCTCAGAGACCCCAAAGGTCACAAGATATTTTTTTTCAAGTTCCTGTACCATCCCATATAGTCCGCTTGACCTTTATTAATGATCAATGTCTGTAGCACCAGTCCGTACCCTGATACAGCCTGTATCACTGTAACCCACTCTGGTGATCCATCCTCCGTCCATTTGCCTTCCCTGGAACCCATTTCACAAATTACCTTCAACGTAAGGCAATACCCATCATGAACGCTTTTAGTCCATGTTGTATATATTAGAGGACGATATATTGTAGAATTTGATTAGACCTTCCAGCTATAGATGTTATCAGTATAGGTGACTGCGGGGAGGTGTTCCTTAGTATATAAATATCTATACCTTACTAAAATAAGCCTTGATTGCAATCAGATTCCGAGCTAAAGCTCTCTGACAATCCATATGGAAGCTTTACTTTGCTGCTAAGTCTGCATGGCGAGTGAGGAAGCGCGTTATTCAGTGCTAACCCAGAACCTGGTTTTTCTCCCGATGAGAAACAATAGCTTTAGCTATGCTCTTCACCACTGCCCTTCTCGCTGGGTAGCCCCATTCATCTAATCTCTCGCACCACTTTGCAACAGACTTTGCCTCATACTCACTCAGCACTTGCTGCTTGAGATGTTCCGACACCCGACATTGGCGAACTTTCAGCCTTCCCCATAGTGCGGAATAGGGGACACTATATCTCTCTGCCAAGGACCCAATGGCTGGCTCCTGGCTGTGCTCGTAGTACTTGCTTGCTTCCTGAAGTCGTGATTCCCCCACATCTTTCTTTTGTTGCTTTATTAAATGCATGGCAAACGGGTTTCTGTCTTTTGCTAAAGCTAAGTAATGCTGAAATCTCGGGGAATAGTGAGCGGGGTATGTGGTGGGACAACACTTGGTACTGAGCCGGATCCCGGTTCTGACCCACTTCCCTGGGAATCACTTCACCTTTACTCTTCTCTCCTTCTTCCGCTCCCCAGCCACCTTGCCCTTGTGTCTTCTTTGTCTCTTCAAGTATCCCAATACCTATTGTACATTATTATCAAACCTCGTTTCTGACGAGCAGGGACCAAATAACCTGGGTTATTCAGATCAACTGGCCAAAAGGCGATCCTAATCTAAGCTGAACTAATGGCTATAGATTTCTTTCAAGTTAGACAGCTTCAAAGACCTCCATCTCAGGCACCTTTGGCCTGATTTGTACAATCCCGCTTTTAATGTGCAGTATATAACCTGCACATGTGCGCCCGATTGTCAGAAAGTGGGTTCCGTAATGAATGTAATTATCTATTCCCCCATCTTGTCACCCACTTCTTTAATTAGAACATTAATTAATTTACTGCTTCCTCAAACGCCAGCTTCTTTATGATACAGAAATATATTATTGTCACATTTCTCACATATCACATCTCATTGGGCCAGGGAACCTATAATGTTGGTATCAGACAAGCCTGGTGTACATTTTCTGTACAATATCAAGATGAAGTATGAGCCTCAGGCATTGCTCACTCTTGATTCTCTGTTATCCTGATTCTTTGATATGGTGATTTAAATCATTTCAAATCAATCTGGCTACCAACAAGACACCTCTAATCCTCCACCTGCATTAGATATACAAGACTATGAATTCTCTATGTATCTACTATTGCCAACACTCCTACCTCCTCACTCCTTACTACTGTAACTATATTATGATTATGTAGGCCAAATCAGTACATACTAATCCTAATGTGGAATATGAAGTGATCAGTTGTCATAATTGAGGCACTCTGTCTAAAGGTGGATGCTAATATTGCCACAACATCCAATCGACTCAGTAGTAGAAGTAATCATCAAAGAAACACAATCGATAATGCAAAGTTGAATCAAGCGGTTAAACTTAGTCAACTGAAGCCTCCAATCTGTACACAATATCTTCTCTCAAGAATCTTTGGTTATCAGAATAGTGTGGTTATTAGAATAAGGTTCTGCTCGCGTTAGTCATGTCGAAAAATATGAAGCCTGAGACCACCTGTCAACTAGTTTGACCTTTCACAATTATGGTACTCCAAGTCACCAGATGTTTGTCTGACTCAAATGACAAAAGTAGCTTTACACCTGCATGGATGTAACAATCCTATTGTTAGGTAGTTAGGCAACAGGCAACGACAGTCATTTCCTAGGGTGAGCAAGTCTTCTTGTCTACAATAGGGCGTAGGGAAATACTATCTCTTCAGATAGTATAGAACTGGCTTGCTTGTCTGAGCGATCCGTCGAAGGATACTATCTCGTCGGATAGTAAGATGGGTGGAATTTCGTGCTTGATAGAACTATCACAATAGTTCTATATTCGAGTGGCCGGTCGAGACTATCACAATAGTCTCCGGGTTCTTAGAGCGTAGGCGCTCGTAAAGGAGGAGTGTAGGTAAGAGAGTAAAGTATAATTGTATTGCAATATCTTAAAGTAGAGAAAAGTACTTAGATGGTTGCGTGAAGATCCTATCTCTTGGTCGGAACCAAGGGCCTTATATAGGCATCTTCCCACAACCCTATCCCTGGTGACTCATCACCTCGCGCTACATAACCCTCTATGACTCGTAGCGAGTCATAGCGCGAAATCCATCCATGACTCATATGACTCATCGCACAACATTCCTTTTAACCAATCAAAACTTATGAACCAAGTCATGTGCTCAAACGAGTCACCTGCGTGAAACCTATGACTCATAGTGTGAGTCATGTGCGAAAGTCATTACATCATGTGACGTCACAATCGTGAGTTATAAAACAATCAACGAATCATAATATAACAATGACTCGCGATTGGGTAGTAATGTGAGAACTATGAGTCAAGTGACGTCATAGTGTGAAATCCAACATACCTTATGACTCATAAGTATGAGTCATGTAAAATCTGCCTTGCTTAGTCACCATTTGTGACAATGGAGTCCAACCACTCTGATATTAATAACCGCTTCCAATCGGTATTGCCCTCTGCGATATATCTACCCCACCAGCGGGGCCTGAGCAGAACCCTCTTCATCTTGGTAACATCTTTGTGCCTTACTAATATCCCTGCTACAGACATAATATCTATCCTAACTTACATGTCCAGTAACTGTTTCATCTATACAAGCTACCCCATCTCATGGCAAATCTACTTGCATAAACTGAGCTTCTCAACAAGATAGCTTCCTCGCACCATGTAATCTCTGGATTTGCTAGACTTTATAGGTGCTACTCAAGGCCAGCATGACTGGTATATAGTTGGTCACAGACCGAGAAGGGGCGGGTTTTCACTTGTGCGGTCCCGCCCTTACCACCAACCGCGTGAGTTATTTTGGGCGTGATCTGGGCCCCACCAGCGTCCGGGCCGTGTCCGTGCTCATTCGATGGATGGGGCACATTTCTCCCTAAATGATTTAACATCAACCTGTCTGGCAAAGGGCTGGGGCCAGTCGTAGCTGCAGCGCACTCTAAAAAGAAACACCCCCCCAGGCCCTTCAGCAGGGCGGGGCCGGAAATTGACTCAGGGGCCTCCGTTTTTCAGGTTCCCGCAAGCCCCGTAACGACCACTACACTTGTCTCTCATGAATTATTACAAGATTTATGCTTTTATAGTCCACTGATCATTCATAGTAATACCACAGTTGTATTCCCTCAGTGCAAATTGCTTACCTACAAGTGTGAGGTATATGGCTAGTTGAGGTTGAAACTATATTTAAACACATTCTCACTGAGTTAAGAGCAGCCTTGCGGCATCCGGGAGATGACTCAGGTTACTAGACTATTGCACATTTCAAGATGAGGCTAACCAATTTGAACAATGTTATAAGTATACTACACTGCACATTTCTGGCCTCATATGTATATGACTGCATCAATACTTGGATGGCAGGATATCAGAACTGATCACGCAGTATTATATACTACTATTGGTATATTGACAGCTGGGCAGCATGTTGATATAGTCTATCATTGCAGAGAAATTGAAGACTGCCTCCTGCTAACATAGGAATATCCTCACAGCACCTAGCAGTTAAGGAAATCCGTGATTCAAGCAAGGAAAGTTTTCAACGTCCAACATGGTTCTCACAGTGTTCTGACAAACTCAATTGTTAAAGCAGATAGTTTTTAAAAACAGAAGCAGCAAGAAGTATGAATATTGATATAAATAGTAGGCATATCCCACGCTAGTTCAAGGATTATGAAGAAATTGAGCAGCGACCTTCACACTATAACATGTTGGCCTGTTATATTCAATTCTCAGAGCTATTTGACAATGTCTTATTTCTTGACTTTTATCTGACAATTATAGATCAGACGTCCTGACCAGTCATCCGTTACCTCAAATACACCCTTGCGAACTTAGCCTGCAACTCAAGTGCATTAGTTACCCTATAACAGGTTCACAGGGTAGCCAGGGACCAGCAATATGGTGGTTGTTCCTGGAGCATTATAGCTTTCCTGGTCAGCCCCCAGCCTGGTACCGTTAACTATGCTACTACCAGGTGGTCAAAGTATAGTTATGGGTAGTTCTCAGGTGTTTTGCTGGTAGTACCCTAGGACGCAGCCAGCCTCACACTACTGACACATCATGTCAACAGCTTTCAGTGAGATGGATGGTGACCACACATGGGATGTTGTAGGAGTGTTCCAATAAATCACAGTAGAATAGGCCGCCCACAATGAGATTCCCAGACTATGCTGTTGGGCTGTACCAATGATCGGGTAACAGGAGGGCATTAGGAATATATCCTCAATGTTGCAAGATGTTCAGACCCTCCTGCTCAGTCAATAACCTGTTTTGTCGACCACGATGGGTCCCCAAAATCAGTAAGCCCTCCCACCATTGTGCAATAACTCTCACCCAACTGTACAGATAACACTCTCACTAATTGTAGGGGAACTGAGGTTCCTCAGTAGGGTTACCAGGTACTCAAGCTAGGGTAACAACATTCTCTTAGTAGGGGGACTTGACCGCTTTCATACCTATATAGTCTTGTGAAGCTCGCGTGACTAGGTATAATATTGCCCTGGAGACCTGTCCAACATTTGCTATATTTGCTGCACCTGATGCGAACGTGCCCCTTGGAAGGTTTCCCTACCTGGCAGGGTAACCATTGCCTACTTGGGTTACCATGTCTAATTCTATGTCACGAAGTCACCTTGTAGACACTTGTACCAACTCATCCCTACCATCAGTATTCTATGTATACGGGTTTAGTTTCTCTCAAGTTACCTTAGTTGGAAGTAAGGCTGCTCAGGATTTGCATATATACCCATATGTACTTGATACGATACCGTACTACTATTATCAGTCACCCACCTTTCCATGAGCACTGTTCCACCACCATTAGCTTCAGAACGCCCTGAACATTGATTCTGCATACTCGATAGACCAGGATCAAACTCCAATCACATCGCTCTTAAACTGGAACACTCACCATAACCGAACAGCTGCTTTGATCTCAGTTTTACAGACACCCTATTGCTGGCCACATCTGTGATATCCTCAGAAAACTCTAATCAACCTTAGAGTGGGTTCGGGAAAGAGGATATCACCACTACATGGTTGATGCGACTGACAGGTAAGATCACAGACACCCTGGTAGCCGGCTACCCTGGAAAGATTGAATACATACAAGCCTGATTTTCTCTCAAATCGTTGCAGATTAGTTTATTACTGTTCGTTTCCGTCTTTGCCTGTCTTATGTTATTCTTCACTTCCATTCAATCAATTTTCCATTGTCTATTCCATTGACAAGCATTTTTTCTGAATTCTATTGCTTTTCTATCTACTGTATGCAATCAACTTGCCTCAATGCGTATCCGAACTCTGGATCAGTCATGCCTCAACCCTGTTGTTGAAAACCCTCTTCGTACTCGATATGGGCTGCAGTCTAGTTCCCTGTAGCCGTGTATTCCTTCCGTTATTATAGTTACAATATCCGATCATCCAAGTATTATGCAATCTCATTATTTGCAACAAGAAAATAAGTTAAGTTGTATTCTCTAAATATTCTTCCCATCATTTCCACATATATTGCAACTTACATTCATCGAGTATTCCCCTTTTTAGATGTCTCAGGGATGTTCATCACTCCTTAGTCTTGGGTTTGGATATAGGATTGTTCTATCGACCAGGACACATCATGCGTATTCATTGTAAAGTGATATTGGCTAGTTTGATACTGACTTTAGAAACCAGATAGCTCTGCTCTGAGCTGGTCTAGTCCCCCATATAGTGTTTGTTCGCAGATCAAACTACAAGGACATCTGCAATATTAAGTATCACAACAAACATATGATAGTTCTTCTGTTCTATCGATTGCTACAGTTGCATCTGTGAACACTTTCGCATATAGGTGTTTGTGAATATTCAGGCCGACTACTAGTATATCAACCAAGCTACTGTGGCAATCAGCAAATATGCATAACTATAGGGAGTAATCAAACTAGCCACTACTGGGATAATCCTGTAGTAAAGGGTTTGTTCAATATGGGAATGCGGTACAATCTATTCTATGTGGATAATACTTCCCAAATACAAGGGGTGTTCCGAGGCACGCTTAGCGAGGTGGTGAAGAAGGGATTGGTAGGAGTTCCGGTTCTTTATTCTTCTAAGGCAGGTGGGCAGTAGCACCTTATTTATAGAAAAGTGCGCGTCAATATGCGCAAGAGAAATTTAGGGAAAACAATGTAAGAAACCTAAGTGCCAACATGTTTGACCCTGAAATCCTGCCAAGTAAATCCAAAAAAATGTGCTTGAAAACAAGAGGGTGTGCAGTGATTATTAGAAATATCATGACCAAGAATAGTGCATAAGAGATGCATAAACAACCGTAAAATCCCAAACACATGATTGGAAACCACGTGTTAAATCCCAAGATATTATTCTGAAATAAACAATCAAATACCCTAATATATATCTTAGATGTTGTAGTGTAAGCTGTCAACAGGCGGAGCCGAAACACAAACTAAGTAAAAGAATACATGGGAGTGTGTTGAATATTCATAGGAAATATACAGAAAATTTCAACAGGGTTCCTAGTTGCTTGACTGCACGGGTTCTACATAGCCTCAAAGACAGAGGACTCTAATGCTCTCGATTCTTACCAGAGACCTGCCAATGCAGTTCACAGAGAACTCTGGTCTTACTACTATTTGGTGGGCAGTCTGCAAGTAGCAATGCAGTAATTGTCCTCACAGCCTGCAAGCTTCTCTTGTAACCAGAACAGCTTAGATAATTACCAAAGGAATTTCCTTTGTAATTACTTACTTTAGATATACTGACAGGATACAAGGTTGTCCCGCTCCCAGATTACATCGTACAAGCCTCATTTAATACAGAGCTTGTTTGGAAGTATTGCTTCCCGTGATGCCTTGATACCTGGATTGACATTTTTGAATTAGTTTATGATATCAATTTGATCTTATAGTTGATTTAGGATACGAGCTGTACTCATAGAACTAAGAGTTTGAACCAGCTGGCCAATATTTCCAGGGTTTATCTTTCAGACTTCAAAAGAGCAGACTTTGTTACCCAGTTGTTTCAATATGCTTGCGTGGATACTTTTCTTTTCAGTTTCTCATGATATTTATAAGCTACAAAATACTACAAAATCTTAATAATTTAGAAAAAGGGTTTAACTCATAAGCCTTTTAAGCATCCACTTGATCTATCGATCCAACTAGACTTTTTGCTAGGATTTCAAGTCCATAACTCCAGAGTATATCTTACAGGTTTTACTGTATCAAAATATTATAAGAAAACATTAAATATCTGATTAGCTCAATACCCTCTTTAGTTGTTCATATTACTACCTACATCTCCCTCTAGCTCTACCAATAGTCACCTGCCATTATCCACATGACTGCTAACAAGTTGGCAATCCTCAAACCTCTCATCTATACAAAAAGCTTTGCCTGGAATCGAAAGGTATAACTCATATAGTGTTATGAAACTACATCAAGGAACCTTGCTCTATTAGACAACTGACAACTACCAAAGCCAATCTTCTTGTAGTACTTTACCAAATATGGTCCAAGATGGGAGTGTTAGGAATACCTTCCTAAGTGGAACGGGAATCTGAACCACTACTGCTCTCCCAGTAGCTTATTTTGGGCAATATAACGCAGCTCCAGTCACAGCAGTAAGCTCTTACTTTGTGAGATATGCTTCCTCTGTCCATCGAGGATGCAGTTTGCAAATATAGGGTAACTCAAATCGTTGAGTAGGGTAATCTAATTTTGAAAGTTGGGTAACTTTACTCTTATCCCTTTATTCACTATTCTAATGCGCATTACTATATGTAATCTCAACAGGATAACCCTTACAACATTCACTAACTAGCCTTGGTTTTTGATAAACATACTTTTCCTATCTCTACACTTGCTTGTATAGGAACTCTGACCTACCTGTGTTACCCGGTTTTCCCTTATACCAGATAGTCACTGTGTTGATACAGGTACTATTTTATAAGTACCGATCTTAGACAACAATCTCTAGTCAGAAGTGCTCTTAAAATATATCTGACCTTCTAAACCTACCTTGCAAATATTCTATATCACTCTAATGCTACAACTATTACAGGAAGTTGTCACAAATCGTGAGTAAGCAAGGCAGATTTTACATGACTCATAGTTATGAGTCATAAGGTATGTTGGATTGTACACTATGACGTCACTTGAGTCATAGTTCTCACATGACTACCCACTTGCGAGTCATTGTTATATTATGATTGGTTGAATGTTTCAGGACTCACGATTGTGACGTCATATGATGTAATGACTTTCGCACGTGACTCACATTATGAGTCATGGGTTTCACAAATGTGACTCGTTTGAGCCCATGACTTGGTTTATGAGTTTTGATTGGTTAACGGAATGTTGTGCGATGACTCATACGAGTCATCGATGGATTTAGTGCTATGACTCACTATGAGTCATAGAGGTTTATGTAGCGCGAGGTGATAAGTCACCAGGGTTAGGGTTGTGGGAAGATGGCTATATAAGGCGCTTGGTTCCGACCAAGAGATAGGACCACGAACCATCTCTGCTCCACCTCCGGCGATTGAAATCTCAACACCACGGGAATCATCGTCACTTTCCCCCACCCACCTCTCTTCCCCCATCATGGCTACTGCCTAGGGGTTGACGTTAAGCCACCTTCCCTCCTCTCCTGAGGCATGCATGCCTCCCCTCCTTGGGGTTCTTGTTCCCGTTCATCATTGACTCCCGCTCATGAAGTGCGGTTCTCCCCCTTACCCAGCACTTGCTTTGCACCTTACTTAGCATTTTGCACGGTTGGAAATCTTCTCGCTTCGTTCACGGTCGGTGATATGGCGTCCAGACTCTCGGTCGAAGTAGGCTTCGGTTCTGCTGGGCTTGTACCTCTGATGGGGAAAGCTTCGGTTAGTAACATCACGGTCCTGCTCGGTTTCGCTGTCATCCGAAAAGCCCTTGCTATGGCCCGTTCGTCGGTTGTGGCTAGCCCCCTCGCGATCCTTCCTCTACCCCCTGCTGGTTCCGTCTGCTGGCACCGTACTGCCCCAAAAGCTGGCACCTTACTAGTCATCCTCCTCCCCGGCTGGCACCCTAGTGCTCTACATCGGCTGGCACCCTACTGCTACTCACCGGCTGGCACCCTACTGCTGATCATCGTTGGCTGGCATCCCCTCTGCCCGGGGGCTCCGCTCGCCCCCCTACCTCTCTCCCTCCGGCGATTGACTCTACCGTCGCAATCCTCGCTTAGGTTACGGTTGATCATGGTATTGCACTGCCTCCTTGGTCTCTCCTAAACGCCGACGCGTCGCCATCCTCCGGTCAGTCCCGACGGTGAACCGGCCGGCCCCTTACGGCGACTAGCCGCGGGGCCTTTTGGTTTGGCATATTCGCAATAGTAGTTACATCTCGTTATTTCTTTGATTCTTTTCCTAGTATTACCAGGAGGCCTGCTGAAGGGTTTTGGTCTCTCTCCTGTACGTTTCTATGAGTTGTTTCCCTACGTGTCTGAGGGGCGAGTCTTAGGTGCTAGGCGGGGGAAGTTTCTTCTATGGTCTCGCCGGGTTTGATTTTTCCTATGATGAGGTGAAGCGGGCGGTTGTTATTTGGGCTTATAGGTTTGTTTCTCTTCATAGCTAGCGCTGCATAAGGCTTTTTGTACCTAAAACAAATAACGCATGATTACAAAAAAAAAAAAAAAAGAAAAAACGACCAAGAGATAGGATCTTCACGCAACCATCTAAGTACTTTTCTATACTTCAAGATATTGCAATACAATTATACTTTACTCTCTTTACCTACACTCCTCCTCTACGAGCGCCTACTCTCTAAGAACCCGGAGACTATTGTGATAGTCTCGACGGGCCACTCAACTATAGAACTATTGTGATTGTTCTATCAAGCACGACAATCCACCCATCTTACTATCTGACAAGATAGTATCCTTCAACGGATTGCTCAGACAAGCAAGCCAGTTCCGTACTATCTGAAGAGATAGTATTTCCCTACACCCTATTAAAGACAAGAGACTTGCTCACCCGAGGAACCGACCGTCGTTGCCTGTTGCCTAACTACCTAACAATAGTATTGTCACAGAAGTCAATAACGATCCTGGCTACCAGCAATTATTACAGTAAGAAGTAGAGGCATATATTAGTAACTGTACATCCAAGATTGTATATAGGGCTTGCAATTACCCAATTGGGTAAATATGAATGAAGTTGTTGGAAAAAGTAAGGTTAACAATACTAGATATTTGACCCATGAATCTCAAAAAAAGCAGTTGATTTCAGGATATGTTTCCCTATAGTGCTACTACCTTGTTCTGCCTTGTTGCTATTGCGATATGTGGAAAAGGGGCACACAGTAGAAAGAGGAATCCTCAGATAGCGTCCCCACCGAAGAGTCAAAGTAGAAGTAAAGAACAAAATATCAACATTAGGATAGTTCAATGTAGAATCAAGCTGTAAAACATAATCTTGTTAGGGCTGAAAGCTTCACTGAATAAGTTCCCTGAAGGATTGTTGGTTATCCGAATATGGTATATCTGACTTGCGTGAAGTAGCATAATGTAAAGCCTGAGGTTTCCTGTCAACAATCCTGACCTTTTCCTAAGCAACCTACTCAGCTCAGGGCTGTTCACCTCACGCGCGTAGAGTAGGCTGCACCAGCGGCGTTGAACTTCTCAGATATTAACTATCTCCACAAATAGAACCTGCCTCTGTTGAACTCGCTGCTACTACTTCTGCTAGAGCAAAAGCTCTTTCCCCTTGGTGACTTGTCAGTAGCCGACCAACATGCCTACCAGACAGATAATATCTGTCGGGACTCACTTGCCCAGTGGTGGTTTGGTCTATCCAAGGTACCCAGTCCAGCGGCAACTCTACTTGGCTATACTACGCTTCTAAACCCCACTACAGGCTTGCACCACGAGAGCTCACAGCTTGGCTGCCTGCATGGTCACTCCCTACAGCCAACAATTCAGGACCCTCTTAAATCGTGACAAGATTCAGGTCTCTAGAGTCCGCTGCGCGCCTATCGTAATGCTACTGTTCTTGAGCTAGGCTCGGACTGGTCTGTGGGTTGGTGTCGTGAAAGCCTTGCAGCTTTTCCAGTCACCCACAAGGCTGCTACTGTTAACCATACTACTACCCAGAGGTCAAAGTATGCCTGTAGGTAGTTCCCAGGTAGTGCGCATGTGGCATCCTAGGAGTCAGTCAGCCTTACACCTCTTGGATATCCTGCGAACAGCTTCTTGTTGCATGGACTGCCACAACCCCCATCGTATTGTGGAGGTGTTGCTATGGATCTCACTTTACAACGAAGCACATAACTACACTGCCGTACCTTACAGACATGCTGTACCATCGGTGGGGCTAGAGAAGGGTATTTGGAATCTTTCCTCAAACTTACAGGAGATTCGAACAACTCCTACTGCATCAGAAGCCCGTTTTCTGCCACACGAAGTGCCTCTATAAACATATAAGAACCCTACCATAGTGGGATAAAATCTCCCTTAAGTCCGCAAACAACCTGGTTGGTGAAGGTAGTGTAACTGGGTCCTCTTAGTTGTGTAACTGGGACCTCAATGTATGATAACTTCATCTCTTTATGCCTTTATTCTCTTTGGTAGTCTGCACGACCACATTTAATGTTACGCCAAATACCAGAACAATGTCTAATATGTACTGGGCAGTAGATCTGATTGCGCACAAATGTCTGATCTGATAAGACCTGTGATGTAGTTTACCATCCTTGGTATTTATTATCACAACCATGTGATGCAACGCACTAATGCCGAGA
>Ga0307517_10008246_pt1 | contig 14970 bp, 15 predicted proteins | sample 23_EM_MG_FD_194515 | JGI IMG/M metagenome (GOLD analysis project Ga0307517, IMG submission 194515) | Populus trichocarpa ectomycorrhiza microbial communities from riparian zone in the Pacific Northwest, United States - 23_EM | ecosystem: Host-associated > Plants > Roots > Unclassified | place...
GCCCGTCGCGACGGTGATCGTGGAGGTCGCGGCGAGGACCGGGGCCACGTGCCGAGCGTCGGGGCTGCCGCCCAGCCAGATCGTGCCGTAGCCGAGTTCCTCCAGCTCGGAGGCGGTTTCGGCGAGCTCGACGAGTCCGTCGCCGCTCGCGTGCGTCCAGATTCCGTACCGTCCGACCGACTCGTTCATCATGCGCTCCCCGGGGCTCTGGCGTTCGACGTCAGTGGTGCGAACCCGGCTCCCGAGGGCCCTATTCCAATCTGTGGCGAGTCTGTCCGACACCTTTAGGAACCCTTCATGCCTCTCTCATGTCCGGGTCCTAGCCTCTACCCAACGTGTGCACTGCGCACGTACAGCTTTTTCTTAGGGAATTCACAGACAGACAACAGTGTCCTCTTAGAACAGGCTCACAGGATTTCCCCCATGACCGCGCCCTCATCTTCCGCAGCCCTTGACCTCACACGTCCCGACGGCTCCCCCGTCCGGGTCCTCGTCGTCGACGACGAGGCGGCACTGGCAGACCTGCTCTCCATGGCCCTGCGCTATGAGGGCTGGGAGGTCCACACCGAAGGCAACGGCACCGACGCGCTGCGCTCCGCACGCGAGATACGGCCCGACGCCGTTGTCCTGGACGTCATGCTCCCCGACATGGACGGCCTGGAGGTGCTCGCCCGGCTGCGCCGGGAGTCGCCGGACGTCCCTGTACTGTTCCTGACCGCCAAGGACGCCGTCGAGGACCGCATCGCGGGCCTGACGGCCGGCGGCGACGACTACGTCACCAAGCCGTTCAGCCTCGAAGAGGTCGTCGCCCGGCTGCGCGGTCTGCTGCGCCGCTCCGGGGCGGCCTCCGCCCGTACGGAATCGCTGCTGGTCGTCGGCGATCTCGTACTGAACGAGGACAGCCACGAGGTCAGCCGGGGCGGTGCGAACATCCACCTCACGGCGACCGAGTTCGAGCTGCTGCGGTACCTGATGCGCAACCCGCGCCGGGTGCTCAGCAAGGCGCAGATCCTCGACCGCGTGTGGTCGTACGACTTCGGCGGCCAGGCCAACGTGGTCGAGCTCTACATCTCCTACCTGCGCCGGAAGATCGACGCCGGGCGCCCGCCGATGATCCACACACGGCGCGGGGCGGGGTATCTCATCAAGCCCGGCGAAACGGTGTGACGGCCTCGTGACCACTGCTGCCCAGGAGCCGCGGACGTGGACGCTGCCGCCCAGGCCCGGCCATCGTCCCGGACACCGGCCGCGGCGGCGTCTGTCGCTGCGCGCGCGCCTGGTCGTGTCGTCGATCGCGATGATCGCGGTGGTCTGCGCGGTCATCGGCGCCGTGACGACGCTGTCGCTGCGCTCGTACCTCTACAAGCAGCTCGACGCGCAGGTGGCCGCTGTCGCCCAGCGCGCCGCGGGCCCGCTCAAGGGCGGCAACCTGCCCGCCGGACCCGCGCCCGGCACCCTCAGCGGCGACAACACCGCCAACGGCACCATCGACGCGGACGAGCTCAGCTACCTGGCCACCCCCGGCCTGAACCCCGGCGTCATCGGCGCCCACCTGGGTTCGGACCGCAAGGTCACCTCGGCGGGCATCGCCGTCCAGAGCACCCCTGGTGCGTCGATGGAGGTCAAGAAGTTCAGCGCCGCGCAGCAGGCCGCCTTCGCCTCCGTGCCGCTCGACTCCGGTACGCACACAGTCGACGTCCCCGGCTACGGCGACTACCGGGTGACCCTGGTGCGCACCCCCGGCACGAGCACCGGCTACACCGTCATCGGGCTGTCCACGGCGGACGTGGACGACACCATCAGCACCTACATCACCATCGAGGCCCTGGTCGCGGCCGCCGGCCTGGTCGCCGCCGCGCTCGCCGGCTCGCTGCTGATCCGCTACTCGCTGCGCCCGCTGCGCCGGGTCGCCAACACGGCCACCCGGGTCTCCGAACTGCGCCTGGACAAGGGCGAAGTGGCCCTCCACGACCGCGTACCGGACTCCGACACCGATTCGCGCACCGAGGTCGGCCAGGTCGGCGCCGCGCTCAACCGCATGCTCGGCCATGTCGCCGAGGCGCTCAACTCCCGGCAGGAGAGCGAGACCCGGGTCCGGCAGTTCGTCGCCGACGCCAGCCATGAGCTGCGTACGCCGCTGGCCTCGATCCGCGGCTACGCGGAACTGACCCGGCGCGGCCGGGAGCAGATCGGCCCGGACACCCGGCACGCGCTGGGCCGGATCGAGTCCGAGGCCGCGCGGATGACGACACTGGTCGAGGACCTGCTGCTGCTCGCCCGACTGGACGCCGGACGGCCGCTCGCCCTCACCGAGACCGACATGTCGCCGCTGGTCGTGGACGCCGTCAGCGACGCGCGCGCGGTCGGCCGGGACCACCACTGGCACCTGGACCTGCCCGACGACCCGGCCTGCGTGCACGGCGACCCGGAACGGCTGCACCAGGTTCTGACCAATCTGCTGGCCAACGCCCGTACGCACACGCCACCCGGGACGACGGTCGTCGCCCGGGTCGTGCCGGACGACTTCGAGGTGATCGTGGAGATCGCGGACAACGGCCCCGGCATCCCGCCGGACCTGCTGCCGCGGGTGTTCGAGCGCTTCGCGCGTGGCAACGCCTCGCGTTCAAGGGCCGCCGGCACCGTGGGCAGTACGGGACTGGGGCTCGCGATCGTGCAGGCGGTGGTGACCGCGCACGGCGGCCGGATCAGCCTGAGCAGCATGCCGGGCTACACGGCGTTCAGGGTTCACCTGCCCGTAACGCACTCACAGCTCACCCTCAGTCTGGCCACAATGTCATGACAGGGCGCCTCCGCAAAGTAATTGGTATGCGCACTCAACAGCTCCCGACGACTGGCACGTCATCCCACCAGCTGGGAACGCTGCCCGCCCGTGAGCACCTGGCTGTCTCGCAGACCGAGCCAGTGCTCGATGTCGTGATCCCCGTATACAACGAGGAAAAAGACCTCGAGGGTTGCGTGCGCAGACTGCACGCGCACCTCACCCGGACCTTCCCGTACCCCTTCCGCATCACCATCGCCGACAACGCCAGCACCGACCGCACCCCGGCGGTGGCCCGGACGCTGGAGCGGGAGATCTCCGAGGTCACCTCCTTCCGGCTGGAGCAGAAGGGCCGCGGGCGCGCGCTGCGCACGGTGTGGTCCGCCTCCGACGCGCCGGTGCTCGCCTACATGGACGTGGATCTGTCCACGGATCTCAACGCGCTGCTGCCGCTGGTGGCCCCGCTGATCTCCGGCCACTCGGACCTGGCCATCGGCTCGCGGCTGGCCCGCTCTTCGCGCGTCGTGCGCGGCGCGAAGCGCGAGTTCATCTCGCGCACCTACAACCTCATCCTGCGCGGTTCACTCGCCGCCCGCTTCTCCGACGCCCAGTGCGGCTTCAAGGCGATCCGCAAGGACGTCGCCGAGCGGCTGCTGCCGCTGGTCGAGGACACCGGCTGGTTCTTCGACACCGAGATGCTGGTGCTCGCCGAGCGGGCCGGCCTGCGCATCCACGAGGTCCCGGTCGACTGGGTCGACGACCCCAACTCGACGGTGGACATCGTCAAGACGGCCACCGACGACCTCAAGGGCGTCATGCGCGTGGGGCGTGCCCTGGCCACCGGCGCGCTTCCGCTGGACCGGCTGCGCCGCCCCTTCGGCGACGACCCGCGCGACGAGATAGCCGAGGTCCCGGTGGGCCTCGCGCGGCAGCTCGTCGGCTTCTGCGTCGTCGGCGGGCTGAGCACGCTGGCGTACCTGCTGCTGTTCTCCGTCTTCCGGATGGGCATGGGCTCGCAGCTCGCCAACGCCCTGGCCCTGCTGGTCTCCGCGGTCGGCAACACCGCGGCCAACCGGCGGCTCACCTTCGGCGTACGCGGCCGTGACAAGGCCATGCGCCACCAGGCCCAGGGCCTGGTCGTCTTCGGCATCGGCCTCGCCCTCACCAGCGGCTCGCTGGCCGCCCTGAACGCCGCGAACTCCGCGCCCGCGCAGGGCACCGAGATCGCCGTTCTCGTCGCGGCCAACCTCGCGGCGACCGTGCTGCGCTTCCTGCTCTTCCGGGCGTGGGTCTTCCCGTCCCAGGGCGAGGACGACGGCGAGGGCGCGGACGGCGGCGAATCCAGCATGCGCATGCAGCCTTACGAGTCGCAGCAGCAGCCGTACCAGGCGCAGCAGCCGTACCCGTACGCCGACGCCCCGTACGCCGACGCCCCGCAGGGCGGCACCCCCTGGCGGGTGAGCGGCCAGACCGGCTACGGCGACGAGACCATGCGCATGCGGCCCATAGACCCCCACGAGTACGACCCGAGGAGTAACCGATGACCACGTCCCGCAGCGACGGGGCCGAGACGCCGTGGCGGTCGCCGGAGGAAGTTCCTCCGGCGCCGCCCGGCGGCGTTGTTGCCACAACCAGCAGCACCACGACCAGCACCGCCGCCGTGCCGCCGCCCCCGGCGCACCTGCCGGCCGGCGTGCAGCGCACCCCCGTACCGGCTGACGCGCCCCCGCCGGGTGCCGTCGGCGCGGGCGTCGCGGTCGCCGAACCCCCGTTCACCGTCGAGCCGGTGCTCTCCGGTTACGGCGGCGACGGCGCCGAACCCCCGCCCGGCGAGGGCGGCGGAGGCGGAGGCGGTGACGGCCAGGGGCCGAGCGGCTTCGCCGCCCGCGTGTGGCGCGGCCGTCCCGACGACGCGCCCTGGGTGCGCCCGGCCTTCCTCGGCCTGCTGCTGGTCACGACCCTCCTCTACCTGTGGGACCTGAGCAGCTCCGGATACGCCAACTCCTTCTACTCCGCCGCCGTCCAGGCCGGCAGCAAGAGCTGGAAGGCCCTCTTCTTCGGCTCCCTCGACGCCGGCAACGCCATCACCGTCGACAAGCCCCCGGCCGCCCTGTGGCCGATGGCCCTGTCCGTCCGCCTCTTCGGCCTCAGCTCCTGGGCGATCCTCGCCCCCGAGGCGCTGATGGGCGTCGCCACGGTCGGTGTGCTCTACGCCGCCGTACGCCGCCGCTTCAGCGCCGCCGCCGGCCTCATCGCGGGCGCCTCGCTCGCGCTGACCCCGGTCGCCGCGCTGATGTTCCGCTTCAACAACCCCGACGCGCTGCTCGCGCTGCTGATGGTCGTCGCCGTCTACTGCGTCCTGCGCGCGCTGGAAAACGCGAGCACGAAGTGGATCGTGCTGGGCGGCGTCGCCTTCGGCCTCGCCTTCCTCACCAAGACGCTGCAGGCCTTCCTGATCCTGCCGCCGCTCGCCGTCGTCTACGCGGTCTGCGCACCGGCGACCGTGAAGAAGCGGTTCATCCAGATCGGGTACGCGGCGCTCGCGCTCATCGTCTCCGGCGGCTGGTGGGTCGCCATCGTCGAGCTGTGGCCCGCCTCCTCGCGTCCGTACATCGGCGGCTCCCAGGACAACAGCTTCCTGTCGCTGACCTTCGGCTACAACGGCTTCGGCCGTATCACCGGCAACGAGACCGGCTCGGTTGGCGGCGGTGGCGGAGGCGGCGGCACCGGCATGTGGGGCGAGACCGGCATCAGCCGGCTCTTCAGCTCCGACATGGGCGGTCAGATCGCCTGGCTGCTCCCCGCGGCCTTCATCCTGCTGGCCGCCGGCCTGTGGCTGACCTGGCGCGCGGTGCGTACCGACACGCAGCGGGCGGCCTACCTGGCCTGGGGCGGGTCGCTGCTGTTCACCTTCGTGACCTTCAGCTTCATGTCCGGCATCTTCCACCAGTACTACAACATCGCGCTGGCGCCGTACATCGCCGCTCTCGTCGGCATGGGCGCCACGATGCTCTGGGAGCGCCGCTCGCAGATCGTCGCCTCGGCGATCCTCGCCGTCACGGTCGCGGTCACGGCCATCTGGTCGTACGACCTGCTCAACCGCTCGTCCGACTGGTACCCGGGCGTCCGCTACGCCGTCCTCATCGGCGGCATCGTCGCGGCCCTCGGCCTGCTGCTGGCGGCCCGGCTCGGCAAGCACCTCGCCCTCGCCTCCGCCGGCCTCGGCATCGCCGCCGCGCTCGGCGGCCCGCTCGCGTACACCCTCCAGACCGTCAACACCGGCCACACCGGCTCCATCGTCACGGCCGGCCCCTCGGTCCAGGGCGGGGGCTTCGGTGGCGGCGGCATGCGCGGCGGCGGCCAGGGCGGCCCGGGCGGCACCCAGGGCGGTACGGGTGGCCAGGGCGGCTTCCCCGGCGGCACGCAGGGCGGCACCCAGAACGGCCAGGGCGGCCAGAACGGCTTCCCGGGCGGCACGCAGGGCGGCGGCACGGGTGGTACGGGTGGCCAGGGCGGCTTCCCCGGCGGAACCCAGGGCGGCCAGAACCAGCAGGGAGGCCAGACCCAGAACGGCACGGGCGGCTTCCCCGGCGGCAACACCGAAGGCGGCACGCGCGGCGGCACCGGCGGCGGCATGGGCGGTGTCGGCGGGCTCCTCAACGGCGCCAGCGTCAGCTCCCAGATGAAGGCCCTCCTTGAGGAGAACGCCTCCAAGTACACCTGGGTCGCCGCCACCATCGGCTCCCAGAACGCCGCCAGCTACCAGCTCTCCACCGAAGACCCCGTCATGGCCATCGGTGGCTTCAACGGCAGCGACCCCTCGCCCACCCTCGCCGAGTTCAAGAAGTACGTGGCGGAAGGCAAGATCCACTACTTCATCGCCTCCGGCACCGGCGGCGGTGGCGGCATGGGCAGCAGCGGCACCGGCACCCAGATCAGCTCCTGGGTCCAGTCCGCCTTCACCGCCAAGACGGTCGACGGCGTCACCGTCTACGACCTGACCGCCTCGAACTGAGCCTCCGGCTCAACGCAAAGGGCGGTGGCCACCCGGCCACCGCCCTTTGCGCGCTCAGCAGCTGTCATCCGTCGCGAAAAGGTCCAGCGAATCGGACGTCATGCGCTGGACCTTGAAGTGGTGGTTGACCCATATCGTCCAGCCCCCCTTCACGAGCGAGGTGTTCTCCGAGGCTTCAAGGGCGAGGTGCTTCGCCGGTCGCCAGCCCTGTCGCCGCAGCGCCGCCACGGCGTCGGAGTACGCCTGGGCCGCGCCCTCGTCGGCCGCGGCCCACGTGACGACGCAGTCCTTCGTCAGCGGCCTGCCGTGTTTGCCGGTCCCGGCGACCAACAAGGCGGCGCCACCCCGGCCCACCTCGGCCCCCGCCATGGCGGAGTCGATCTCCGCCACGACATCGCTCCTGCTCAACGGCCCGGACTCCGGAAACGCGGGTGCGTCGCCGCTCACCACCACGGTCCATAACGCGGCCGCGACTGCGGCCAATGCCACCGACTTCACGCCGTCAGTCCTCCGGCGCCAGCCGCGCCGGGAAGCCGCCCGTCGCGATCGGCCCCCACCGCTCCGGCGTGATCCGGATCAGCGACTTGCCCTGCTTCACCATCGCCTCCCGGTACTCCGCCCAGTCCGGGTGCTCCCCCGAGATGTTGCGGAAGTACTCCACCAACGGCTCCACCGACTCCGGCGAGTCGATCACCTCCGCCGTCCCGTCGATCTGCACCCAGGGCCCGTTCCACTCGTCCGAAAGCACGATCACGCTCACCCGCGGATCCCTGCGCGCGTTCCGCGTCTTCGCCCGTTCCGGATAAGTCGACACGACCAGCCGCCCCGAGTCGTCCACCCCGCACGTCAGCGGTGAGCCCTGCGGCAGCCCGTCGGCGCGCACGGTCAGCAGGATCGCCCGGTGGCGCGGACGTACGAATTCGAGGAGCTGGTCGAGGCCGACGTCGGTGTTCGTCGCGATGTAGGCAGCCATGAGGCCAGCCTATGTGTGCGCTGAGCCGTATCGGGGCCCGGTGGCGGCCTCGGCCGTCCCCTGCTCCGGCCGCCGGGCCGGGCCCCTGCCGCCGCCGGGGCGCGCGCCTCCGCTGTGGGCGCGCGTACCGGCGGCTGTCGGGTGGAGGGCGTCAGCCCTCGGTCTTGGCGTCCTCGGGCACCGGTGCCGGGACGACCGCGGCCGCGGCAGCGGCCTGGAGGCCGCTGTGCGAGCGCAGCGGGACCTCCTTGACGAAGGCCACCAGCAGCAGGCCGAGCAGCGCGAACGGCGCGGCGGACAGGAACACATCGCCGACCCCGTGTCCGTACGCGTTCTCGACCACGGACCGCACGGGGGCGGCCAGGCTGTCCAGGTCGGGGATCGAGTCGCTGGTGCTCGCGCCGCCGGTGTTGACGCCGATCGCGGCCAGGCCGTCCGTGACGTAGTGGGTGATGCGGTTGGCCATGACCGCGCCGAGCGCGGAGACGCCGACCGCGCCGCCGAGGCTGCGGAAGAAGCTGACCAGGGAGCTGGCGGAGCCGAGCTCGTGGGGCTGGACCTGGTTCTGGGTGGCGAGGACGAGGTTCTGCATCGACATGCCGAGGCCGAGGCCGAGGAAGGCCATGTAGATCGCCATCTGCCAGTACGCGGTGTCGTAGCGGATGGTGCCGAGCAGCCCGAGGCCGGACGTCATCAGGACGCCGCCGGTGAGCAGCCAGACCTTCCAGCGGCCGGTCCTGGTGATGAACCGCCCGGAGACGGTGGAGGAGATGGCCAGGCTGCCGATCAGCGGGATGGTCAGGACGCCGGACATCGTCGGTGACTTGTCCCGGGCGAGCTGGAAGTACTGGCTCAGGAAGACCGTGCCGGCGAACATCGCGATGCCCACGAAGGCGCTGGCAGCCGAGGTCAGGGTGATCGTCTTGTTGCGGAACAGCCGCAGCGGGACGATCGGTTCGGCCACCTTGGACTCGATGGCGAGGAAGACGCCGCCGAGTGCCACCGACCCGCCGATCATGGCCAGGGTCTGCCAGGAGATCCAGTCGTACTTGTCACCCGCGAAGGTGACCCAGAGCAGCAGCAGCGAGACGGACGCCGCCAGCACGGACGCGCCCAGCCAGTCCACCTTCACGTCGCGCTTCACGACCGGCAGCTTCAGCGTCTTCTGCAGCACGACCAGCGCGATGACCGCGAACGGCACGCCCACGTAGAAGCACCAGCGCCAGCCGAGCCAGCTGGTGTCCGTTATGACGCCGCCGAGCAGCGGGCCGCTGACCGTGGCGACGGCGAAGGTCGCGCCCAGGTAGCCGCTGTAACGGCCGCGCTCGCGCGGCGAGATCATCGCCGCCATCACGATCTGGGCGAGCGCGGACAGACCGCCGACGCCGACGCCCTGGACGACGCGGCAGGCGATGAGCATGCCGGAGTTCTGTGACAGGCCGGCCGCCATCGAGCCGGTCACGTAGATGACCAGGGCTATCTGCACCAGCAGCTTCTTGCTGGTCAGGTCGGCGAGCTTGCCCCACAAAGGGGTGGTGACCGTCATCGCGAGCAGCGAGGCCGTGACGACCCAGGTGTACGCGCTCTGCGTGCCGTGCAGGTCGGCGACGATGTCCGGGAGGGCGTTGGTGACGATCGTGGACGACAGGATCGCCACGAACATGCCGAGCAGCAGACCGGACAGGGCTTCCATGATCTGCCGGTGCGTCATGGGGGCCGCGTCACTCGCCTGGGCGTCGGGCCCCCGCACACCGGGCGGTGTCGCGGTTGATGTCATCGTCATCCCTCTTCTTCGCGTCGTCGCGTTCACTTCGTCACGCCGTGGTGAAATCGGCCCTGAGCCGGGCCAGCAGTTCCGTGAACCGCTCCACGTCCTCGTCCGGCCAGCCGTCCAGCCGGTCGGCCAGCACGCCGGCGATGTGGTCCTGTGCGGTGCGCAGCACCGCATCGCCCCGCGTGGTGAGCCGCAGCAGCCGGGACCGCTTGTCCAGCGGGTCGGGCGCGCGCTCGATCCAGCCGCGGTCCGCGAGGTGCGCGACGTGGCGGCTGGTGACGGACATGTCGATGTCCAGCAGCTCGGCCAGGCGGCCGATCCGCATCTCGCCATGGCGGCTGATCACGGACAGCACGCCCACCGACGCCACCTGGCAGTCGCCGGGCAGTGTGCGGGCCATCCCCCGCATGACCGAGATCGTGGCGCGCAGCTGTGTCGCGAGTTCCGCGAACTGCTTGCGATCAGCCATGACGCCACCCCCTTTGCAGTCCTCGCAGGTCCTGTAGTTGCCTCAAGCAACCATAGAGTCATTGGTTGCTGCAGGCAAATGATTCTTGGGAGCAAGCGAGTAAAAATCTCCCAAAGGAAAGGCCCGCCTTCGGTCAATCAAGGCGGGCCCTCACCGCAAAACGGCTGGTCAGTGCGGCTGGTCAGCCGGACGCAGCCGTCAGCTTCGCCAGTTCCTCCGCGGTCAGCTTCAGATCCGCCACCGCCACCAGCGCGCCCAGCTGCCCCACATTGCGCGCGCTGGCGATCGGGGCCGCGACCGTCGGCTGCGCAGCCAGCCACGCCAGCGCCACGGTCGCCGGTTCCGCGTCATGCGCAGCGGCGACTTCGTCCAGGGCGGCCAGCACGCGCACGCCGCGTTCGGCCTGCTCGCCCTTCAGGTACTCCCCTGCCCCGGCCGCGCGCGGGCTGTCCACCGCTTCGCCTCCGGGCCGGTACTTGCCGGTCAGGAAGCCCTTGGCCAGCCCGAAGTACGGCACCGAGGACAGCCCGTGGGCCTGTACGACCTCGCGCAGCGCGCCCTCGTACCCGTCGCGCTCCACGAGGTTGTAGTGCTGCTGCAGCGCGACGTACTTCGCCAGGCCCTCGCGGTCGGAGAACTCCAGGGACTCGGCCAGCCGCTCCGGGGTGATGTTGGACGCCGCGATCTGCCGCACCTTGCCCTCGCCGACCAGGGCGTCCAGCGCTGTGATGATCTCCTCGACCGGCACCTCGGGGTCGTCGAAGTGGGTGTAGTAGAGGTCGATGCGGTCGGTGCCCAGCCTGCGCAGCGAGGCCTCGGCGGCGGCCTTGATGTTGGCGGCCCTCAGGCCCTTGTACTCAGGGTGCGAGCTGACCTTGGTGGCCACGATGACGTCGTCGCGGTTCCCGCGCGCCGCCACCCAGCGGCCGATGACGCCCTCCGACTCCCCGCCGCTGTGCCCGGGGACCCAGGCCGAGTAGCCGTCGGCCGTGTCGATGAAGTTGCCGCCCGCGGCGGCGTAGGAATCGAGTACGGCGAACGAGGCCTGTTCGTCGGCCGTCCAGCCGAACACATTGCCGCCGAGGGAGAGCGGGAAGACATCGAGATCCGAGTTGCCAATGCGTGTCATGTGTTACGTAAGCAACCCGGGGGTGCCCTCCATTCCGCATCTTCGCTAGGGTTCCGGCCCATGAGCACTCCCAACAGCCCCGAGAACAACTACGACCCGGCCGGCAGCACCCAGATGTTCCGGGCCTTCGTGGACGAGCAGCCCCCGCAGCAGGCCGCCACCGCCTCCGGCGGCAGCAAGACCGGCCTGATCGTCGGCGTCATCGCCGCGATCGTGGTGGTCGCCGTCGTGGCCTGGCTCGCCCTCAGCTGAGCCGGACGTCCTGGGTCTCCACGTGCATGCCCAGCGGCACCCGCCAGGCGTCCACGCAGATCTCCCAGGTCTTCTCCTTCTTCGCGCCGCCCTCCACCGGCACCGGCACCGCCTCGTCGGTTTCCACGGTTGCCCAGTCGATGCCCAGTAGCCCGATGATGTGCGTGCCGAAGGTGACGGTGCCCGTCGTCGCCGGCTGACCGCCGGTGTTGGTGAAGGTCACGGTGACGTACTCGCACCAGCGGTCGTCCGATGCTGCCCGCGTGAGCCCGCCGACCGCGAGCCGGGCGGGCGCGGGGCTTGAACTCGGGCTTCGGCTCGGGCTCGGGCTCGGTGAAGCCTCAGGGGCCGACGCGGAGGCCGACGCCCGGCCCTGCGCACGCGGCGTACCGCCAGGGCTCCGTACGGAAGCGGAAGCCGAAGCCGAGGCACCAGGGCCGCCGCTCGCGGGGCCGCCGTCCAGCGGCACCCACTCCACGCCCCCGTCCGGCGGGACGTTCCCCGTGGCCGGCGCCGTCCCCGTCGGCCCGGCCGGGCCGACCGCGAGGTAGCCCGGATCCGTGCCGCCGTCCGGGCCGAAGGTGGCGAGCGCGCCGAGACACACCACGGCCGCCGAGGCAGCGGCAAGGACCGCGCCCCGGCGGCCGGACGGCAGGTGAACCATCGCGCCAGATTACTGACGTGGCGTCAGTAACGGAACACTCGCAGGAGCACTCTCTACTGCTCAGCCGTCAGACCGTCCCGCAGCTGGGACAGGGTCCGGGTGAGCAGCCGGGAGACGTGCATCTGGGAGATGCCGACCTCCTCGCCGATCTGCGACTGGGTCATGTTGGCGAAGAAGCGCAGCATGATGATCCGCCGCTCCCGCGGGGGCAGCTGGGCCAGTAGCGGCTTGAGCGACTCGCGGTACTCCACGCCCTCCAGCGCGGTGTCCTCGTAGCCGAGCCGGTCCGCCAGTGAGCCCTCGCCGCCGTCGTCCTCCGGGGGCGGGGAGTCCAGCGAGCTCGCGGTGTACGCGTTGCCGACCGCGAGGCCGTCGACGACGTCCTCCTCCGACACGCCGAGCGCCACAGCGAGCTCGGCCACGGTCGGGGACCTGTCCAGCTTCTGCGCGAGCTCGTCGCTGGTCTTGGTCAGCGCGAGGCGCAGCTCCTGGAGCCGCCTGGGCACGCGCACCGACCACGACGTGTCGCGGAAGAAGCGCTTCACCTCACCCACGATCGTGGGCATCGCGAAGGTCGGGAACTCCACGCCGCGGTTGCAGTCGAAGCGGTCGATCGCCTTGATCAGGCCGATGGTGCCGACCTGGACGATGTCCTCCATGGGCTCGTTACGGCTGCGGAAGCGAGCCGCCGCGTACCGGACGAGCGGGAGGTTCAGCTCGATGAGGGTGTCCCGGACGTACGTCTTCTCCGGGCTGTCCTGCGACAGCTGCGCGAGCCGCAGGAACAGCGCGCGGGAGAGCGTACGGGTGTCGACCGCGGTGCTCACCTCGACGGGAATGTCGATTTCGGCGATCGCGGTGGTTGGGTCGACAGCCTCGACGACGGTGTCGGCTGAGTCGGCGGCGGTGGTGATGTCGATGGCCTTGCCGCTGAGAGCGTCGGCCGGCGCTGCGTCGGTACGGAGCACCTTCGGACTGCCCACTTCTACGGACATGCCACCCCCTTGAGGTCGCGGACGGGTGTCGCAGGCGGGCGACGGTTCGTTCCTCCAACTGGAATACCGGCCACCAGCCCGCGACAAACGCGGTATCCGCAGAATGTCACATGTCGGCAACACGCTGTAGCGCCATGTCGACATTTCTTCGCAGGTTGGTTAATCCTATTCAGCTATGATTCGATCTGATTTGCGGATCTGAGCCTTGCGAAGCTCCTCGACAGCAGTCGTGACACATGCATCTGAGACACCCCCAGCTCCGCACTGATCTGCGACTGGGTCAGATTCCCGAAGTAGCGCAGCAGCAGAATCCGCCGCTCCCGCTCCGGCAGCTGCACCAGCAGATGCCGCACCAGGTCCCGGTGCTCCACGCCCGTCAGCGCCGGATCCTCGTACCCCAGCCGGTCCAGCAGCCCCGGCGCCCCGTCCCCACCCTCCTGGGCCGCCTCCAGCGACGTCGCGTGATATGCCCGCCCCGCCTCCAGGCAGGCCAGCACCTCCTCCTCGGCCAGCTTCAGCCGGCCCGCGATCTCCGCGGTGGTCGGCGTACGCCCGTGCAACACCGTCAGATCCTCGATCGCCCCGCTCACTTGCACCCACAGCTCATGCAGCCTGCGCGGCACGTGGACGGTCCGTACGTTGTCCCTGAAGTAACGTTTGATCTCGCCGACCACCGTGGGCATCGCGAAGGTCGGGAACTGCACCCCGCGCTCCGGATCGAACCGGTCGATCGCGTTGATCAGACCGATCGTCCCGACCTGGACCACGTCCTCCATCGGCTCGTTTCGGCTGCGGAAGCGGGCGGCCGCGTACCGCACCAGCGGCAGATTCACCTCGATCAGCGCCGCCCGTACCCGCGCGTGCTCCGCGGTCCCCGGCTTCAGGCCGGTCAGCTGCTCGAAGAGCACCTGTGTGAGCGCCCTCGCCTCGACGGCATTGGCATTCGGGGCACGGGTACGGGTCCGACCCCCGCCCCCGCTTCTGTCGCTGCTTGCTGGTGACGCCGTACGGGCCGACACGGACATACCACCCCACCCTCATCGGTCCACTCATCCGTCAAAAGCGGTCATAGCATCACAATTCATGTGCACTGTGCGCAAGCACCGTATAACACCGTGTTGAAGGCGAGTTGACCTTGACTTGGGGTGTTCCATGACAAAAGCCCCCCACCCGGAGGGCGAGGGGCTCAGCGAGAACCGCTGGAACCGTTAACTAGAACGGGTAATCGGCGATCACCCAGGTGGCGAACTCCCGCCACTGCGCCACGCCGGCCTGATGCGCCGGGTGCTCGATGTACGCCTTCAGCGCGTCCGCGTCCGCCACCGAGGAGTTGATCGCATAGTCGTACGCGATCGGCCGGTCCGAGATGTTCCAGCCCACCTCCCACGACGCCAGCTCCGGAACCAGCGCCCCCAGCTCCTCGAACGCCCTGGCCCCCGCCACCACCCGCGGCTCGTCGCGCTGGACACCCTCGTTGAGCTTGAACAGGACCAGATGGCGTATCACGCTGTACTACTCCTCACCGGTGCCCCGCCGGTCAGTTGATCAGCTGGGTCATGAACTCACCGACGCCCTGGGCGGCGTCCGATATGCCCTGAAAGCCTATCTGGACGAGGTCCGCAGCGCGTGCCGGCGACGTGATGACGGTGTACAGCACGAACACCACGACGACGTACATGGAGATCTTCTTCGCCTGCGCCATGTCTGGAGTGTATCCACCGGATGGCTCAATCACCCTTGAACAAAACGAGCCTCCGCCGATCTCCGGCGCAGGCCGTCGTCCCGCTCCGGGCCCGGTGCGCGGCCCGACACGCAAAAACACCCCTCTGGCTGCACCGAAGTGCAGTCCGGAGGGGTGTTGCTGGCGGTAGCGGTGGGATTTGAACCCACGGAGGAGTTGCCCCCTCACACGCTTTCGAG